>Ga0315273_10012264_pt1 | contig 10976 bp, 4 predicted proteins | sample YL17G02_0_MG_FD_205753 | JGI IMG/M metagenome (GOLD analysis project Ga0315273, IMG submission 205753) | Sediment microbial communities from Yellowstone Lake, YNP, Wyoming, USA - YL17G02_0 | ecosystem: Environmental > Aquatic > Freshwater > Lake > Sediment | place: USA: Wyoming | collected...
TTCGAGTCCGTGGAAGCCATTTCTACCGATACGGCAAATGGAGCAATGCGGCAGGTGGCGGGGCAGGGCCCCTGCGTCGGCCTGTTCAACCCTCTGAACTGGCAACGGACCGACCCCGTGCTGGTCGGTTTGCCTGCACGCGCGAGCCTCACGGGAGTCACTTGCCAGGCGGAGGCAAATGGCCGCGTGTTGTGTCGTCCTCAGATGCCGTCGGTTGGCGTGCTGACGCTGGAGACATCGTCTGAAGGGCCCCCCGCACCGAAGCCGATGGACCTGCCTGCTTTGATCGAGACGACCCACTACCAGGCGAAGATCGATCCAAAGAACGGCGCGCTGTGCAGCTTGCGATTGAAGCCCTCCGGCCGTGAAGTGCTCGCCGGCCCTGTCCTGCTTGTGGCCGAGCGAGCCGGCGATTTCCACAACACGCCGCGGCGCGATCAGCGCAAGCGACTGGCCGACTCTGCGCAATTCAAGCCTCGCATCACGGTGAGCGATGGCCCACTCGCAACGGTCGTACGCGTTGAGTCTACGTTCCACGGCGGCGGCGTGTCGCAGCAGACGCTGCACTTCTACAAGGACTACCCTCGCATCGATTTCGACACCGAGCTGAGCGACGTTCCCGACAAGACTGTGGTCGTGGCCGAGTTTCCGCTCGCGCAGCCGATCTTGGAGACACGCCGTGGCATCCCGTACGGCTTCTCACACGGAGCGTGGGCGGTGAAGAACCCGACCTTGGCCGGATTTGCGGACGGGATTGTCCCGGCCATCCGCTGGTCGCACTATCAGTCGGAGCGGGGCGGTGTGGCCATTCTCGACCGAGGCCTGCCCGGCCGCGAGCTTACCGGTCAGACGCCCGTGCTCTTCCTGCTCAACGCCCAGGACATCTACATGGGCTACCCGTGCGCGTGGCTCAGCGGACGCGGCCGGCACAGCTTCTCCTACGCACTTGTGGCACACGACGGGGATTGGAGAGACGCCCGCATCCCCCGGATGGCCTGGGAATTCAACTGCCCGCCGGTGGTGGCTGCGGGTGTGGCCAAAGCCGCGCCGAAGTCATTCTTGCAGACTTCGGGCAACGTCATTGCGGAGGCTTTGCGCCGTGAGAAGAACGAGATCGAGCTACGTCTGGCGGAGTGCCTGGGCGTGGCCGGCACAGCGGAGGTGACACTGAACCTGCCGCATGAAAGCGCCGAGTTGACAGACCTGGTCGGCAGTCGCCGCGAGCCGCTGACCGGCGGACCGACTTACCGGTTCCCCGTGCGGCCACAGCAGATCGTGACTCTGAGGTTCCGTACGGACTCCACGGTGCCCGAGATCCAGCCGCTGGTGAGTTGGGAACCGCTTGTACCGCCGGCCAAACGGGCGGCGCTCAATGCGAGGCTGGACAAGAAGGGCCATCCTCCGGCAGGTGGCCAAGCCTCCGGCACCCCGCCGACACTGCCCTCAGATTCCGAAAAGTCGGTAGCCCGCGGCAAAGCGGCCACCGCTTCGAACATCTATCGCAATCAAGCGGACTGCCGGCCCGAATTGGCTCTCGATGGCGATTCTCGTACCCGATGGGCCTGCGACGCGGGCCTCAAACAGGCTTGGCTGGCCGTGGATCTGGGCCGGTCGTGCGCCATAGATCGTGCCTTTCTCAGCGAGGCGTACGACCGCATCGAGGAGTTCGAGCTGCAGGCCGACCGCGACGGACGATGGAAGACTTTTGCCCGGGGCGGTAAAATCGGCTCGGGTCTGGAACTGAAATTCCAGCCGGTCGCGGTGCAGAAGGTCCGCCTGAACATTCTCAAGGCGACGGACGGCCCAACGATCTGGGAATTCCTGTTGTTCGAGCAATCGAAATGAACAGCCACCGAAAGGAAAGCAACATGAAGCGACGCGAGTTTCTAACCAGCTCCCTGGCGCTCTGGGCCGGCGCACGAGCCGCTCCCGTGAGAGCTGCCGCCACCGCGTCGGCAAGACCCAATATCTTGTTCGTCTACACGGACGATCAGCGATACGACGCCATGTCCGTTGTCCAGAAGGAGCAGGGCGAGCGGGGGCGATTCCCGTGGTTCCGGACGCCGAACATGGACCGCCTGGCGGCCGAGGGCACGCGGTTCCGCAACGCCTTCGTGGTATGTTCGCTCTGTGCGCCCAGCCGGGCGGTCAATCTGACCGGGCGCTACAATCACGTCAATGGCGTCGCCTCGAATTTTCGCCCGTTTCCCGTGGACAATGTCACGCACGCGTCGCTGCTCCGTGGGGCGGGCTACACGACCGCTTACATAGGCAAGTGGCACATGGACAGCCAGCGGGAGCGTCCCGGCTTCGACCACCATTATTCCTTCATCGCCCACGCCCGCTATTTCGACCCACCCTTCATCGTAGACGGCACGGATACACCGGCCAAGGGCTGGGTCGACGATATCTCGACCGATTACGCCATCGAATTCATGAAGGGCCAAAAGGGCAGCGGCAAGCCCTGGCTGCTGGTCGTCGGTCTCAAGTCGCCGCATGGGCCGTGCGAGCCGCCTCCCCGTGCCAAGGACCGCTTCGCAGGCGAGCAGGCCCGCGGGGTGCCGAATCTGAATACGCCCACGGCCTATATGGGTTCTCAAGCCCGCGGCCGCAAGGCCGATCCCGCTGCCGGCACGGTGCCCGTGAACCTCGATTATTTCCGCTGCATCAGTGCGGCGGACGATTGCCTGGGACGGCTGCTCGATGCCCTTGACGGAATGGGTCTCGCGCAGAACACTATCGTCATCTACACGAGTGACAATGGATTCTACCTCGGCGAGCACGGCCTGGGTGACAAGCGCAGCGCCTACGACGAGAGCCTGCGCGTTCCATTCCTCGTCCGCTATCCGCCGCTCAGCGCCGGAGCACGGGGCCGCGTGGTCGATGAGATGGTCCTGAACCTCGATCTGGCCCAGACGCTGCTGGACTTCGCCGGTGTACGTGCCCCGAAGGAGATGCAGGGCCGCAGTTGGCGTTCGCTGCTGACGGGTGAAAGGAGCACCTGGCGGCAGTCCTGGTTCTACGAGTATTTCGCCGAAAACCAGAAGAACTCCCGCGTGCCGGATATTACGGCGGTTCGTACCGCCGATGCCAAGCTCATCAAGTACCCCGGTCATGACGAGTGGACCGAGTTGTTCGACCTGAAGAACGATCCATACGAGACGCACGATCTCTGGCTCGATCCGGAGCACGCGACCCTGCGGGCCAGACTCGAAGCCGAGCACGATCGGCTGACCAGAGAGGTCGGCTATCGCGTGCCGGAATACGTGGACCGGCCCCCGTGGTGGGGCAAGCCCGGCGGCCCGGACTGGAAGCCGGATGCGACGCCGGGGCTTCGGCTGGACCTCGATTTCACGGGACTCGACGGAAACCGCGTGCGGGACCTCAGCAGTCATAACAACGACGGCCAGGTACACGACGCCGTGCTTGCCGAGGGACGTGACGGCAAGAAAGCCCTCCGCTTGCAGGGCAACGGCTACGTCGAGGTGCCCAAGTCGGACTCTCTGGACCCGAGCGACAGCGCCTGGACCGCAGAGGTCGCGTTCAAACCGGAGAAACCCGACGGCATGATCCTGGCGCGAGGGGGAAAGGCGCAAGGGTACGCACTCTGGCTGAAGCAAGGCCGCCCCGTCTTTACGGTGGTCGGCGGCAGCAAACCGATCACGATCGAGGCGAAGGAGGCAGTGACCGGCTGGGCGACCGTCCTGGGCACGATCACGTCCGACCGCAAGGCCACGCTGCACGTGGACGGTCGACTCGTGGCCGAAGCCGCGTTGCCCAGTCTCATCGGGCGCAACCCCAACGACGCCATGCAGGTCGGCGCCGACCTCGGCAGCCCGGTGGTCGAGCCGGCGCCGCCGAAGTTCACCGGATGGATCGAGCGGGTCCGCCTCTTCAGCGGTGAGTATAAACCGGAGAAGCTCTGAGTGTTTCCGGATTCGAGCAAGATGGAAAGGGGTTTTGCTGATATGTTCGCAACGGTAAGTCGCAAGCACAAATTGACTCGTGTGATCGCTGTCCTGATGGTATGCCTGTTGTCTTCCTCGGCGTGTGCGGCGATAAACGTGAGGTTCTACGGGAACCCCAACATCCCGCAGAGTGCCTTTGCCTGTGACGAGATTCACAAGGCGGCGGTAGCGGTCAAGGATGGGCCGCCGCTGATTGTGGAGTTTGTCATCGACTCGGCTGGTCTCAAGGCGCAAGGCTATCGCATCGAGCGCACGGACGGCAAAGTCCGTGTGGTCGGGGGGGATGCCGACGGCGCGATGTACGGCGGCCTGGATGTGGCCGAAGCGATCCGCTTGGGCACCCTGGCGGAACTCAAAGGGGATGAGCACTCGCCCTACATCGCCAAGCGGGGCATCAAATTCAATATCCCGCTCGATGCGCGGACCCCAAGCTATTCCGACGCCGGCGACTCCGCGCAGCAGAATATCCCCGAGATGTGGAGCCTGGATTTCTGGCGGGAGTTTCTCGACGAGATGGCGAGGGACCGGTTCAACGTGCTGACGCTGTGGAACCTCCATCCCTTCCCATCCATGGTCAAGGTGCTGGAGTATCCCGACGTGGCCCTCGCGGACGTGATGCGCACCACGGTCAAGCTCGACAGCAGCTACTCGCTCAGCGGCAAGGACATGGTCCGCCCGAGCCATCTGGCGAACCTCGAAACGCTCAAGAAGATGACCATCGAAGAGAAGATCGAGTTCTGGCGCCGGGTCATGCGGTACGCCCGCGACCGCGGCATCGAAGTGTACCTTTTTACTTGGAACATCTTCGTGTGGGGCGCCGAGGGCAAGTACGGCATCACCTCAGACCAGTCCAATCCGACCACGGTCGACTACTTCCGCAAGAGTGTTCGCGAGACTCTGCTGACCTATCCGCTCCTGGCGGGTTTCGGCATCACGGCCGGCGAGAATATGCAGAACCTCAAGGGCGAATTCGCGAATGAGAAATGGCTATGGAAGACCTACGGCGAGGGCATCCGCGATGTGAAGAAACTGCAGCCGAACCGCTCGATCCGCCTGATTCATCGCTTCCACCAGACGAACCTCAAGGACATCCTGAACGAGTGGAAGGACTATCCCGACACGTTCGACTTCAGCTACAAGTACTCCGTCGCCCACATGTACTCGCTGGCCACGCCGCCCTTCGCGAAAACGACCCTGGCGGCGATGCCTGACAATCTGCGGACGTGGCTGACCGTGCGGAACGACGACATCTACAGTTTCCGCTGGGGCGATCCGGAGTATGCGCGTGCATACGTTCGCGGCATGCCGGGACCGGATAAGCTGGCGGGCTACTACATGGGCCCGGACGGCTACATCTGGGGCCGCGAGTTCCTCAGCACGGAGCCGGATGCGCCGCGTCAGCTTGTGATGAAGAAGCAGTGGTACAGTTTCATGCTGTGGGGCCGGCTCAGCTATGACCCCCAACTGCCGGATGCCTTGTTCGAGCGGACGCTGGCGGTGCGGTTCCCGGGGGTCGAGGCGGAAAAGCTGTTTGCCGCTTCCTCCGCTGCCTCCAAGATCATCCCGCAGATCACGCGGTTTTTCTGGGGCGATATCGATCTGAAATGGTTCCCGGAAGCCTGTCTCAGTCACCCGAGTCACAGAGGCTTCTACACCGTCAAGCACTTCATGACGGGCGAGACCATGCCCGGCAGTGGCATCATCAACATTCAGTCCTATCGTGATCGTCAGCTCGGCAACAAACCCATGGACGGCATCACGCCGCCGGAAATCGCGCAGGCGTTGAAGGGCTACGCCCAGACCACGCTGCAACTGGTCGGCGAGCTGCCGGCGGCAACCACGGACAAGGAGCTGCGTCTGACCGTCGGCGACCTGACGGCGATGGCGCATCTGGGCGATTACTACGCCGAGAAGATTCTTGGTGCGACGGAGCTGGCCCTGTTCGAGAAGACCGCCAAGCCCGAGCAGCAAGCTGCCGCCGTCAAACATCTGCAGGCGGCGCTGGAACACTGGAAGAAATACGCGGACGTGGCCACCCGCCAATACCGGCCCCAATTGCTGACCCGTATCGGCTATGTGAATCTCAACGAGCTGACTGCCAAGGTGGAGGAAGACGTCGCGATGGCGAGCCGCATGTAGATTCGACTGGACTTGCGGTTTGCTTCTCCTATGGCAGTTCACGCCTTGAGATAGATCCTGTGCCGGTGGAGAAAATAGAGAAACAGCCATTTCACCGTCAAGACCGAGAAGGCCGCCAGGACAGGCTTGACAGCGCCGGAGTATCGCAGGAGGCCATCGAAGACGTATGCGGCCGTATAGCTGAAATCGATGCAGCGTTGTCCGACCCAGATCGTTACGGAGTTCATGCCGATCACGATCAGGAAGAAAGCCCACTTGCGATAGCCCTTCACATCGACGATCCAGTAGAACAGGGCCAACAGCAGCAGGCTCCAGCCCCCCGCATATACGACGAACGAGCTGGTCCAGATATTCCGGCTGATGAAAAAGAACCTGCCCCAGAGGTGTCCAAAGATCAGGCTCACCAGACCGGCGACGAGAAGCCCCATTGTCTTTTGCCTCGGGGACCATCTGGTCCGCAGCCAGTGTCCCGTCAGCACGCCCAGGAGGGTCGTCGAGAACGCGGTGAAGGTGGACAGGATTCCCTGCCGGTCGTAGAGCCCCAGTCCCAGCTTGCCCGGGATCAGGAGTTGGTCCAGATAGGTGGTCAGGCATCCTTCCGGAGTCCGCACCCCCGGCCCGTAGCCTGGAACAGGAATGAACATCAAGGCTGCCCAGAAGAGCAGCAGAATGGATGTCCCCACGAGGGCCTGTGTCCGCCAGCCGGTGTGGATGACCATCAGGGCCGCGAAGAAATAACAGATTCCGATGCGTCCCAGCACGGTGGACCAGCGCATCTGGTCCCAGTCGAAGCGTAACAGGCCGTAGTCAACCAGCCCCAGGAGAATCAATACCAGCGTTCGCTTGGCGATGTGCACGTAGAGGGTCTTGCGGTCGGCGCCCTGTTCCACCCGGCGGCCGATTGAAAACGGCAGCAACACACCAACCAGGAACAGAAACAGCGGGAAGATCAAGTCAAGAAAGTGGAATCCCTCCCACCCGGCATGTTCCATCTGCTGGTACAGCGCCTCGGTCACCGGGGTATTCCGGACCTTGGAAACGCTCTTGACAACGTCGCCACCGCCGATGGTCCAGAGCATGGCGAATCCTCGCAGGGCGTCGATCGAAGTGATTCTCCGGCCGATTGGGTTGAGAGGATCGTGCTCGGTCATGAACATCCCCTGAGGGAGCGGCGGCCCGTATCGTCACACTCTCTTTGCGGTTCCACTGTTGCCGAGGTGGTTCCGCAGGTTTCAGCAATTTGCCCTGCGGTCCGGCGGCGACCCGACTCTATGCGATGGTCTGTGGCATGTCAACGTCTTTCCCCGGACACCGGCCGGGCGTCGGGCGGAAAACGTCGGGGCCCGTACTGTGATGGTACAGGCCCCGAATTGTCTGCCTTGTATGACGCCCAGGGCGAGTGGGCCGTAGATCGTTGGCCACCCCGCCTCAGGGTTCGAGAGACAAGATACTGGGTCTCTACTTGCCCGCCAGGGCCAGGATCTCCGCGTCCGTCAGGACAATGTCGTACAACCGGACTTCATCCAAAGCCCCGTTGAACGGGTTGCCCCCGCCGGAGTTGTCCGCGCCAAACTCGATCGTCGAGTCCTTGCCCGAACCGAACGAAAACGCGCCCTGACCTGTCATGGCGCCGTTGACGTAGAACTTCGCCGTCGTCTTGTCGAACGTGACGGCGATATGCGTCCATTCGCCCACCTTCAGGGCAGGGGCGCCGGCCGAACCGGAGCCGCTGCGAGTGAACGACAGCGTGCCCGTGGTCTGGTTGGCCTCGATCTGCCACATCATCTGTGCGGCGTCCCAGGTGGTTCTCTTTCCGATCAGACCCTGCCACTGAGTGCTCAAGCCGTTCCACTTGGCCCACAGAGAGACCGACAGCATGCCGGTCCTTTCCGACGGGTTGAACGTCCCGAGATCGACCGCCTGGCCGGGGGCGCCGCTGAACAGCAGGCCTTGGCCCTTGCCGGCGGGGCCCGCCACGTAGGTGGGGGTGCCGATCAATACGCCGTCATGACCGTTGCCGGTGACGTCTTTCACGTTGTTCTCCAGCGTGTAATTCGCCACCAGGTCCACCGGCAGGATGGGCTTGCCGAACAGGATGTCGTCGAGGAACACCATGCCCGCCGGACCCGCCTTCGGGCTGGCCTTGTCGCCAACGCCGATCGCCAGCTTCGTCACGGCGGCCAGATTGACGCCCGTCACGTCGCTCAAGGCGATCCGCCATTCCGTCCAGGTGGACGCGTTGGTCGCGGACGCATCCGAGGTGGCAACCATCTTCGACTTGTTGGCCTTATCCGTGACCGTCACGTACAACGGTGCGGCGCCATTGCTCACCTGCGTCACGCCGATGGAAGCGCTCTGCCACTGACCGGTAACAGTGCCGACCGTCGCCACGTTCGAGAACTCCGCCGTGCTGTACGCACCAGCGTTGTGGCTGGTCACAGCCAGGCCGATGTAGGCGCTGGCCGACATCGTGATGTTCAGATCGGCGCCGATCTGGGTCCACGTCTTGCCATCCGCCGAACGCTCCGCCTTGAAGGCGTTGCCCGTGCGGGTGATGCGGACCCAGTACGGCGTCTTGAAGCCGGTCGCGTCGTTGCTCGTGCTGGCGCCGCCGGTGGTTTCCCGGCGCTGGAAGGAGGCGCCATTGTCCGGGGTGATCACGCACGTGGCGTGCTTGGAGCCGGCGTCGAGCGTCTCACGGATCATCACTCCCGCCTTCGTCCAGGGATCGCTGCGGGTCAGGCTGTCCACTTTGGCCGTGATCGAGCCGTTGCCGTTGAGCTGCTTGAAGACAAAGCGGAACTGGTCGGTGTTACCCCAGATGTCCGTGCCCGTGCTGCTGACGCTGAAGGCGTTGCCGCCCTTGTCGGCAAAGCCGACCGGGAACCCCCGGTACCACAACGCCAGAGTCGTGGCGCCGCTGACCGTCCAGTCCTGCGCCGTGTCGAAGGTTCGCTGTGCCTCGGAGTAGAACGGCGACTTCACGTTGTTGTACTCGAACGGCATGGACTGCTTGCCGCCGTGCACGATCACGGTCTCGGCAAACGGGGGGTTGATATATCCGACCAACGACCCGCTCTTGCCGTCGGTATAGCCGTCGATCCACGTATCAAAGATGGCGCTGCCCAAAACATCCGTGTAGCTCTCGAAATCATCCACCGCCGCGTATTGCTGTGTGGTGAACGTCCAGATGCTGCCCGGATAGGAGCTCACGCCGTTGACCTCATCGACTTTCCAATAGTAGACTGTGCCAAAATCCAGCCCACTGGGGGTAAGACCGTGATCGGTCACCGTCTTGGTCGTCGCGGTCCCATTGGCCACGGCCGCCCGGTCGGTGCCGAAGATCACCTTATGCGAGGCTGCCTCGCGGCCGGGACGCCAATCCAGGCCGGCGCCAACGCTGACGTTCTCGGCGTCGCTGGCCGGCTGCGGGGCCCGGGCCTCGACGGGGATGTAGTAGAACCGGACTTCGCTCAGACCGTATTGCTTGAGACCCACCAGGCTCCAGTTGCTGTTGGCCGTCAGCCGGACGTACCGGGCCATGACGCCGCCGAGATTGATGGTGCTGTTGTGGGCGTACCCGGCGGTCGCCGGCGCCTGGGCGAATTGAACGTCCTTCAGCAGCGTCCAAGCCGTCCCATCGGTGGAATACTCCACGGTGACATCCTTGAACCCGTAGCCGAGGACCGGCTCGAATTCCGTGTTGTGGTTCCAGACCCACAGCTCATAGAGCTTGTACGTCTTGTCGAACTGATACCGGATCCAGGTAGGCTGCGAGCCGGTCATGCTGCTGACCCACATGGCGTCGCTGCTCGTCGAGTGCAGGTCGTTGGTCAGGCCGGAGCCATTCACTGTGTTGGCCGGTTGGGTCGATGCCTTCTCGGAGCTGGACGCCGTGGCCGTTACGCTCGTGATCGGGTAGGCGTAGGGCTCGGTCGTGAACTTCCAGACATTGCCCTTGAAGACCGTGGTGCTCGGTGGGGCGTTGACCTCGTCGATCCTCCAATAGTAGATCTTGCCGTATTCCAGAAGACCCGGCGGATCGAAGGTGGTGCCCGTCTGGCCCTGGCTGACCAGGACGCCCAGCGGCTTCGTGGCAGTGGCATTGTCGACGTCACTGGAGACAGGGCCAAAGTACACGTCATGGGTCTTGGCGAACGGGCCTGGCGTCCAGCTCAGGGCCGTATCGCGAGGCACGTCCGAGGCGCCGTCCTTCGGGTTGAGGTCCAAGGCCGACCCGCTGGTCTTGACCACCGTCGGAATATAGTCGCCCTCGTACCATTTGACGTCATCGACCCAGAACTCCGCCGCGGCAAAACCGGTATGGAAAGCGATGTTGGGCGGAGTCACGTCCTCGGTAAAAACAGGGGTGGTGGTGGTGTACTCGGTCCATTTCTCTGTCATGGTAACGGTCTTCTGGCCATATCCCGTCCACGCGGGCGCTCCGCTTTGCGGCTTGAAATCAAGCTGTAGGGTGCCTTTCTTGCATTTGAGAAAGGCCGACAGCGTGTACTTCTTGCCTTTTTGAAACACCATGCCGCGGGGCGACAGCCCAATATCCCAGAAATTGGCCCCGGCGGCAGGGACCGTGGCGTGCAGACAGTACCGGCCCTCCACCGGACCCTCGGGAACCGTGGCGCCGGCACAGGTGGTCACCACTTCTATGGTCACCGTGCCAAAGGTGCCCCACGGCGCCACGGCACCAGTCTCAAAGTTGCCGTTCACTATTTGATTTTGAATCTGTTGGGCATGGCTTGGCCCGGATGCCACGAAACCGATCACCAGGGCTGCCATCGACCGGACTACTCGATTTCTCATGATTCTTGCTCCTCCACAAAACGGCATCCATCACGGACGCCATGCCTTCAT
>Ga0315273_10012268_pt1 | contig 10974 bp, 7 predicted proteins | sample YL17G02_0_MG_FD_205753 | JGI IMG/M metagenome (GOLD analysis project Ga0315273, IMG submission 205753) | Sediment microbial communities from Yellowstone Lake, YNP, Wyoming, USA - YL17G02_0 | ecosystem: Environmental > Aquatic > Freshwater > Lake > Sediment | place: USA: Wyoming | collected...
ATGAAAAGAAACGATTTCAGCAGAAAAAAATGATGGATTAAAAACAAGTATGACTAACTTTTTTTAGTAATAAATATTTTAGGGTGTTGCAACGCTGAAAACAGGAAATAGGTTGACAGAAAAGTCGTTTGTAATCATTTATTCAGTTAAGCTGTGGAGTACTTTTCTATCGTCAATTTCGAATCTTTCCTGAATACAATGAACTATTTCGTTAGCAGATGATTCAATAGGTTTATTAGTTACATCAATTACTGTGAACCTGCCGCGTTTAAAAATGTTATCCGCAATAAGAAGTTCTTGATTAATGGATCTTATATCAAGGTATGAATCTGAATTAAAATTACCCATCTGAGATACTCTCCTCTTTCTCCGGGCCAGCAAATTTGAACTGTCTATTGTAAGACCAAAAACACGTCTTTCATCAACATTAAACAATTCATCAGGAGGAGGTATATCTTTGACTAAAGGCACATTGGCTACTTTCCATCCGAACATGGCGAGATAAATACTGAGTGGAGTTTTTCCTGTTCTTGATATTCCTGTCAGGATTATGTCAGCGTGGAATATATCCCTTGAGTTCATTCCATCGTCAGTTGACAGAGAAAACTCAATAGCATCTATCCGGTCAAAATAATCCTGATTGATCTTTCTGAAAAGACCAGGTACCTGAACCGGTTCAGCACCAAGAGCTTCCGTCAGATAATCTGAAAGCTGTCCCATAAGATCAAAATGAACAACATTATATTCTTTGCAAAAAGAGGTCAGAATTATACGCATCCCCTTATTAACCATAGTATGTACAATTATACCATTGTTATTTTTTGCCTTTAGAACAACAGCAAGAGCATCATTTTCGGAATTTAAACCCGATTCAATACTTGTAGGTACTTTGAAATCCGGGAATTGCACAAGTATAGATTTAACAACATTCTCTCCTGAAAGTCCTTTCCCTCCTGAAACGATGTAGATATGTGGAATGCTCATCCTTTATTATTTCATTGCCAAAGATAATTGATTTTCTGATGGAATTTATTATTCATTGCAATAGTTGCTTCAGGAACCCAGAGTAAAAAAGCCTGTTAAAAATATTCCCGGGCTTTATAAATCAACTAAATAATCATGCTAAATAGCTGTACCGCCACGTTCCCCTGTGCGGATCCTTATGCATTCCTCAAGAGGAGTAATGAATATCTTCCCGTCACCAACATGTCCTTCTGGTCCGTTGGTACGGGCAGATCTAAGTATTGTATCGACGGTAATGTCAACAAACGCATCATTAACACCGATTTCAATTTTGATTTTAGGAATCAGATCGGGAACAATGATCTGTCCACGGTACATCTCTTCAATTCTCTGCTGCCCATGACCTGAAACACGACTGACAGTGATTCTTTTTATATCGGCTTCGATGAGTGCTTCACGTACTTTATCAAGCTGAACTTCCCTGATGATTGCTGTTATTAGTTTCATTGTATAATTTTTATACGATAATTTGATTAGCTTGGATTTAACATTCCATACCCTCTTTCACCATGATAAGATCTGTCGAGACCTGCCATTTCATCATCTTCTGATGATTTAAACTTTATAAATCTGTTAAGTGCGAAGATTAATATATAAGTCATTACTGCTGCATAAACAATTGCAATGATTACCGCCATAGCCTGTATTCCAAGTTGATTCCAGACTGTCCAGGAACCACCTGCAACCGAAGCTGCATCAGACATCCATGAGGGTCGTATAAAAAAGACTAGAAGAATAGCTCCTGTTATTCCGCCAACACCATGAATACCAAAAGCATCGAGGCTATCGTCATAACCAAGTCTGTTTTTCAACATAATTGCCATGTAACATAATAAGGATGCGACAATACCAAGTACCATTGCTCCGTAAGGTTGCACCACTCCAGCAGCCGGTGTAACAGCAACCAGTCCTGCAAGGATACCACTGGCAAAGCCTAGAGCTGTAGCTTTTCCCCGGTGCTTACTCTCAATGATCACCCAGGCTAAAGCTCCTGAGGCAGCTGCAACCTGCGTGGCTGTTAATGCCTGGGCTGTACTTAGTCCGCTTGAGATACTGCTGCCGGCATTAAATCCGAACCATCCAACCCATAAAAGGCCTGCCCCAAGCATTGTGATAACAAGGTTGTTCGGACGAATCACCTGGTAGGGATAACCACGGCGAGCACCGAGATATAAGGCAGATACAAGGCCACTGACACCTGCAGAGATATGTACAACTGTTCCACCTGCAAAATCGATTGCTCCCTTTGCACCAAGTTTAAAAAGGAAACCGTCGGAAGCCCAAACCCAATGACAGAGGGGATTATATACCAGAAGACTCCAGAGAGCTATAAAAAAACAATAGGCTTTAAATGAAACCCTTTCAGCAAAAGCACCTGCTATCAGAGCAGGAGTGATAATGGCAAATTTGCCCTGAAACATCGAAAATACATACTCAGGAATTCCAGCATCCATGACATTTGTGTCAATCCCTTTTAAGAAGAAATAGTCGGGATTCCATCCGAACCAACCACCCAATATATTTCCTCCGAAACACATGCTGTAACCCAGAATTACCCATAAAACGCTTATGATCCCCATTGCAACATAACTATGCATAATCGTCCCAAGCACATTTTTTGACCGCACCAATCCACCATAGAACATTGCAAGTCCGGGTATCATTAACAATACCAGAGCTGTAGATGTAAGCATCCATGCAGTTGCCCCGGAATCAATTGAAGTACCGTCTGCAGCAAATAAACCTGCACCACTGATAAAAAGTAATACGAGTAATAACAGGTATCTTTTCCCTAGAATTTTCATCTGTTAAAAATTTAATGTAAACCAATAAAAAGCACATTTTCTGTACAAACATATAATTTTTCTGGGGGCAGATCAAATATTTTATACATTTTTTTTCTTTTACCCCATAATAAAAGAGGTACAATTTATTTTACCTATTATTATTATGATAACCACTATTTTTTAGGGTCTTGTAAGAATCATTTACAAAATTCCTAAATTAATGGAAACAGGATTAAGATTGACTGGAATACAGTGTAACCTGTAAAACTTGGCTCGAAGGACTGTATTTCAATGAATAGTGTATCAACAGAATAATCCATGTAACTGTTCTTCCAGGTACCTGAAATAAATTATTTGGTTACCTTCCTTATAGCTATTTAAGGAATGAAATTTCTGTTTTTAATAAAAGCAGGTTTACCTCAACAGCGTCGATGTAGATGAGAGCCCATGACAGCTTTTGGCCTGAAAAATCCTTATTGCTGCCGGCGGTTCAAATCCATCCGGAAGTCCGAGGTCAAAAATATCACCAGTCCATTCCCTGGTTACATTCAGCGCAGGAAGTGCAGAAATCACGGATTTGGAAGATGAGTGATAAGTTTTGTGTCACGATAAAACTGTCAAGGTGGCGAGCAAAAATTGTGACAAGCTTATTACCCACACCAGCCTTGTTAGCACATGTATTTCGTCGCGCGATGGCACGTACCGGTAAAAGTGCTGAATTTTTCTTGTTAAGACTAAACTTTCTTAACATGGCGCGAGGGGCTAAGTCTCACAGATTCAAATATATGTACTAACTTACTTATATATTGCTAATATAGAATATTATTTTCTGCAGATACAAATTCATATAATATTTTTAAATATTTCTTAAGTCACAATAATGGGTTCTATTCAATTAATCAATAGATTTTCCTTCCAACATAAAAATCCTGCATCAGGCTTCTTTACAAAAAAAATATTACCTTTCTATTAGTTATGATTTATTTAAGTTCGTAACTTTGATTAATATCAAGAAGGGTAATTTTCTGATAGAAGCAAGTTTCAGAACAATGCTCACTCTTCTTTTGGATAATCTAAAGATGATTTTTGTCGAATGATTTTAAGTCCCTGTTCAACCTTTTTGTCATTATAAAAACATTAATAATTAAATGCAATGAAAACAACCAGAATCGCTTTAGCGTTTTTTATTATTACAGTTTTATCTGCTCCAGCCATCTGCCAGCAGAAATCGTATTTCAATCCTGATCAGATTGATATCCCGTTCCAAAAATACATCTTGGATAATGGTTTGACCCTGATAGTACATGAGGACCATAAAGCACCTATCGTTGCTGTGAATATCTGGTATCATGTAGGCTCAAAAAACGAGAAACCGGGAAAAACAGGTTTCGCACATCTTTTTGAACATCTTATGTTTAACGGAAGTGAACATTTTAATAAAGATTATTTCCAGGCTCTTGAATCTATAGGAGCTACTGATCTGAATGGCACCACCGACAATGACCGGACAAATTACTTTGAGAATGTTCCTACAGCAGCTCTAGACCAGGTGCTTTTTCTGGAGAGCGACCGTATGGGTCATTTGCTGGAAGTTATTGACCAGGCAAAACTTGATGAACAGCGCGGAGTGGTTCAGAATGAAAAACGTCAGTATGAAAACCAACCATATGGGCGTGATTATGAAATTATAACAAAGGCAAGTTATCCGGTAGGTCACCCTTATTCATGGACTGTCATTGGGTCTATGGAAGACCTTAGTGCTGCAAGCCTGGATGATGTAAAAGATTGGTTTAAAACATACTATGGTCCGAATAATGCTGTGTTAAGTATTGCTGGTGATATAAAACCAGAAGAAGTATTAGAGAAAGTCAAAAAATATTTTGGAGATATTCCTCCCGGACCATCACTGGTCAAACCCATAATTAACATCGCAAAAAGGATTGAAGATACGCGGGGATATTATGAAGACCGGGTTCCTGAGGCAGAAATCAATATGATCTGGAACGTTCCCCAGGGTGAGTCAAAAGAAGCAGTACTTTTTGACTTGGCAACGGATATCCTGGCTGCTGGAAAAACATCGCGATTTTATAAAAAGCTTATTTATGAGGATCAGATCGCAAGCTCCGTTTATGCTTACATCGATATGCGGGAAATTGGGGGAAACCTGAATGTGACATCGAGGGTGAAACCAGGGAAATCAGCTGAGGAGGTAGAACTAAAACTTAATGAAATTCTTAAGGAATTTCTTGAAAAAGGGCCCACACAGGAAGAGCTGGACAGGGTCAGATCAAGTTATTTCTCCAATTTTCTGAAAGGAATAGAACGAATAGGCGGATTTGGAGGTAAATCAGATATTTTGGCTTCGAATGAGATTTATGGAGGGTCACCCGATTTTTATAAAACCAAATTAAAGTACGCCTCGGAAGCAACAATTGGAGATATTCAGAAGGTTTGCAGTGAATGGCTAAACTCTGGAAAATTTGTTCTGGTCTGCAAACCTTTCCCTTCACTTAAACCGACAGTGGAGGGAGTTGATCGCAGCAAAATACCCGACCTGGGTACTCCGGTTGCTTCTTCCTTTCCAACATTACAAAAAGCAACACTTAAGAATGGAATGAATATTATACTTGCTCAACGCAAAGGTGTTCCGACCATTGTAGGCAGTTTAATTCTGAACGCAGGATTTGCATCTGATGCTCTTTCAAAACCAGGGCTGGCAAGCTTAGCAATGGATATGCTCGATGAAGGCACCAAATCTTTAGACGCGCTGCAGATAAGTGATAAACGACAGCTTCTGGGTGCCTCTATTTTTGCTTATTCCGATTGGGATGCCTCTTATTTAGGATTTAACACATTAAAGCAGACATTTGATCCTACAATGGATCTGGTTACCGACATTTTGCTAAATCCTTCCTTCCCGCAAAAAGAATTCGACAGGTTGAAAAAAGAGCACCTTGATAATATAAAACGACAGAAAGCTGAACCGATAAGCATTGCATTGCGTGTATTTCCAAAGATCCTTTACGGACAGGGTCATCCATATGGCAATCCTTTCGATGGATCGGGGTTTGAAACGACTTTGGAATCGCTTACACTCGCTGATGTTCAGAAATTCTATTCAACATGGATAAAGCCTAATAATGCCACGCTTGTTGTTGTTGGAGATGTTCAGATGACTGACCTTATGGCGAAACTTGAAACACGGATGTCGGGCTGGAAGAAAGGTAGTACTCCAAAAATCAATATTGAGGCAGTCAGCATCTCTTCAGACAATAAGATCTATTTAATGGACAGACCTGAATCAACACAGACCTTCATTCTCGCAGGGTCTCTTATTGCGCCTTACGGAAAGATTTCCCAGCCTGCCCTGACCGCTATGAATAACATCCTTGGTGGAGATTTCACCTCCAGACTTAATATGAACCTCAGGGAAGATAAACACTGGACATATGGAGCCGGAAGTGTTATTTTTGATGCAAAAGGTCAACGGCCAATAATGTCTTATGTCTCTGTCCAGATAGATAAAACGAAGGAGGCAATACAGGAAATAAATAAGGAACTTGCAGGAATCATTAATGACAAGCCAGTTACAACAGATGAATTTAACAAAGTTCAGAAAAATATGGTACTCCAGCTACCGGGTATGTGGGAAACAAATAATTCTGTTGGATATTCTCTTAATGATCTTGTTAAATTCGGATTAAGTGATGATTATTTCAAAACTTACGATGCATCAGTCCGAAAACTGACACTGGCAGAATTACAGCAAATCAGCAAAGTGGTAGTCAACCCCGGGCAGGTAAAATGGTTTGTAATTGGTGATAAATCAAAAATATTAAATGGATTAAAAGAGCTTGGTTACGAAATAATTGAGCTCGATCCGGATGGAAATATTTTGAAATAGCCGGTATTTATAACTGCCTGAAAACGAAGGCGCCTGGATAGTTTATAATGTTGAATAAGAAATAATTAATCCAGCTCTGTTAAAGCTTTAACCAGCACATCAAGATCTGCTGTGGTAGTATACACATTGGGGGTTATTCTGCATCCATGGACACTTGCCCCATCAATAGGGGCAGTGTAAATACGGTATTTCTTAAACAATGTGTCGCCAAGCTCCCCAGGTTTTATTCCCTTAACGCCCACATTTGCAATTGCACACGATCTGACAGGATCGGCAGGGGTATTTAAAATAATATGAGGCATGTTTCTGACCCTATCTGTCCAGTAAAGTTGCAGGTACCTGAGTCGAGCCTCTTTCCTCTCGGCCCCGATCATATTATGAAAATCTATAGCGTCTGCTATGGCAAGATCAGTATGAACAGGATGTGTCCCGATATGATTCAATCTTGAAATATCATCCGGTTTTCTTTCTCCTTCAGCAATCAGTGGCCACACCTTTTCGATATTTTCTTTTTTTACATATAATATTCCTGCTCCCAGCGGAACACTCAGCCATTTATGCAGGCTGCTGCCATAATAATCGCAATTCAGTTCGGAGATTGAAAATTTAATATGGGCAAATGTATGTGCCCCGTCGACCATAACCTGGACGCCCCTGCTATGAGCCATATCGCAGATCTTTCTGACAGGAAGTATATGACCTGTTATATTGATCATATGACAAACCATCAGAAGCTTTGTCTTTTCTGTTATGGCACCGGCATATAAATTAACGATCTCATCATCGGAGTGCGGGAGGTTTGGAACAGAAACTATCTTATTTACAACACCATACCTTTTTGCTACATGTTTAAACATATCAAGCATAGCGACATAATCCTGTTCGGCCATTACCGCCTCATCTCCCTCCTTCCAGTTCAACCCCCCGATAATCATATCGAGCGATTCAGTGGTGTTGCGTGTAATTATCAGCTCATCCGTTGAACAACCGGCCAGTGCTGCAAGCTTTGCAGCCATTGCCTTCTTATTTTCAAACTGAACGGTACGCATATAATATGATCCCTGATAATTTATATCTCTGATGTGTTGGATAAAATTTTCAAGGGTTACCTGCGGAAGAAAACAGTAATATCCGTTTTCAAGATTTATATAGTCTGGCTTCAGAAGATAACCTCCCCGTATTTTCTCCCAGAAATCCTCATCTTTCGCCAAAACTGATGAAGGAATAGCTGATACGTTGTCTATCAATTGTGTCAGGCCATCCGGACCAATAAAACCTCCAAGGCTCATCAGACCGGCATTTTTGAGGAATGTACGCTTATCCATAACTAAAATATGTTAATGGTAAATCTGTTATCAAATATAGAGCTTTTCAGAAGAAAGACTGGAATCTTAATTGTATTGTTATTCCGGAGATGTCAATGATTTTAAGATCCCTTAAGAAAACGATCGGACATATCTGATAATATGGTCATTATACGATTTTTGCCATTTAAATTCCCTGTCACCTGCCAGATGAATGCGTTTTGAAACCATTGTTTTGTATGCGCAATTAATTCGGGCAATGGTTTTATTTTGGGGATATGGTTATTTTGACAAATGCATGGATTTATTTTCAATTGTCCCAAATATATGATTGTGGTCTTTTACACAAATGGTAAAATAATAATGCCGGTTACTTCCTTAATCAAACCCTTTAACCTGATACGTTTCCGTTCACGCATTTCTACTTACACTACTATTCGATATTGTTAATGATCAGCGAGACCATAAACAATTAAAGTTAAATATATTAGCAATTTGATGCAATATTTTTCTAAAATATTTGGCGGATTAAATGAAATTTAATAATTTTGACCTTATGGTTAAACATAATGGTTAATCTGATTAGTTAAACCTAAAAGTTAAACACTATGAATGAAAGTGATAAACAAACCGAAGAGAAGATATTCGAAGCAGCAACAGATGTATTCATCGAAAAAGGCATGGATGGCACACGTATGCAGGATATCGCCAATTATGCAGGAATAAACAAAGCATTATTACATTATTATTTCCGGACGAAAGATCAGCTTTTCAATGCCGTTTTTGAGATGATTGCAAGAAAAGTACTCAAAAAATTTGCTCCGGTATTAGATGACAACCTGACTCTGGAAGAAAAAATAAGGTTTTTCTTCAAAGAACACATTACTTTTCTACAGGCAAACCCCAGGCTCCCTGGATTTCTTCTTAACGAAGTCAACAGGAATCCGGCCAGGATAAAAAAACTTTTAAATAACGTTGATTTTGATAACCTGTGGTTAAAACTTTATGAACAACATAAAGATGAACTGCAAAAGTATAATATATCCCAGGCCACAATGCCTCAATTAATGATTTCAATGGCTGCAATAAGCGTCTTCCCATTTGCTGCCAGGGGTATACTCGAAGGGATACTTGGCAAACTTGGCATTGACTTCAATGACTATATGGAAGAGAGGAAAGAATTCGCAGCAGAGTTTGTGATTAAAGCGATAACAAAGTGAGAAGTGCCTAAAGTTTGGAGTGCCTAAAGTGACTAGAGTTGTAAATGTTAAAAAATAAAATAAATGAAAAGGAAAATTCTGATTCTCTTCATTCTCATGATTCTCGGATCGTCGACATTGCATGCCCAGAAGATTCTGACTCTAAAAGGATGTTATGACCTTGCAATGACAGCTAATGCTCTTGCAAGTGAAAAAGAGGCCTGGTCCAACATCTGGAAACTGAAAGACGGCAACCTTTCAAAAGGGCACCTTCCTACGCTCGATGCAAATGCCAGTGTTTCTTATAACTCTGATGTTGTAGATTTTCAGAGCACATTTTCATCCATCCCCGGCTTGTCTTCGGTTATTACCCCGATGCCTCACGATATGTACAAAATTACACTGGACATAAACCAGGTGATTTATGATGGTGGTGCAATCAAGGGAGCAAAAGCTCTTGAGAAAGCCGACCTCAATTTAAATGAAAAACAGACAGATGTCGATCTTTACAAATTAAGAGCACAGATTAACCTTTCCTATTTCAATGTGCTCCTGCTTTCCCGGCAAAAAGAACTCCTGAATAACTATCTGAATATAATAAATAAACGGTTAAGATCAATGCAATCAGCTCTTAGTAATGGAGTAATAATCAGAGCGGACATTGATGTCCTGACTTCAGAAAGGATTCGTATCGAACAACAGCTAAGCGAATCTGATATTAGAAAAACTGCTCTCCTCAGCATATTATCTGATCTTACCGGTTCGGAAATTGATACCTCTTCAACCTTTGTTCTTCCCCTACCAGGAGTGGAAACAACAAATGAGATTCTGAGACCGGAACTCCTTGTTTTTGATTTAAGAAAAGAACAGCTCGCAGCAGGACTGCAGATGGTTGAAAGTAAAAGAATGCCTAAAGCATTTGGATTCGCTACCCTGGGCTATGGGAACCCTCCGGGAAGTAACTTTTTCAAAGATTCTTTTGAAACATATTACATAGTAGGCGGAGGAATCAAGTGGAATATTTTCGATTGGAACAAGACAAAAAATGAAAAACAGGTAATTACACTTCAGCTGGGAATAATTGATAACAGGAAAACCGATTTGACCGATAATCTGAAAAGGCTGCTTAAAGCCAAGAATGCAGAGATTTCGAGTCTTCAATCGTTGATTGCTACAGATAATGAATTGATTACCCTCAGAAAGAGGATTACTGCAGCAGCCGAATCACAGTATGAAAACGGAACTATTACTGCAACCGAATATCTTAATGAAATGAATTCAGAGCGTCAGGCTGTTGTCAATTACGAAATTCATAAAATTAATCTTGCTATCGCTAGGATTGAATATCTAAATATAAGCGGAAAAGAAATCGAATAGTTTTACCCTCCCCCCATCCCCCAAAATGGAAACATTTAACCCCCTATCCTCCATAAAGGGGGGTTAAAAAAAGAGAACTAAAAGCCCCCCATTTCGGGGGTTGGGGGGTGAAATTCGCAGGGAGTTGGGGGGTGAAACAAGGAAGATTGAAAAGCATTATTATTAAGTCCAATAAATTGATAAACAACAAATTATAAGAATATGAAAACCAGAATATTAATAATTATTGCGTCCCTTCTTCTGGCGGGCTGCAAAAGTCAAACCGATCAGGCTGATGCTTATGGAAACTTTGAAGCTACGGAGGTCATACTATCCGCTGAGACAAACGGACGTATAGTCAGATTTTATCCTATTGAAGGAATGGAGATCTTAAAAGGGGC
>Ga0315273_10012269_pt1 | contig 10974 bp, 7 predicted proteins | sample YL17G02_0_MG_FD_205753 | JGI IMG/M metagenome (GOLD analysis project Ga0315273, IMG submission 205753) | Sediment microbial communities from Yellowstone Lake, YNP, Wyoming, USA - YL17G02_0 | ecosystem: Environmental > Aquatic > Freshwater > Lake > Sediment | place: USA: Wyoming | collected...
GTCTCCCATAGGAACGCTTTTCGGCCGATCCGCTCTGAAAACTAAAAACTCGGGGTCAGACCCCGAGTTTTTAGTTTTCAAAGGTCCACTTCACGGAGGTATTTTGCCGCCTCTTCCGGAGCGGTGGGGTTGATATAAAACCCGGTGCCCCATTCGAAGCCTGCAATCCGGGTCAGGCGGGGCATCAGCTCGATGTGCCAGTGAAAATCCAATTCGATCGTGTCCCAGTAGTCGCGACGCCGGGGTCGGACCTTGATGTTGGGAATCGTGTGGATCAGGAAATTATAGGGGGGGTCGTTCAGACATTTCTTGATCCGCAGCAACACCTCCTTGAGCACGCAGGCCAGGTGATGAATCATGTCGTCGCTGATTTCCGCGAAGCTGTGATGGTGATGGCGCGGCGCGAGCAGAATCTCGAAGGGGAAGCGCGAAGCGAAGGGAGTAAGCGCGACGAAATGTTCGGTCGCGACCACGATGCGTTCGCGCGACTCGATCTCCTGCTGCAGGACGTCACAGAAAAGGCAGCGCTCCTTCTGCTTGAAGTGTTCCTTGGCCGCCATCAATTCCTGGGAAATGGCCAGCGGCGTCACAGGTGTGGCAATGATCTGGGTGTGCGGGTGCTCGAGCGAGGCGCCCGCCGCGTCCCCGTGGTTCCTGAAGATCAGGATGTATTTCAGGCGCAGGTCGCGCAGCAGGTCGACCAGCCGTTCGCGGTACATCCAGATGACCTGCTTGATGTGCTCCACCGGAGCGTCGGCCAGGTTCAGGTCGTGCCTCGGCGTCTCGATGATGACCTCGTGGGCGCCGACGCCGTTCATCCTGTCGTGGACGCCGACACCCTTTCGCTCCAGCTCCCCCTCGATACGGAGTGCCGGGAATTTGTTGGGCACCACGCGTACCTGCCATCCCGGTTGATTGCGGCCGCTGCCGTTGCTGCGAATGGCGGCGATCTCCGGCGGGGTTTTGCTCTCGTTCCCCTCGCAGAAGGGGCAGAAACCCTCGGAATGCGGATCGTTCCTGACCGGGAAATCGTCCGGCCTCCGGCCTCTTTCCGTGGCAATGATGACCCAGCGTTTCTGAATCGGATCGTGTCGTAACTCAGGCATACGCTTGGCCCGGCCACCCGCAGCGCGGCGCGGACCCCCCTCCTCTGATCCTGTTCATTTTCATGCCCGGAGGCGATCTCGCAGGCAATTCGGACGGGCTGATGCTATCACTCTTCAACGGGCCGTTCAATTGTGTGTGGGCAGGCGGGAAGGGACCGCGGCAGCGCCGGGAGGCTTCGGGCGCGCGGCCAAGCAGAAAAACGCAGAATGGAGCCACGAGCTCGGTCGTGCAGGGGCACGGCACGCCGTGCCCCTACCGTATGTCGCCCCGGCCTTACTTGAGATCCGGGCTCTGCGCGGGCTGGTAATACTTGTGAACGTACTCCTGGACCATGCGCCAGGTGTTGAACTGAGGGACGAGGGTTGCCAGGGCGCGCCGGATCATCCCGATCCACCGGCGTGGAATGCCGTACTCGTCACGTTCATAGAAGCAGGGGATGACCTGCTCGGTGAGAACCTGATACAGGTTATCGCCGTCGCGCCGGTCCTGCTCCTCGATCGAATCGGGGTTGGAGTCGCCGCCGATGGCGAAGCCGTTGGTCCCGTCGTAGCCCTCGCGCCACCACCCGTCCAGGATGCTGAAGTTCAAACCGCCATTGCAGCCGATCTTCTGGCCGCTCGTCCCCGAGGCTTCCAGCGGACGGCGCGGGTTGTTCAGCCAGATGTCGCAGCCGGAGATCATCTGGCGCGCGATGTGCACGTCGTAGTTCTCCAGGAAGATGAGGCGCCGCCGCAGATCTGTGTGCCGGGTCAGGTGAATGATGTGCTGGATGAAGCGCTTGCCCTCCTGGTCCATCGGATGCGCTTTTCCGGCAAACACGAACTGAATCGGCCGCTGCGGATCGGATGCCAGACGCACGATTCTCTCGAAATCCCTGAAGACCAGCGGCGCGCGCTTATAGGTTGCGAATCGGCGCGCGAACCCGATGGTGAGCGCATCGGGGTCCAGGAGCTGGTCGAAGGCGATGAAATCGCGCTGGGCGACCGGCGGGCCCTGGAACTGCAGGCGCCGCCGCGCGAACTCGATCAAAGCCCGACGCAGCATGTACCGCAAGGCCCAAAGCTCCTCGTCGGAGACGAACTCGGGGTCCAGCATGCGCTGCCAGAATTCCGCCGTGTTGATTTCCCGATGCCATTCCGGGCCCAGCTTTCCCGCCCAGAAACTGCGCACGGGACCCTTCATCCACCCCAGCAGGTGGATGCCGTTGGTGATGTGGCCGATCGGGACCTGATCCTCGCTGCCGTTCGGGTACAACCCGTGCCACATCTTGCGGCTGACGCGGCCGTGCAGCTCACTCACCCCGTTGGCGGCGCGCGAGCATTTCAATGCCAGGACCGTCATGCAGAAGGTCTCCTGCTCGTCTTCGGGATTCACGCGCCCGAGCTCGAGCAGTTCGCGGAACGAGGGAGTGATCTGCGGCTGGAGCTGATGGAGAGCGTAGTGCATCAGGTCCGGGCTGAATCGGTCATGGCCCGCGGCGACCGGCGTGTGGGTCGTGAAGACGCACCGGCTCCTGGTTTCCGCAAGCGCTTCCGCGAACGGACGGCCGCCGGCAATCTTCTCCCGGATCAGCTCCAGGGTGAGAAACGCGGCATGGCCCTCGTTCATGTGGAACACCGACGGCTGTATGCCCAGCGCCCGCAGCAGGCGGACGCCGCCCATTCCCAGCAGCATCTCCTGCATGATGCGGGTGGTGCTGTCGCCGCCGTACACGCGCAGAGTCAGGTCGCGATAGCGCTGCTCGTTCTCCGGCCGGTTGCTGTCCAGCAGATAGACGGGGCAGCGGCCGACGTTGACGCGCCAGGCCTGGAAATAGACGCGCGCGAGATCGATTTCCACGGAGCAGACGACCGGCTTTCCTTGGGAGTCCAGAACGGGCTCCATGGGCAGGATCTGGGGATTGAGCAGCGTGTAATATTCGGTCTGCCAGTTGTCCTGATTGATCGCCTGCTGGAAATAGCCCTCGCGGTAGAAGAGGCTTATCCCGACAAACCCGAGCCCCAGATCGCTGGCCGATTTGGCATGGTCGCCCGCGAGAATTCCGAGTCCGCCCGCTGCGATGGGCAGCGTTTCGTGAAAACCGATCTCCGCCGTGAAGTAGGCCACGGGGTTTGAGTGAAATTCCGGCGCGTGCCTGCCGGCCCAGGTGTCGGTTTCCTTCCGATAGGCATCGAAGGCGCGCAGCGCGGTCTGCACACGGTGCGCAAAACCGGCCTCCTGCAGCCGGACCCGAAGCTCATAATCGGACACCTCGTGCAAAACGGCCACGGCGTTGTGGTACAGGTTTTGCCAATTGCGCGGGGAGAGCTGCTGAAAAATCTCCTGAGCTTCCTGGTTCCAGGTCCACCAGAGGTTTCCTGCCAGTTTTTTCAGCCCCGCGATCAGCGCATTGATTTCAGCGGGCGAGGTGGGCGATCTTGTCATTTCAGACCATCCATTCCTGTTGATTCAAACTCCACGGGTCCACCGTTACCGCCAGGAAGCCGTGGGAAGGGAAGCGCTCCAGTTCGCGCTCCTTCTCGAAGGCTGAAAATGAAAACCGGACTTCTTCCGGTTTGTCGATGCCGAGCTCCTCGAGCGGCACGCCCAGCTCCAGGATTTTCGCCCCGGCGAATTCAGGCATAAAACCGGCGACCGAAGCGCGCAGAACCCGGCAATGCCATCTGCGCTCGTCGTCGATTCCAAGCAGGAGCAGGAACTCCCTCGGCGACACGAACTGGATTTGCAGAGAGTGTTCGGCGGGAATCATTCCACGCAGCCAACTCGATGTCAAATCGATCCGCAGGTAGAACTTGCGCCGGTCGTATCCGAAGTAAATCTTCTCGATCCAGCTTTCGCTGCGGTGCATCGATGCGCCGGCGACCGGTGTGGCAAATCCCGCCGAAAGCCACTCGAAGTAATCCGTCACCCTGCCGTCGATGACGGGCGAGATCGTGTGGACCGGGCCGCGGTACTGGGTTCGCGCCTCGGCCCGCTTGATCGCCAGATCGAGCGCCGCGGGAGGGGTTTGGCCCAGGAGCCGGTAGATATTCTTGATGTGGCCGCGGAAGAGCGCGTCGAAATCCGCCGCATTTTGCGTCGGGTGATCATCCCCGTACCACCAGAACCAGTCGCTGCCTTCGGCAATCATCATTTCCTGGAAAGCAGCCTGATAGCGATCGCTGTCGCCTTCCTCGTGACGCCGCGCATCGAGAAAGCTGCGCGCCTCGGCGAGCAGTTCCCACCCGCGATTTTTCTCGGGATGTCCCATCCAGGTGGCCAGATTCCCGTAAATCCAGCTTCCCGCCACGAGCGAATCGAGTTTCTCCCGGTGCGGTTCCAGATCCAGGAATTCCGACATCGTCACCGTGCGCAGCCGGCTCGCTTCCGTCAAACGCCGGTAGAGATGCTCCAGGAAATCCGCTCCGTTGTTGGGATAGTGCTCCCAGGCGTTTTCCCCATCCAGGATGATGGGCACAACGAAATGCCTTCCCTCGTCGGGAAGCTCGTTGTGGATGCGCCGGAGCCGTTCCACAAGATCCGCCGCTGCATCCTCGGCCCGCCAGCGTGAGTAGGTGAACCCGATCAGGTCGGAGAGACCGTGGTCGCGGAAGAACAGGCACGGACCGTCCGCCCCTGGACCCCAGCTGTAGGCGTTGAATTTTTGCCGATCCGGCAGGCGATCGCCCACCCGCCCCGCCTTTCGCAAAGTATTGCCGAGGACGGCTTCGTCGGATGCCAGCCAGCGCAGACCTTCCTCCCTGGCCAGGGAGGCCGTGGCGTCGCTGAGCGATCCCTCGGACGGCCACATCCCGGCCGGGGGGAGGCCGAACGCCTGCCGGAAGCGGTCCTTTGCCCGGCGGACCTGCTCCTTCGCGTCTCCCGGGTGCGCGAAGAGGGTGCCCGGGAGCGCGATGGTCGGCAGCGCATCGCGGGCCGCCCGGTTGTCGCACAGCAGCGGAAGGATCGGGTGGTAGTACGGCGATACTGAAAGTTCGACCTGGCCCGATTCCATGAGGCGGCGGTAAAGCGGCAGGATCCGCCCCATGTGGGCATGCTGCAACTCGATCAGGCGCTTCTTCTCCTCCTCGGCATATCCCTTTCCTTTGGCAAACAGCGTCGCTATCTCGGGATCCTTCCGAAGCTCGGCCCCGCACCAGCTCAAGTTGAACCACACCTGAAGGTCGCGATAGTCCCGCGCGGCGTAGTCTCTCAGCCCGGAACCGTATTCGCCCTTGTCATCCGTCACCCCGCGCCGCTCGAGCAGTTCGTGGTACCTGGGGTAGGGATCGAGCATGTGTTTGTAGGGGAGTTGGAAAAACTTGCGCAGCAAAAAAGATTTTTCCCGTTCATCCAGGCTGTCGGCGTTCCTGAGGGTAATGGCTTCGTAGGTTTCATGCGCGGCGCCCCTGCCATAGTCGTCGAGCTGATCCATAAGCGAGGGCACGACGTTGATCGTAAGGTGCATCCCCGGCGTCTCCGCGACGAGCGCGGCCATGTCGAAGTAGTCCTTGGTCGCATGGAACCGCGTCCACGGCAGATAAATATCCCCCGAGAGGACATTGCTGTAATCCGGCTGGTGCATGTGCCACAGGATGGCGACGCACAGAGGTTTCTTGGACATCAGGAGCTGACCCTGTTTTAAAGGCGCGTGAATTCTACAGGCAATCCGCCGTCAACCCAACCCCATTTTGCGCTTGGGGAGGATCGCCAAAAACCACCACCAAGACACAATTAGATTAATATTTTTTGTTGCGCCCTGGTGTCCTGGTGACTTGGTAGTGGTTTTTTGTTTTGCTTGTGCGGCCTGCCGATGGCCGGTGGCACGGACGCTAAAGAGGCTGAGGCCCGCTGCTGGAGCGGATTTAGCTTGACTGGCATTTTTTACGGTGCTATTAGTTCGGCGCAAGCCCGGCTCGTAAGCAGCGATCCCTGTCACAGTCAAATGGAGGAGAATTCTTTGAACAAAGGAGATCTGGTAGGAAAAATCGCCAAGGATGTTGGAATTACCAAAGCTCAGGCGGAGGGCGCGTTTAATTCTCTGATCGGAGCAATCACGGGCACATTGAAGAAGGGGCAGAAGGTCACCATCGTGGGCTTCGGCACCTACTCGGTTGCCAAAAGGAAAGCCCGCACGGGCCGTAATCCGCAGACGGGCGCCACCATCAAGATTGCCGCGCGCAAGGTCCCGAAGTTCAGCCCCGGCAGTGAATTGAAAAGGGCGGTTAAGTAGGACCTTCTGACGCAGAAATAAAAAAAGCCCCCCGGGGATTCCCCGGGGGGCTTTGCTTCTGGCAACGACTCTTAAGGCTCAGTTAGCACTTACGAAGTCGGCGAACTCGCGCAGCTTGCTCGAGCGATAGGGGCTGCGGAGTTTGAGCAGCGCCTTCTCCTCGATCTGGCGGATGCGCTCTCGGGTGACCTGGAACATCTCACCCACTTCCTGGAGCGTGTATTCCTTCCCTGCCTCGTTCAAACCATAGCGCATGCGCACAATTTCCTGTTCGCGCGGCGAAAGAGACCGCAATGCGGAATCCGTGGCTTCGCGCAGGTTGTGCCTCAGGACGTCCTCATCGGGCGAGACTGCGTTCTTGTCCTCGATGAACTTGTTGAGAACGGCATCCTTGTTGTCGGCGATGCTGGCTTCCAACGAAATGGGTTCCTGCGCCGCCTTCAGAATCTGGGTAATCTTGGATACCGGCGTCTTGAGCTCCTTGGCCAGCTCGTGGACCGAAGGTTCCCGGCCGAGCCTCTTGGTCAGTTCATTGGAGGTCTTCAGAACCCGGTTCATGGCTTCCACCATGTGGACCGGAATCCGGATCGTCCTGCCCTGGTCTGCGATCGCGCGCGTGATGCTCTGGCGGATCCACCAGGTGGCGTAAGTCGAAAACTTGTGGCCGAGACGGTAGTTGAATTTGTCGACCGCCTTCATCAGCCCGATATTGCCTTCCTGCACCAGGTCGAGCAAATCCAGCCCCGGGTAGGAGTAATTCTTGGCGATGCTCAGCACGAGGCGGAGATTTGCGCGCACGAATTCATCCTTCGCCCGCGCCATTTCCTGCTTGTTTTCGTTGATCAGCGTGACGATGCGGCGCAGCTCGGAGGGGCTGGTAAGAGAGTCCCTCGACAGCTGCCGCAGGCGGGATCTTGCCTCGCGCACGGCGCTCGCGTCGGAGCCCCTGCCGCGGCTGTGGCGCGCGATCATCTTGTGGGCACTGTCCATCTGCTGAAGAACGTCCTCGAGGCTGCCGGTGAGGTCCGCCATCTGGTTCTCGTTGAGGTCGAAACACTGCAGGGTTTTCAAAACATTGTCGCGGCAGAACTTGATCCGGACAAGCAGCTTTGCCCGGTTCCCGTTCTTGGACTGGGCCATGTCCGCCTTGAACTCGCGATACTTGATCTCGTGCTTCTCCAGGCGAGCCACAATCTTCCGCACCCGGATGTCCCGCAGCCGATTCCGCTCTTCCAGCGGAATCTCGGATTCCGCATCGCGCGGGGCTTCGCCGAAACCGATCTGGGGGGCCACATTGGCGGTGGCGGATACCGGATGGAGTTCATCCGCGATCTCGATGACCTTGCGGCTGTTGATCGGGGTCAGCGAGAGCAGGCGCAGGACGTTCATCTTGGCGGTTTCGATCTTCTTCGCCAGGTAAACCTCTTCCTCGCGGGTCAGCAGCCGGATCTTGCTCATACTCCGGTAATAGATGTAGAGCGGGTCCGCAGAAGCGGCGGTTTCCTCGCCCTTGCCGGCTACCCTCGTCTCAGACGGGATCCGGTCAAAACGGACGCGGTCGACGTAGTTGTCGCGCGTCAGTTCGGAGAACTCGCCCTCGAAAGGCAGGCCCCCGCTCTCTCGCTCCATAATGTCCCCAGAATCATACAGATCCGAGCCTTCGAAATATTCTTCCTGTTCCATTTCCATCATGTCGTTTTTCGCTCCGACAGCTCAAAAATACATCTACCCGCGGAGCATTCCTTTCTTTAGTATGGCTTGGCGCGTGGAGACTATCTGGCGCCAGATACCTCGTAACCCGATAACCTGTCAGCTATATATGATGTTATGAGGCGAGAAAAAGTTTCATTAGGTTCGGGGGTCTTTTTGTGGCTTGTTTTGTATGATGCTTCACTGGTGCCCCCCACTGCTGTAGAAATAATGCCAGCCACATTCGAATTTACGGCGGATGGCGGACGGCGTTCCCGATTTTTGGAGACTCTCTTTCATATTTCTAAGTATTAGACGCGTGATGAGCCCTTTTCTTCCAAAAATCTTTAACAAATCGGGTGCCAGGGAGGCCGAGGCCCGCCTGTTTGTGAATTGGCGTCGAGGATCGATGCGCTTCTGATCCGTAAAATCTTGATTATTAATGGTATAGCTGTTTCCCCAGGGATACGACCGATGCCGGCGAATTGCCGCTCGGCATTGTTCGCGGCTTCCATTCCCCAATGACGGCGAACAGTCGGCCCCTGAGTCAGCTGAACCGGTAGAGCGCAATACTATATTGACTACTCCGCTTTATTTCAATAGAATTTTTGATTTTCTCGATTCGAACCAATCCTCGGGGAGGATTTTCGCGTGATCGAAGTCGAACATCTCAGCAAGGTGTATAACGGCCGCAAGGCGGTGGATGATATATCCTTCAAGGTGGAAAAGGGTGAGATCCTGGGATTTCTGGGGCCGAACGGCGCCGGAAAAACCACGACCATGCGCATCCTTACCTGCTACATGCCCGCCAGTGACGGCACGGCGCGAGTGGCGGGATACGATGTCTTCGATGAAAGCATGGAGGTTCGAAAGCGCATCGGGTACCTGCCCGAGAGTCCGCCGCTGTATTCGGAGATGACGGTCGAGTCCTACCTCCACTTCGTGGCAAAAATCAAGGGCGCCCCATCTTCCCGGCGCAAGCAGCAGGTCGACGACGCCATGGGCAAGTGCAGCATCGGCGACGTTCGCAACCGGATCATCGCCAAGCTATCCAAGGGGTACAAGCAGCGCGTGGGCGTGGCCCAGGCATTGCTGGGCAACCCCGAAGTGATGATCCTGGACGAGCCTACGATCGGGCTCGACCCGAAGCAGATATTCGAAATCCGCTCCCTCATCAAAAACCTGGCCGGCGACCATACCGTGATTCTTTCAACCCACATCCTTCCCGAAGTGAGCATGACCTGCAGCCGCGTCGTGATCATCAACAAAGGGAAAGTCATCGCGATGGACACGCCGCAGGGGCTGACCAATCAAGCCAAAGGCGCCGAGCGGGTTGCGCTGGTCGTCGACGGGCCGAAACCGGCGGTTCACGAGAAGCTTCAGTCCATCGAAGGGGTTTTGCGGGTCGATGCCGAGGGCGGGGAAAACGACCAGCCGGTGAATTACATGGTCGAGTGCAGGCTGAACACCGATCTGCGCCGCGCCCTGGCGTCAGCCGTCGTGTCGCAGGGTTGGGGTTTGCTTGAACTGCGCGGCGTCGCATTGAGCCTGGAAGACGTCTTCATCAACCTGGTTACCAAAGAGTAAGCCCGGCGCGAGCCGGCCTGCTCGGTCTTTTTGAAAAGGGTCGATATGCAAAATGTTCTGGCGATATGGCAGCGGGAGATGAAGGCCTACTTCGTCTCGCCCGTCGCCTACGTGGTGCTGACGGTATTCCTGTTCCTTTGCGGCTTCTTCTTCTACGGCATCCTCACCGCCGTGGTGCAGAACACCATGATGCAGTCGCAGTTCGGCCAGGGAGCCCAGCCGATCAACGTTCCCGAGATCGTGTGCCGCAGTTTCTTCGGGACCACGAGCGTCGTGCTCCTGTTCATGATCCCGATGCTGACGATGGGGCTGTTCGCCGAAGAGAAAAAGCGCGGCACCATCGAGCTTCTGCTCACAACCCCGGTCGGCAATTTCTCGGCGATGATGGGCAAGTATCTCGCCAGCCTGAGCTTTCTCGTGGTGATGTTCCTGGGGAGCTTCGTCACCATCTCGGCCCTGTTCATCTACGGACAGCCGGAATGGAAGCCGATCCTCGGTGCCTACCTGGGGCTGATCCTCTACGGAGCGGCGCTGCTGGCCGTCGGACTCTTCATCTCCACCCTGACCGAAAATCAGATCGTCGCCGTGGTGATCACCTTCGGCCTCATCCTCGTCCTCTGGCTCGTCGAATCGTTTTCCGCGGGGGCCCAGGGTGTGGCGAAGGATGTGCTCAGCTACCTTTCGGTCATCGGCCATCTGGATGACTTCATCAAAGGCGTGATCGATACCGGTCACATTATCTACTACGTCACGTTCGCATTCGTCGGATTGTTTCTGACCTATCGCTCGCTTGAATCCATGCGGTGGAAAAGCTGATGAACAAATACCTGCAAAAGCTCGACACCTTGGGGCTGCTCCTGCTGGTAGGCGTCGCCCTCTATTACTCGGTTACCAATGTCTGGAACAAATGGGCTCTGGGCCTCGCCGTCGCGGGCGGCGTCCTGGTCATCGTCGGGATCGGCGCGAACTACCGCCAGATCATGGCGACTCTGGGCAAGCGCTCGACCAAATATGCGACCAATTATGTGGTCTCCCTCGTCCTGGTAATCGCCCTGGTTTCGGCCTTCAACTATATCGGCCAGCGGCATGTGAAGCGCTTTGACCTGACCGCCATCGGGCGATACACTCTCGCGCCCCAGACAACCCAGATCCTTGGCAAGCTGGACAAGGATCTCGAGATCAAGGCGTTCTTCACGGGCGGCGAATATGCGCCCTTGAAAGAGCTGCTGACCTCCTACCGGACCAGGAGCCGGCATGTCCGGTTCGAATTCATCGATCCCGACAAACAGCCGGATGTCGCCAAGATGTACGACGTCACGGTCTACGGGACCATGTCGAATCCTTTCACGGGCTCGCAGATGAAGTTCGGGACCGTCGTC
>Ga0315273_10012271_pt1 | contig 10973 bp, 5 predicted proteins | sample YL17G02_0_MG_FD_205753 | JGI IMG/M metagenome (GOLD analysis project Ga0315273, IMG submission 205753) | Sediment microbial communities from Yellowstone Lake, YNP, Wyoming, USA - YL17G02_0 | ecosystem: Environmental > Aquatic > Freshwater > Lake > Sediment | place: USA: Wyoming | collected...
TGCTCCGTGAGCAAGGCGGGCGACTCGGGGAGTTGTACCAGGCCGGCCTCCACCGCCGCGAGCGCCTTCTCGCGGTCGTTCTCCGACCGGTAGACGGACTCCAGGCGCAGATGGGCCGCTTCATTCTTCGGGTCCAGGGCCACGGCCTGTGTGAAGAAATCCTTCGCCGCGTCGAAGTCCCGTTTCTTCAGCGCCACTTCGCCGAGGGCGACCAAGAGGCGCGGCTTGTCGGCCCCTTTCTCTATGCCCTTCTTCAGAACGTCGGTGGCCTGATCAAACTTGTTCTTCGCCGTCTCCCGGCCGGCTCTCATCAGGTAGGCTTCCGCCTGGGTCGGATCGTTGGCGATGGCCAGGTTCAGGGCCTCCTCCACCTTCTCGTCTTGTCCCAGCCCCTCGTGGGCGAAGACCAGGAGGGCATAGAGGGGCAGTCGGGTAGACGCCCTGTGGAAGGTGAGACCGAAACGCTTGAGGATGCCGCTGTTGATAAACTCCCATGGCTCCAAGACAAAGGGCTCGACGGGCGGCTGTTTTCCGACGGCCTGGTGCAGGCGCTTCGCCGCGGCCTCGTAGTACGGAGCCTTCTTGGCCTGGATCGGCTCGGCCTCGGCCAGGCCCATCTCCACGAGACCGTCCCAGAAGTAGGCCTTGCCATAGGATGGGTCGAGCTGAATCAGGCGATCGATCTCCGCCTTCGCTTCCTTCCAGTAGCGGGCGCCCGTGTAGACCTCGGCGATCATTCGCTGGGCTTCCACCAGGTCCGGCTTCACCGCCAAGGCGTTGTGCAAGGCCTGCACGGCCGCGCCGCCGGCCGGGGGCGACTGCTTCAGGGCAATCCTGGCCATCAGCAACTGGATGTCGGGGTCCTTCGTGCCGCCCGCCTTCGCGGCGTTGCGGATGGCGATCCAAGCCTGGCCGTAATCCTTCTTCTCCCAGTATGTCTTCGCGTCGCTGTAGAACTGCTTGGGGTCGTGCGACGGCCGCCACACGACAAAGAAGACGTAGATGGCGATGGCCAGGGGCACCACGCCGAAAAGGGCCACCTTGCCCACCAGCCGGACGTTCAACTTTCGCGCCATGAGCGCTCAGCCTCCCTCTCAGCCATTATGCAGGCTGGGATAATAGTCCTTTTCCAGGAGCGGGGCCACCCGGTTCAGCATCTCCAGGCCAACCTGGTACGGCTTGCTGCCCCTGGCCGTCGGGTCTTCGCCCTCGCGCGGCTCGAAGTAAACCACGATCTGGGTCTGCGACAGGTAGCTACCCGTCAGGCTGCCCGACGTGGCCAGGACCCGCGTCCACTCCCTGTTCCATGTGTACACGCCGCCCACATTGAAGTAATGAAAGATCATCGCCCGTGTCCTGCCCATGCCTTCGGGCGGATCGAACAGGATCACGTTGGGCTTGATCTCCCGACCCGGCAAGTCCCAAAGCGTCAGCTCGTCCTGCCGCTGGGACACGATCTTGAAGCCGGATTGCACCATGCACACCCACGGTACGTGAGGAACTTTCGACATTGCGTTGGCGTTATAAGTAACAAAAATCGTGACGCCGTAGCTGCCGTCGGGCGGCTTGAGCTCCAGATTCAGGTACTCGTCCGCCCCGAGGGTCTTCTCAACCGCCTCGTCCAACCGCTTGTCGTGACCCGTCCAGCCGGGCAGCGCTTTCAGCAGGGCCGCCTCCATCGCGGCCAGGTGCTTGCGGATCGGGATGGGCTTCGGAAGCGGAGGCTCCCACAGGCCGAAGAACACCGCCAACGTCCCCAGGCACGCACAACAGACGCCGTATTGTAGGCGGCCGGACATCGGCCGGGCAACTGCCACGTACGGCACCATCGCCCCCAGCGAGGCCGCCAGCCGGAGGACCGGCAGCGTGTCGCGCGAGACCGCCATCCAGGCGGTGCTCAAGACGAGGTAGATGATGGGCGCGGCCGCCGCCACCGCCGACCACGCCGACCCGGGGCGCTTGGTCGCCGCGCCGATCAGGAGGCCCGCGCCGAGCGCCGCCGCCCCGACGTCGGCCCATCCGAAGCCGACGTTCCGGCGCTCCTGCGAGATCTCGGTGGCCGCGCGCCGCCCCTCCGGCGAGTCCGTCGCGAGCGTTGCCGCCCAGGCCTCCAGCCGCCGGAGTTGGGTCTGGCAGCTCAAGGTCCAGACGATCCCCAGCGGGATCGCGGCCGCCAAAAACAGCACCGCCGCGATCACCCAGGGACGCCGGATTGTCGCCTGCTCGTTCATATATACGTCTGCCATGTAGGCCGGGGCGCAGCCCCGGCATTCCTATTCATCCGATGCGCCAACATGCCGGGGCTTCGCCCCGGCCTACACCTTCGGTCAGCCAGCACCGGCGCGGCGACGTGGGCGTCGCGCCACCCGCCAAACGCGGCCGTACCGGCCGCGGCTAACCAGCGAGATCATGCCGCCGGCGAGGCCCGGCCCTTCGTCGGCTGCTCCTCGATGAAGAACAGGTCGATCACCTTGAGCTCGGCCCACATCAGCACAAACGCCAGCCCCAGCATGGCGAAGCCGAACGCCTGATGCGGGGCGCTCTGGGGATTCAGGATCGTCTGCCGCGCGAGCTCCAGGTCGGCGGGCGCCGGATAGCCGATGGCAATCTTCGCCGTAAGGAGCGTCACCACCATGCCCACAACGATCATGCCCAGGAGCCGCCATCGCGACAGGTGCCGTTCGAGGCTATCCGTGCCGCCGCGCGTCAGGAACAGGAACAGGCCAGCGCCCACCAGGACCACACCCACCCACGTCGTGGCCGGCCACGCGATGATGCGCGGGGCCCAGGTGCTCCACGACGCCGCGTGGAGCATCACGCGCCCCTCCTCAAAATAAAGCTGGTCGCTGGCGATGGCCATGAGCGTCACCCGGATGACGTTGCAGAACACGGCGATCGGGATGCTGGAGGCCATGATGAGGACCCGCTCCCAGGTCGCCCGCTTGTAGATGAACGCCGTCATCACGCCGAGGGCCACGAACGTAAACAAAAGGTGCAGGCCGCTGCACGCCTCGGCCACCGTCAGCGGGCCGCTCAGAAGGTACACGGCGTTGCCCTTCAGGAAGAGCGCCTTGCCGGCGGTCGTCATGCTGGCGAGGGCCTGGGCAGGATCCATCTTCAGCGGCGCGTCGGGAAGGTGCGTGTAGCCGATGAGCTCCAGGATCTTTCCGGTCGCCGCGGCGCCCAGGTTCTGGAGCGGCAGCGCCACGCCCTCGTAGTATTTGAAGTTCCACGGGATCATCAGGCCCAGGAACCCCACGGGCACCCAGAGGGCCTTGAACATGGGCCAGCCCAGCAGGAAGAGGATCACGCCCGCCGTCACCACGAGGAACGTGACCTGGCCGGGATAGCCGAACTGGAGGGTCTCGGACCAGACGCGGATGAGGCAGCCCGCCAGGATCATCGGCAGGCCCCAGATACACGTCTCAATGCGTGAGGGATTGAGCTCCTTGAGGCGGAAATGCGCGATGACCACCGCGATGACCGGGACCAGGTACCCGTGGCCCCAGGCGGAGTTGTTGCGCCACAGGCCTTCCCACTCGACGATCCGCCGCCAGTAGGCCGCCACCAGGAACCCGACGACCGGCACCATCCGCAGGACCGCCGGGACGGTCAGCACGCGGTTCCAGTCCCACGGCGGACGGACCTGCCCCGCGCCCGCGGGCGCTCGCGCGCCGCCGCTTGACGCTAAAGCTTCCGACAATCGGATTCCTTTCCGGGGACCCCTCCAGACAACGCCCGCGCGCCCGCCGCGGCGGGCGACCGACAGCCCATCCGATGGGCGGGCGCGGCTACTCGTTGATGAAAGGACGCCGCGTGAGGCGCCACGGGTAGAAGTCGGCAAAGTTCATGTCGTACACGAACCCGAGCCCGTAGGTCGCCCGGAAGGCATTGCGAATGACGGCGTTGAAGATGGCGCCCTCGTCGGTTCCGACCCGGACATGGTCCTCCGCCTGGAGGTAGAAGTCCGGGGCCTCGCCGCGCGACACCTTGCCCAGGTCCACGTAGATGATGTCTTCCTCGCCCTCCGAGACCCGCCGCACCAACTCCGTGCGCCACGGCACCGCCACGGCCGTCAATCCGCCGGCGGCGGCCACCGCCTGGAGCAGCGTGATCTTGCGGCCGGTCAGGCTGTACACGCCCGGCCGCGCCACTTCGCCCACCATGTAAAAGTCGCCCATCACCGGCGACGGGATCGTCACGATGTCCCCGTCGCGCAGGACGACGTTCTGCGTCGGATCGCCCGATTGAAGCGCCTTGACGTCGAACCGGATGATGCGCTTCAGTTGGCCGCTCCCCTGGACGACGCCCAGGCGCCGCAGTTTCTGCTCTAACTGGAGCCGCGCGGCGTCCGGAACTTGCGCCAGCGTCGTCCCTTCCGCCACCTTCGGTGTTTCCGGGGTCTTGGCCTCGACCGGCTTGGCGCCTTCGACCCCTTTCGTCGGCTCGGGCGGCTTGGCGCCTTCGACCGGCTTCTTGCCTTCGGGCGGCGCCTTCTCTTTCACTTCGACCCACTTGCCGTCCGACCAGATCCATCGGCCGAGTTCCTTCTCGTCCTTGGCCATCGCGGCGGCGTCCGGGGCCGCCGGCTTCGGGGCCTCTGCCGCGGGCTTCGGCGCGTCCTTGGCCGGTTTTTCGGCGCTGGCCACGGTGACCGCCGGGGTCTTCTTGGCGGCGGCCGCCTCGGCGGCGTCGATCTTACCGACCGGCGGCATGTCGCCCTCGGCCATCTTCTCGAGGAGCTTCTGGGCGTCCTTGGTCGCCGCGTCCGCCGGCGCCTTCGGGGCCGGCGCTGCCGACGCCCCTGCCGGGGCGGGCGTCTTCTCGGGGGCGGGTTTCTCCGGGGCCTTTTCGCCGGCCTTGGCCGGGGCCTTCTCCGCAGGAGGCGGCGGCGCCTCGCCCGGCTTCGGCATCGCTTCCGTCGCGAGCTTCTTCGGGGCCTTCGCCGGCGCGGCGCCCTCCGCGGGCGACACGCCGCCCTCGAGCATCAGCAGGTCGGCCTCGTCGGGCGAGTACTCGCGGATAACGTAGCCGAAATCCTCGGTCAATTGCAGGATGCCGCCCGCCATGGCGACAAGCTCCAGCAGCGTCATGTCCTCGCGGGTCATCGGGTAGATGCCGGCCCGCATGACGCCGTTGAGCACGGCGACGTTCAGGTTACGGTACTCGACCACGAAGACGGAGACCTGCGGGCTGATGAGGTAATCCGGCTCGAGCATGTCGGCCAGCTTCTCTTCAAGGCCGCGCGTCGTCAGGCCCGCGGACTTGACCGTGCCGATGTAGGGGAAGGTGATGTGGCCGGTCTGCGTAATGCGCTGGCGCGCCACGTAGGGCATGCCGGGCTGCATCAATTCAAACACCGTGATATCAAGAAGGTCGCCCGCGCCGAGGATGTAGTCTTTCTCGGGCTTCCGCAGGTCGGTGGGCGTCGGGCCGGGGTACTGCTCTTCGGGCTGGACCTCTTTCTGGATCCAGTAATTCTCGGACTTGACGATGGCGTTGCGGACCCGCTTCGGATTGTTGACCACCCACTGGTCCCACTGGAAGCCGCTGTAGCGCCCGAGCTCGTTCTGAGCGCAGCCCGCCATGAAGAGACCCAGAACGCCAAGGACCACGCCTCGGGCCACCCGCGCCGCCCAGCGCCGGGCCCCCTGCCTCCGTGCTTCGCGTCGGCCTGTGCCCACTTCTCGGCTCCTTTGACTTCCGGTTGATGGAGCAGCTTGCGGCCTGTCGCACGAGCCCGCCATTGAAACGGCGGAAGATGCTCCCGTTCGACGTCTCCCGCCGTTTCCGCGGCAGGCTCGGACGCGCCGCGGCCCGGGAACCTCCGGCTGGCGTGCGCGATGTCCCCCGCGGCACGTCACCCGCGCGCCCCATGAGCGCCCCTCGCGCACGAGAAACATTGTAACGGCACCGGGCAGCGTGTCAAGAAAACGAAATCGCTCTCTCCTCGTGGAATCGGCGTTCCCTCGTCGGCGTCTTGATTCTTTCCGGCCGACGCGGCCGTTCCCCGCGCCCGCCGCCGGAGCGGCGCACGTGTCTGGCGTGGGTGGCACGGTCACGCGCCGTTGCGTGACCGTGCTTGCTCCCCCACGTGACCCTGCACGGCCACGCAAAGGCGCGTGGCCGTGCCACCCGCTGGTTTATAGCAACCGTCGCCGGTACGGCGACGTACAAATAATCGCGGCCGTACCGGCCGCGGCTAAACGATAGCAGGGGCTCCCGCGGCGGGCCCGGAGTTGCCGTCAATACCGCAGCACCACGTCGCCGCCGATGCCGAAATCCACCACGTTATAGGCGTCGCCGTTGCACGAGTGGCCGGCGCTGCGGCCGAACCAGCCGCGCTGGCACGCAAACGATTGCGGGCTGACCCACAGCACCTCGCCGTCCTGGTGATGGTGCGGCCCCAGCATGTTGCGGAGGCTCGTTGTCAGCGTCACCACGATGCGGTTGCGGCCGTGCACCAGCATCCCGCCCACCGGCACCGTGCGCGGCGCCTTCCAGACCGTGCCCGCTTCCTGCCCGTTCACGTTGACCGTGGCCGTGATGGCCTTGAACGGCGGCAGCTCGAGCACGGCGTTCTCCGAGGGCTCCCGCTTCAGGACCACCTCGCGCTCCAGGGCCATGCGGCCGACAAAGAACGGATAGCCCGTCCGCACCAGGTCGGTGGCGACGAGGCGGGTCGGCTCGTCGACGATCTGCGGGCGGCCGAGCATCCACTTCGAGCCGTGAGGCGCCTGCCGGCACCCCCCCGGAAACGCCACGCCGAAATCGCCGAGCAGGTAGATCGCTTCCGGTTCCGCGTCGGGCGCGAGGGTCCGCGCTTCCCAGCCGGGGGCCCGGCCCATCAGGACGGCCAGGCGCCGCTCGTCGATGTGCCACAGCCGCTTCATCTCCAGCACGTTGTCGCCCTGCCGCACGAAGGGCGTGACGTCGACGCGGCGGAAGGCGCTGTCCCAGTACGGCCCGGCGTCGGCCAGGGGCATCCGCATCCCGTTCCACCACATCTCGCACGCCTGGGGCTGCTCGAGGGCCAGCTCGAACCGCCGGCCCTTGAGGTCGCCGATCGCGCAGTCGAACTCGAACCGCAGGAAGATGACCTCCTGCTGCCCGCGTTGCATCAGCTCCTGCTGGACGTCGATGAGGGGCATCGGGGCGGAATACGTCCCCTCGTCGGTCCGCCACCGCGCGGTGTCGAGCACCAGGACGTTCGGGTCCAGGCGTTTGACGTTCCACCGCCCTTTCAGGGCCTGGCGCCGCGCGGGGACCGGCGGGGGACCCTCGGGCACGAGCCCATCGTCGGGCCCTGCATGGACCACCACCAGGAGGCTTTCCCGGGGGCCGAAGGTGTGCGCGAGAAGGGTCGACTTGCCGCGCGGCTGCCCCTTCATCTGCCAAGTCTGGCCGGTGGCCGCATCGAGGAAAATCGGCGTTCCCAATACCGGCAGCCGCACCCGGGCCTTGACGGACCGCTGGTCGTCGGTGTTGAGGAAGAAGAAGACATGGTCGTCGCCGGCGTCGCGCCACTGGGCGAAGATGCCGGCGGCGTCCTTGCCGCCCGCCGTCAGAACCTCGACCTGCGGGGCGAGGGTCCGCCGCAGCGCCGCCCGGCCCCGCGGCGTCCTGGGGTCGGCCCGGAGGCACTTCTTCGCCAGGCGGGCCACGTCAGCCGAGGGTTCGCCGTCGATCCGCTCCGGCACGCGGCCCGCAAAGACGATCGCGCCGCCGGCGTCCTTGAACGCCCGCAGCAGCGCCACGGTGCTCTTGCGGAGGTTCGTCGCGTCCGGCACCACCACCAGGCGGTAGCGGCACTTGCCCACGTCGAGGCGCTTCGGGCCGACGCGGCCGAGGCGCTCCAGGATCATCTCGTCGCCGAAATGGAAATCCGCGTGGGTGCCGAGGATGAACTCCGCCAGGCCCCGCAGGCTCGCGTCCAGCTCCTTCACCGCCCGGTGGTCGAGCGGGCTGTACTCGGCCCAGGCGCTCGAGATCGGGTGGACCACCAGGACGTCGACGACGGCCTTGCCCGCCGTCAGGACCGCGAGGACCGACGTGGCGTAATCGTTCCACAGGTAGTAGTGCGGCCACCACGGCTGGTGATAGTGCAGGCTCGGCGGGTAGTCGCGCTTGCGGGTGCCGCGCAGCGAAAAGGCCGCGAGGTGCTGGCAGATGAAGTTCACGCCCAGGACGAACTGCCACTCGGCGATCCACCGCAGGTCGTCGAAACTCGCGTTCCACCCGGAGCACCCGAACATCTCGCTCAGCACCCGGGGGCGGCCGAGCTGGGCGGCGGCGCTCGAGACCTGCTTCACCAGGACGGGGCTCGAGAGCGCGCGGCCCAGGTGGTCGATACCTGGAATGTGCATGTATTCATAGTGCGGCATGGCCGCGCCCACCGACTGGACCTGCGCCAGGAGCGTGTCCTCGCCGTTCACGTGGCCGGTGAACTGGAGGCCGTGCCGGTCGCACCACTGGTAGATCGGCATCGTCCAGGCCAGCAGGAAGAGGCGCGTCACCGCCTGGAAGAAGTCGAAGCGGGTCTTGCGGTACTCGCCGACGGGGAAGAAGAGTTCCGGCAGCTTGTCCACCAGCTCGTAGCGGCACGCGCGGCGGAAGAACTTCGGCAGCTCCAGCGACCACGGCACGCGGTGCCCCGCGCCGGAGTACTGCGGCTCGTCGGTGAAGATGCCGGGGATGGCGCGGCCGAACTCGCCGCCCACCGTCTCGCGGTACCGCTCGTAGGTCTGCTTCAGGAACTCCTCGGTGGCGTCGCGATTAAAGACATCGACATATTCGCCAGTTCGGTAGAAGAAGTGGAGGATCGCCTCATCGGCGCGGAGCGTCTTGCCGCACGCCGACCGCGGCTCCTGGAAGCGGCGCAGGCCGGTGTAGCGCCGCCCCGCCTCGCGCTTCGCCAGGAACACCGCCACGGTGCTTTCCGACGGCTCCCACGTCGCCGGCTGGATCTCCTCGAACACGAGGAACTTCTGGCGGAAGGACTCGCGGCCGGTGTAGACGCGGCCGGAGCAGGCGCCGCTCGGCCAGCCGTCTTCGTCGTACAGCCACGGCGTGACGTTCGCGTGGCGGCCTTCGTCGATCGCCGCCCGGACCGCCTCCATCCACTCGGGCCCCAGGTAGCCCGTCTGGAGGCCGCGCCGGGCGTGCATGAAGTGGCCGCCGAGGCCGCCGCGGGCCATCTCGCGAATCTGCCGCCGGACCTCCTCGGGGTCCAGCTCGTCGTTCCACGACCAGAACGTCGTAGGGCGCCACGGGCGGCCTTCGTGCCGGGCTTCGCTGAATCGCTGAAGGAGATCCATCATCGGGTCCCTTTTCCTGATGCGCCTCAACCGGCTGGTCTTTCCTAAAGCGGCTTCATGCCAAGTGTCGCGGCCACGCGCCGGAACATCTCGCCGCGCTGCTCGTAGTTGTCGAACATGTCCCAGCTCGCGTGCCCGGTCGACAGGAGCACGACGTCGCCCCGCCGGGCGAGGGCGGCGGCCCGCCGCACGGCGTCCGGGAAGCTCCGCGCCCGCTCGACGATGGGCCGGCCGTTGCCGATCGCCTTCTCGAGTGCCGCGGCCGTCTCCCCCACGAGGACCACCGCCTTGACGCGCCGGCGGATGGCCCGCACCATCGGCGCCGGGTCGATCTTCTTGTCGTAGCCGCCTGCGATCAGGACGATCGGCTCGTCGAAAGCGTTGATCGCCGCGCACGCCGCCAGCGGCGTCGTCGCCTTGCTGTCGTTGACGAAGAGGACGCCCCCGCGCGTGCCGACGGGCTGGAGCCGGTGCGGCAGGGGCCGGAACGCCGCGATGGCCTCGCCGATCGCCTTCGCCGGGACGCCGACGACCCTGGCCGCCGTCGCCGCCGCGAGGACGTTCGAGACGTTGTGCGGGCCGCGAAGCTGCATCCGCGAGAGGTCGACGCGCTCTTCCCGGCCGCCGAGGCGGAAGACCAGGCGCCGGCCGTCGGCAAAGACGCCCTCGCCCAGCTTCCGGCGGGCCGAGAAGAAGACCACCCGGCCGCGCGCCGCCCCGCGCCACGTGCGGACCTCGGCGTCGTCGGCGTTCAGGACGGCCACGTCGCCGGGATGCTGGAACCGCAGGATGTTCTTCTTGGCGGCGATATAGGAACGCATGGAGCCATGCCAATCGATATGATTCTCGCTGAGGTTCGTGACGACGGCCACGCGGGGGCTCCGGCGCACGCGGGCCAGGGCGTGGAGCTGGAAACTCGAGAGCTCCAGGACGATCGTCTCGTCGGGGCCGATCTGCTCGACCTCATCCAGCAGGCTCTTGCCGATGTTCCCGGCCACGCGCGCCGGCCGGTCCGTTGCGAGGATCGCGCCCGTGAGGGCCGTGGTCGTGCTCTTGCCGTTCGAGCCCGTGATGCCCACCACGTCGGCGGGGCACAGGGCCATGAAGAGGTTCATCTCCGAGGTGATCTCGGCGCCGGCCTTCCCGGCCGCCGCCACGTACGGCGAATCGGGCCTGACGGCGGGGCTGACGGCCACGATCTCGGCGCGGGTGAAGTCGCTCCGGCGGTGCCCGCCCAGGTGATAGGCGATGGGCAGACCCTCGAGGGCCTTGAGGCTGGGGGCGAGTTCCCGGCGATTCTTCTCGTCGGTGACGGCGACGCGGGCGCCGCGGCGGGCGAAGAACCGCGCCACGCCGACCCCGCCGCCGAAGAGGCCGAGCCCCATCACCGTAACGGCCTTGCCCGCGTACGGTCCTCGGGGTGGTGACTCGGTGCTCGTTTTCGGCATCGTGAGGGGCGCCTCCGACCGCCACCGCTGCGTTGATTCATACGAGCCCGCCGCGGGAGCGGCGGGAGATCCTGGATTCGCGCATCTCCCGCCGCTGCCGCAGCGGGCTCGAGTCTCAAGAAGCGTCGCCGTGCCGGCGACGGCTGCCAACCCAGGGGGTGGCACGGTCACGCGCCGTTGCGTGGCCGTGCAGGACTCGGCATGCAAG
>Ga0315273_10012272_pt1 | contig 10973 bp, 9 predicted proteins | sample YL17G02_0_MG_FD_205753 | JGI IMG/M metagenome (GOLD analysis project Ga0315273, IMG submission 205753) | Sediment microbial communities from Yellowstone Lake, YNP, Wyoming, USA - YL17G02_0 | ecosystem: Environmental > Aquatic > Freshwater > Lake > Sediment | place: USA: Wyoming | collected...
GGCGATGAGGAAGGAAAGACCCACGGTGACGGCCAGGCCGGCCGTGCCCACCGCCAACTGGCTCCACTTGCTCCAGCGTTTCACGAGCGGTCCTCCCTCAACCCCAGCATGTACTCCCCGATCAGCTCCTTGGTCACCTCGGCACTGTTGGCCAGGCAGGCCACCACCCGCCCCCGGTACATCACCACCAGGGTGTCGGCCAGGCTCATGATCTCGTCCAGGTTGGAGGACAACAGGAGGATGGCCAGGCCCTGGCGGCGGATCTCCATGATCCGCTCGTAGATGAACTCGCTGGAGGCCACATCCAGACCCCAGGTGGGCTCGGAAAAAAGGATGAAATCGGTGCGGGAGGCCAGCTCGCGAGCCAGGATCACCTTCTGGATGTTGCCCCCCGACAGGGTGCCGAGGGGCACCCGCGGGTCCCCCTCGATCGAGAAGTTCGCGGCCAGCTCATTGGCGAAGCCCTCCACCTCGCGCCGCCGGAACACCCCGCCCCGCAGAAAGCGGTGGTGGCTGGCGATGATCATGTTCTCCATGACCGAGGAGGCCAGGCTGGAGCCGCGGTGCAGGCGGTCGGCGGGCACGTAGGCGAGCCCGCGCTGTCGCAGCTCGCGCACGGCGAGGCGGGTGATATCCCGGCCGTTAAGCAGGATCCGGCCGGAGCTCACCCGCCGTAGGCCGCTGGCCACGTCCTCCAGCTCCGCGAGGCCGTTGCCGCTCACCCCCGCCACACCCACGATCTCCCCGGCGTGCACGCACAGTTGCACCCCGTCCAGGAGCGGGTGGTCCTGCCCGCGGGCCAGCAGGCTCACCCCCTGTAGCTCCAGGACCGGTCGCCCGCGGGCCGCCGGCTCGCGCCGCACCTGCAGGCTGACGCTCTTGCCCACCATCAGGCGCGAGAGCTCCCGCTCGTCCACCTGCGCGGTCTCGCGCACCGCCAGCACGCGGCCGGCGCGCATGACCGTGACCCGCTGGGAGATGTCCTTCACCTCCCCGAGCTTGTGGGTGATGATGATCACGGTTTTGCCGATCTTTCGCAGATGGCGCAGCGTCTGGAACAGGCGGTGGATCTGCTGCTCGGTGAGCACCGAGGTCGGCTCGTCCAGGATGAGCAACTGTACCCGGCGGTAGAGGATCTTGAGGATCTCCACCAGCTGCATCTGGCCCACCGTGAGCTCCCGGACGCGCAGGGTCGGGTCGATGGAGAAGCCGTACTCCTCGATCACCGCCCGCACCCGGCTCGCCGCCCCCTCGCGGTCCAGGAACAGGCCCCGCCGGCGCGGCTCGATGCCCAGCACCACGTTCTCGGCGATGGAAAACTCGGGGATGAGCCGGAAGTGCTGGTGCACCATACCGATGCCCAGGCGGTTGGCGGCGAGCGGGCTGCCGATGTGCACCGGGCGGTCCTCCAGCTCGATGGAGCCCCGGTCGGCGCGCTCCAGGCCGTAGAGGATCTTCATGAGCGTGGTCTTGCCCGCCCCGTTCTCCCCGACCAGGGCGTGAATCTCGTTGCGGCGGACCTCGAAATCCACGTCGGCGTTGGCCAGCACGTTGTTCTCGGGGTACAGCTTGGTGATACCCCGCATCCGCAGGTAGGCCATCGGCTAGAAGCAGTACCCTATTTCCGCCTGCTGCTCAAGCGCACGTTGATGATGACCGCCAGGGCGATCACCAGCCCCACGAAGGCGTCCTGAATATAGGCGTCGGTGCCCAGCAGGACCAGGCCGGTGCGCACCTCGGCCATGATGAACGTGCCGAGGAAAGTGCCCAGGATGCTGCCCACCCCGCCGGACATGGCGGTGCCGCCGATGACCGAGGCGGCGATCGCCTCCAGCTCCAGGCCCGTGCCCTGGGTGGGCGTAACGGTCTTCAGGAAGGACAGCGAGATGACGGCCGAGATCCCCGCCGCCAGCGCCGTGATCAGGAAGCCGATCCACTTGACCCGCATGGTCTTGATCCCGGCCAGGTCAGCCGCCTCCCGGTTGTCGCCGGTGGCGAACACTTTCACGCCGAAGGCGGTGCGGTGCAGCAGCAGGTACATTGCCACCCCCCAGCCGAGCATCCAGACGATGGGCACGGGTACGACCCCGAACAGCTCCGCGCGCCCGAACAGGTCCATGAAAAAGGACAGCTGCAGCGAAATAGGCTGAGCCTGGGAAAGCACCAGGGCCAGGCCCCGGAAAACCATCATCGTGGAGAGGGTGGCGATGAAGGAGTTGATCCGGGTGGTGGCGATCAGCAGGCCGTTGAGGTAGCCGAGGGCCAGGCCGGCGACCATGCCGGCCGAAGCCGAAACCCAGATGCTCAGCCCCAGCTTGTTGACGAGGATTCCCGTGACCACGCCCGTCACCGCGTAGATCGCACCCACCGAAAGGTCGAACTCCCCCGAGACGATGAGCAGGGTCATGGCCATACTGATGATCCCCAGCTGCGAGGTCTGCCGCAGAAGGTTGAAAAGGTTGTAGCTGGTGAGGAACACCGGGGTGGCGATCGAGAAGAACAGCGCGATCAGCAGGGCGGCCACCAGGACGCCGAAGTCCCGCAGGCCCAGGATCCGTTGCAGCGCCGTGCGTCGCGGTTGACTCATTGCATCCATTGGTATCCTCTAGGTGGTCGCCGCCAGGATCAGTTGGTCCTTGGTGGCTTCAGATCCGGGAAGGAGGCGGGCGACCCGCCCGCGGTTGAAGACCATGATCCAATCGGAAAGGTGGATCAGTTCCTCCAGCTCTGAGGAGGAGATAACGAAAGTGTAGCCTTCGGAGGCCAGTTTCAGGATCAGCTCGCTGATCTCCTGCTTGGCGCCCACATCCACCCCGCGGGTCGGCTCGTTCATCACCAAAATCACGGGTTTCAAAGCCAGCCAGCGGCTGATCATGACCTTCTGCTGGTTGCCGCCCGAGAGGCTGCGTATCGAGGCGTCCGGGCTTTGCATCTTTATGGACATTCCGTCGCGCATCTGGGCAGTGACTCGGCGCAGCTTGCGCTTGTCGAGCACGCCGCGAGGTGAAAAACGGTCGATGCCGGCCATGCACAGGTTGAGCTTCACGTCCAGGTCGTTAAAAATCCCGAGGGCCTTGCGGTCTTCCGGGATGTAGCCGATGCCCGCCTCCACCGCGGCGCGGGGCCGGTCGATATGCCGTCGAACCCCGTCGACCAGGATCTCCCCGCTCTGGGCGGGCGGGGCGCCGAAGAGGGCCCGGGCCACCGCGGAACGTCCGGAGCCCGCTAGCCCCGCAAGCCCGAAGATCTCGCCTTTACGCACGCTGAAGGAAACGTCCTGGAATTCCCCCGGAAGTCCGAGTGAACGCACGACCAGGTGCTCAGCGCTGCTCTTGAGGGCCTGTTTGTCAGGTCTTCCGGCCAGTGTCCGCCCGACGATCAAAGCGGACAGCGTCCTGCCGTCGAACTCCGCCTTGCCGAGGATCCCCTCGTTTCGGCCGTCCCGCAGCACCGTGATGGTATCGGACAGCTCCATCAGCTCTTCCAGCATGTGGCTGATGAAGATGAAGGTGATTCCCTGAGCCTGCAAACGGCGGATGATTCCGAACAGGCGCGCCACCTCCGGAGGGGTCAGGGCCGTGGTCGGCTCATCGAGGATCACCAGGCGGGCCTCCCGCGACAGCACCCGCACCAGCAGGGCGAGCTGCTTTTCGGCGGCGGTGCTGTCACGGATCAGCCGCTTGGGGTCGATATCCTCGCCCAGCAGGTTGCCGTACAGCTGCACGCATTGCCGGTTCATGGTCCGCCAGTCCGGCGCCAGCCCCCGCTTCGGCATCGAGGGGCCCAGGAATACGTTGGCGGCGATGGAGAGGTTCGGACAGACGGGGATCTCCTGGTGAAACACGCTGATGCCTGCGCGTTCGGCCTCCTCCGGATCCCGGGGATGGTGTGGCCTGCCGGCGAAGGTGATCCGGCCCTGATCGGGCTGGTAAACCCCGCAGAGCAGCTTGATCAGGGTTGACTTGCCCGCCCCATTCTCACCCGCCAGGCCGAACACCGTGCCCTGGTGCACCGCGATGGACACCAAGTCCAGGGCCCGGGTGGAAGCGAAGCTCTTGCTGACTGCGTCGACAACCAGAAAAGGTGTTTGTTCCATCGAATGAAAAACCGGTTGCCGGACGGGAAACGAGCCTCCCGCCGGCAACCGGTGTTCTCCGGCTGTAGGTTTAGCGGTAACCCTTGGCCGCCAGGTCCTTCACGGCCTTGACGTTCTCCGCCGTGACCGGGGCGATGCCGGTGTTGATGTCGCACGGGGTGATGGCGTACATCCTGTTGAGGTACAGCTCCATCACGCCCTGGAAACCCTGCAGATAGGGCTGCTGGTCGATCGTAAACGCCATGTTTCCTTTTTCGATGGCATCCAGGACCTCCGACACCAGGTCGAAGCCGCCGCCGAAGACCTTGCCCTTCAGCTTCTGGCGCTCGATGATGTGTCCGATCGCGATGCCGGTGATGTCCTCAACGCCGAACATGCCTTTGGCGCTGGGGTCGGCCTGCAGGGCGCTGGCCAACAGGCTTTCCGCCTTGACCAGGTCGGTGCCGGTCTCCACGACGCGGAATTTGAATCCCCCCTTCGCCTCCAGCACGTCCTTGACGCCTTTGACGCGGATGGCGAGCTGGTCGGCGCCCGCGGTGTGGATGCCGATGATGATCGATCCCCCTCCCGGCAGGAGCTTCGCGATCTGCTCACCCATGGACCGGCCGGCCTCGTAGTTGCCCTGCCCGATATAGGCCAGGCGCCCGGAGCCTGGGGCGTCCGCGTTGATGGCGATGACCGGGATGCCCTTCGCCATGGCCTCCGCCACCACGTCGTTGAAGGCGGTCGGATTAGGCAGCGTGCAGGCGATCCCGTCCACCTTCTGGGCGATGGCGGACTTCATGAACTCCACCTGCTTCTGGATGTCGAAGCCGGCGGGACCGGTATAGACTACGTCGACGCCGAGAATTTTGCCGGCGTCTTCGGCACCCTTGCGCACGGGCACGAAGAAAGGCACGGCGGTGGCGTGCGTGATGACCACGAATTTCAGCTTCTTCGCCGCTTGCGCCAAAACGAATGTCGACGGCAGCAGCAGGAGCACTAACAGCAGGGCCAGCACCTTCAGGGTTCTCTTTCGCATAGAGGCCTCCGTTTAGAGTTTACATCGCCAACTATTTTGGCGTTCTTATAGTATCGCCTGTCCGCCGCAGCGCCGTCAAGGGAGCCTTTGGCGAGCGACCAGCGCGCTGATCCGACGGAACTTTTCTTCTTGAACGGCCGGCGGGCAGCTGTCGCTGTTCGCGAGGATATAGCCACGCCCTTCGATCTTGTCCAGGATTTCGCGAATATAACTTTCGAACCTGTCGCCGTTGTAGGTGAGCAGCTTCACCGGCTCGATTCCGCCGATGAGCGCTACGCGGCCGCCCAACAACCGCTGCGCGTCCCAGATCTCGATATTCCCGGTGGGCGGCGGACTGACCGACTCCACCGCATCGATCTGCTCGCGCGCGATGGCCGGCAGCAAATCGCGGACGTGCCCGCAGGCGTGATGGACGAGCATCTTGCCGGCCTGATGGACGATGCCCCCCCAGGCATCGATATCCGGGACCACGTATTTTTCGAACAGCGCCGGGGAGAGGTTTGTGGTGGATGAATCCTCCCAGGTGATGAATGCCTCGGCTCGGGACTGCACGGATATTTCCACCGCGCTCTTCGCCTTTCGCCCCATTACCGCCAGCGTCGCCTCCACTGTTTGCGGGAAATCATACAGGTCGTAGATGAGCTTCTCCGTACCGACGAAATGCTCGATCAGGGACTGAAAAGGGGTTTTCAGGAATGGTGAGATCAACGGCACGACCAGCCCGTCATCCCCGACCTCGCGGATCTGTTCGTGCAGGACCTCGTAGCAGGGCCCGATCCACATATGCTCGACCATCCACTGTAGAGTCTTATAATCCTCCTCGCAGCGGATGGGATGACCCGTGACGAACCAGGTATCGCCGAGCTGGGAATAGGTCAGGGTGACAGCCACCCGGCCCACAGGGGTGTCATATTCGATGAACTTCTGTTTCCCGTTGGTCTTCCGGGTGATCGTGCATCCGGGCAGGTTGTCGACCAGGTTGTAGCTGGCGCCAAGCGGAACCTCCGCCAGGCCCAGGAGGTCGGAGCAGGTGTAGGCGCTGGTCGGCCCGCGCATCAGGGCGTCCGCCCCGATCTCCCGGTAATAGGCGACCTGACCCCGCTCCCGCCGCTGTTCCGGCTGGAAATCCCACCAGTAGGCGAAGAATGGGCTCCAGGGAATCCGGTCCACCTCTTGCCTGCGGAGGGCTGCCAGAAGCCGTTCCCGAGGACTCATCTGCGCAGCGGTTTTTCCCACTGAAACTGGCATTGTATCATCACCTCCAGCGACCCGATGGCTAGAACTTCCGGGCCTTGCCGATTTCCTTCTTCAATAAGCCTGCCGCCTCCACCACGTGCTTGTTCCGCGATACCTCGGCGGTGCCCACCCGCCACCAGGATTCGTAGCCCCCGGTCATGGACTTGGGCGTGACTTTCACGTCGATCACCGTGGAGCGGCTCTCCTTGAGCGCCTTCTTCACCGCGCGGCGGAACTCCTCCAGGGTGCGCGCTTTCAAGCCCCGCGCCCCATAGCTCGCCGCGTTCCCGGCGAAATCCAGGTTCAAGGGCTCTCCCGTGAGCCGCCGGGTCTTGGGGTGGCGGTAGCGCAGCTCGTTGCCGAACTTCGTGATGCCCTGGCTCTGCTGTAAATTGTCGATGCACTGGAAACCGCCGTTGTCGAACACGATGACCGTGATCTTGAGACCCTCCTGGAGGCTGGTGATCAGCTCGCTGTGCAGCATGATGTAGCTGCCGTCCCCCACCAGGGCGAACACCTCCCGTTCCGGCTCGGCCAGCTTGGCGCCGAAGGCGGCCGCGATCTCGTAGCCCATGCAGGAGAAGCCGTACTCCATATGGTAGCCGCCGGGCCGGCGCGGCCGCCAGACGCGCTGCAGGTCCCCGGGCAGGCTGCCGGAGGCACCGACCACGACCGCGTCCTTGGGCAGGAGCCTGGTGTTCAGCTCCCCCAGGCAGCGGGTCTGCGACAGCCCCTGCGGATCCTCGGCCGCGAACAGCCGGTCCACCTCGGCGCTCCACTCCTCCCGGGCCCTGCGGACTTCACCGGTAAAACCGGAGCGGTACCGGGCCTTCTTCAAGCTTCGTGTCAGCGCGGCGAGGGTTTCCCGCGCGTCGGCCACCACCGGCAGCGCGTTCAGCTTGTGCGCGTCGAAGGAGGCGACGTTGACCGCCAGCACGTTCAAGGCCGGGTTCTGGAACAGCCACTTGGAGGCGGTGGTGAAATCCCCCAGGCGCGTCCCCACGGCGATCAGCAGGTCGGCCCCGCGGGCGATGCGGTTGGCCGCCAGGCCGCCGGTCACCCCGATCCCGCCCAGGTTGCAGGGATGGTCCCAGGGCAGCACGCCCTTGCCGGCCTGGGTTTCGGCGAAGGGGACGCCGAAGGTTTCGCAGAATTTTTTCAGCTCCCGGCCCGCCTCCGAGTAGCGCACCCCGCCGCCGCAGATGACCAGCGGTTTCTTCGCCGCCCGGATGAGCTTCACGGCCCGGGCCAACTCCCCCGCGGTTGGCGGCCTGCGATCAAGGTGATGCACGCGCTTTTCCAGGAACTCCGTCGGGTAGTCGTAGGCCTCCCCCTGCACGTCCTGGGGCAGCGCCAGGGTCACCGCGCCGGCTTCGGCCGGGTCGGTGAGCACGCGCAGCGCGTTCAGGCAGGCGCTCATCAGCTGCTCCGGCCGGCTGACCCGGTCCCAGTAACGGCTCACCGGCTTGAACGCGTCGTTGGCCGTGACGTTCGGGTCGCCGAACTGCTCGACCTGCTGCAGCACGGGATCGGGCTGCCGGCAGGCGAACGCATCGCCGGGCAGGAACAGCACCGGGATCCGGTTCACCGTGGCAGTACCCGCCGCCGTCACCATGTTCAGGGCGCCCGGCCCGATGGAGCTGGTCACCGCGAAGATCTCCCTGCGGTTCCGTTGCTTGGCGAAGCCGATGGCCGCGTGCGCCATGCCCTGCTCGTTGTGCCCCTGGTAGTAGGTAAGGCCGTGTTTCTCCTCGGCCAGGGCCTCGCCCAGACCGACCACGTTCCCGTGGCCGAAAATGCCGAACACGCCGCGCACGAACTTGTGCTCGACCCCGTCGGCTTCCAGATACTGGTTGTCCAGGAAGCGCAGCAGCGCCTGCGCCATGGTCAAGCGGACGGTTTTCATGGAATCTCCTCTTTCAGTTCAGGGCCAGATCTTCGCCGGCGGCCAGGTGCAGGCACGAGGGGGACTCGTCGAACAGCGAGCGCCGGCGGATAAGGCGCGAGCCGCCCTCCCACTCCAGCCGGACCTCTCCGTCCATGAGCAGGTAGGCTCGCTCCAGGGCGGCCTCGGAGGTGTAACGGCCGCCGCCCGGGAGCTTGAGAATCCCGAAGTCCAGCAGCAGGTCCGCATGAGGGCCGGTGATCGCGGTAATCGGGGTGTACCCTTGCGGGAAGCCCCGCGGTTGTTTTATTTGCACGTTGTTAAGAAAAAAGCGGGGGGGGGCAGGTCCCCCCCGCGGTCGCACAGGTTTCTGCAGCCTACAGCTGCGGGACCTGCAGGACGAGCTGACCGGTGCGGATCTTCTTGATCACGTCGGCCATCTTCTTGCGCACGTCCTCGGGCACGCTGCTCGTGTACAGGGGGTCGGCGTCGGCGAAGTCCACGTAGCCGGCCTTGGCGTTGACGATCTCCGCCGTGCCGAAGGGCAGCAGGCCTTCGATGGCCTTCATCACCCTCTCGTAGGCGGCCTTCTCCTGGTTGAGCACCGCGCAGCCCACGATGGTCCCCGGGGCGATCTTGTACTCGTTGGAGTCGAAGAAAAGGACGTACTTGCCCCTCTCCTTGGCCGCCTTGATGACGCCCTGGTTGGCACCGCCGGCGATGGTCAGGATGACGTCCACCCCGGCGTCGATCATGCTGTTGGCCAGGTCGGCGGCCTTGTTGGCGTCGTACCAGTTGCCGATCACGCGGTAGTCGATGGAGATCCCCGGGTTCACGGCTTTCAGGCCCTGCTCGTAGCCCGGCCTCATCATCTTGGTGAGGGCCGGGTACTCCTGGGCCACGATCATGCCGGCCTTCAGGTCGGGGGTGGCGCCCGGCATCTTGCTGGTGGTCACCAGGCCGCCCAGGTAGCCCATGAAGTAGGCCTGCTCCACCTGGTTGTAGAGCATGGAGTAGATCTGGGGGTTGCCGGCGAAGTAGGCGTCCAGGTGCAGGAACTTCTGCTTCGGGAAGGTCTTGGCCACTTCAGAAGTGATGAAAGGCATAGCGGGGTTGGAGGTGACGATGACGTCGTACTCCCCCGTGGCCGCCAGGGAGGTCATCTTCTCCTGCCATTCGCCCTGGTTGAAACCGGCCTCGATGACCTTCATCGAGGCGCTGGAAAACTCCTTCACCGCCTTCTGTGTTCCCGCCACCATCTGTTCGTACAGCGGGCTGCCCGCGACCACGCCCGGGACGAATACCGCAATCTTGAAGGGCTTGGACTGGGCAAAGGCCGCGAATGGCAGGACCACGCAGAGCGTAAAAACCAAAGCAATCGTCCAGGTTCGCTTCATTACAAAACTCCTTTTTCGCGAAATGATCAGGGCTTCGACGAAGCCGTATAGTACTCCTGGCGGATGCAGTCCACCGGGCACACGCTCACGCAGAGCCCGCAGCCGATGCACCGCTCGGTCTGCACGCGCGCCTTGCCACGCGGCGGCAACTCGACCGCGCCGTAGGCGCACACTTCCCCGCAGCGCCCGCAGGCCGTACACCGGCCCTCGTCCACCACGGCCGCCACCGGCACGGTGACCGCCGTCTGCGCATTCTCGCGCCGCTCGCGGATGCGCGCCAGCGCCAGTCCCCGGGCCTCGCCCGGACCGGCGAAACCCAGCTCCGCGAGGAGCTGCGCCAGCTCGGCGATGATCTTAGCATACCGGGCCGGTCCATTCATATGACCCGCCGTGCAAACGCCCACCAGCGTGGCCCCGGCCATCAGGTACTCCACCGCGTCGCGGGCGCTGTACACCCCCCCGACCCCGACGATCGGCAGGTCCACGGTCATGGCGATGTCCAGCACCATCCGCAGGGTGAGGGGCCTGATGCCGGGACCGGTGAGACCTCCCACGCCGCGCGGCCCGCCCAGGCGCGGTTGGCCGGTGCGGATGTCGATGGACAGGGCCGGGCCCAGGGCGTCGGCGCAGGCAATGCCGTCCGCGCCGGCCTCCTTCACGCCCAGGGCCCACTGCCTCACGATGTGCGCGAAGGTGCCCGACAGCTTGACCACCACGGGCACTTTGACCGCCCGCTTGATCAGGCGCACGGCCGCCTGCATGGGCCCCACGTCCGTGAGCTTGGGCTCGGGGTAGTTGAGTCCCGGGAACATGGCGTTCAGGATCTCGCCCATGTGCGGGCAGTGGGTCGGCAGCTCGATCAACTCCGCGCCCGCCGCCACGGCGCGCTCGGCCAGCGCCGCGGACTCCTCCGGCGAGAAGCCGGCCAGGTTGGCGATGACCCGGGCCTGCCCCTCCCGCGCCCGCTTGATCCCCTCGGTGAACCAGTACTCCGCGCTCCTGTCCGAGCCGAACACGGCGTTGAGCAGGCCCGGACCCGCCTGCGCGAAGCAGGGCAGCACGTCCGGGGCCGGCCGCGAGACGATGGTCTTGGTGCAGACGGCGGCCACCCCGCAGCGGGCCACTTCGGCGATGGTCTCCCCGTCGCGCCCGTGCACCCCGGCGGCGACGATAATCGGGTTCCTGAACTCCAGGCCGCAGAAGCGGGTCTTAAGGTCCACGGCGGCTTCAGGCTTCGATGCCATTCTTCCTCCACAGCCTGCGGGCCTCCTCCTGGCAGGCGAGGCGCACCTCCTCCTCGTTCACGGTGGTCATGACCCCCTCCTCCACCACCACCCG
>Ga0315273_10012273_pt1 | contig 10973 bp, 12 predicted proteins | sample YL17G02_0_MG_FD_205753 | JGI IMG/M metagenome (GOLD analysis project Ga0315273, IMG submission 205753) | Sediment microbial communities from Yellowstone Lake, YNP, Wyoming, USA - YL17G02_0 | ecosystem: Environmental > Aquatic > Freshwater > Lake > Sediment | place: USA: Wyoming | collected...
TGGTCGCGCTCGGTGTTGCCGGTCAACATGCGCGGTCGCAGCCGCCGGCGCTCGAACGCCTCTCGGTTGGCTCGCATGGTCGCCTCGCCGCCAGCGCCGCCCGCAATGTAGTCGAAGGCTCCCGCGTCGAGCTTCTCCTGCGCGAGTGCCTCCCATTCCTCGGGCGCTACCGGCCACGGCGACTCCCCCGAGATGTAGATCGCGTTCTGCACCGATGTGCCGTCGAACGTCACGCCGCCGCCTCCAGCAGCGCGCGCTCGTCGTCCGATATCGGACGCGACGTCCGCGACTCGCGATCCCAGCTGACGAACACGCACTCCGTCTCCGCTGCGAGACGCCCGTCGGACGCCGCGCGCAGCTCGAGCGCGACGGTGACGCTCGACGTGCCCAGCCGGACGAGCCTCGCCGTCCCGACGACCTGCTTGTCGGCGAGCCGCAGCTCGCTGCGGTAGTCGGTCGCGAGGCGGACGACGACGTAGTTCCAGACCCCGTCGCCGAGCTCGAGCACCTCCCGGAACCAGGCGTCGACGATCTCCTCGCCGTACGTCTGGTACACGGCCTGATTGACGTGGCCGAGAGCGTCGAGGTCGCGCCAGCGGATGTCGATGCGCTTCTCCGTCAGGCCGAATAGCCTATGCCGCGTGACGCTCGACCGCACGCTGATCGGGGCCGCGACGGAGCCACGGACCTTCGATGTCGAACGAAGCGCGATCGTGCGGCTCGCCGAGGCAATCGGCGACCCGCATCCCGACTACCTGTCGGGAGATGTGGCACCGCCGACGTTCCCGACGCTGTTCAACTTTCGACTGAGAGTGCCAGCGCTCGCCGAGATCGACCCGGCGCGATTCATCCACGGTGACCAGGAGTACCAGTACGAGCGGCCGCTTCGGGCCGGCGACCGCGTCACCTGTGTCGCCAAGGTCGCCGATGTGAACGAGAAGGAGACACGGCTGGGCACTGTGACGTTCGTCGTCGTCGAGACGGAAGGACGCGACGAGGCCGGGGAGCTCGTCTTCACGGGTCGCGCGACGGTGATCGTGCAATGAACGACGGTGATCGTGCAATGAACGCCGGCGACGCGCTCACGCCGCTCGTGAAGGAACCCGTGACGCGGCTCCAGCTCGTCCAGTACGCGGGCGCATCCGGCGACTTCAACCCCATCCACTGGGACCCCGAGCGCGGCGCCGAGATGGGCCTCGGCGGCGTGATCGCCCACGGGATGCTGAGCATGGGCTTCCTTGGGCAGTACGTCGCGCAGATCGCCGGTCCCGCGAACGTGCGGCGGCTGAAGGTGCGCTTCGCGGCGATGGTGCGGCCCGGAGACGTGCTCACCTGCAGTGGGGTGGTGCGGTCGGTCGAGGGCAGCCGCGCGACGCTCGACGTGTGGGCGGAGAACGCCGAGGGCGACAAGGTGACGACAGGCGAGGCGGAGGTGGAGATCGGATGAGGTTCGAAGGCAAGGTGGCTCTCGTGACCGGCGGCGCGCGTGGCATCGGCGCGGCAACGGCGGCGCGGTTCGCGGAGGAGGGCGCGCGAGTGGCGGTCACGGATCTCGACTTCGAGGGCGAGGGCGGAGCGCTCCAGATCCGCTGCGATGCGACGAAGCGCGACGAGGTCGAGGCCGCGGTGGCACAGACGGTGGCGGAGCTCGGCGGGCTCGACATTCTGGTGACGTGCGCGGGTGTCATCCGCGACAACCTCCTGCACAAGATGTCCGACGACGACTTCGACACGGTGATCTCCACGCACCTGCGCGGGACGTTCCTCGCGGCACAGGCGGCGCAGGCGCACATGGTCGCGCAGAAGTCCGGAAAGATGGTGCTGATCTCGTCGACCTCGGCGCTCGGCAACCGCGGGCAGACGAACTACGCGGCCGCGAAGGCGGGCATCCAGGGGATGGCGAAGACCTTCGCCTTCGAGCTCGGCCCGTTCGGGATCAACGTCAACTGCGTCGCGCCGGGGTTCATCGTCACGCGGATGACCGCCCAGACGGCTGAGCGCGTCGGCATCGAGTTCGAGGAGTACCAGAAGCTCGCCGCCGAGCAGATCCCCGTCCGTCGCGTGGGTCAGCCCGAGGACGTTGCCTCCGTGATCGCCTTCCTGTCGTCGGAGGATGCGAGCTTCGTCTCCGGCCAGGTGATCTACGTTCGCGGCGGCCCGTAGGTGAAGACGGCCATCGCCGTTGTGTCGGTCGGCCTCGCCGTCGGCCTCGCGGCGGGCGGTGCGAACGCAACTTCCGATGCCGCGCCGACCGTGCGCGAGTGCGCGAAGCTCGAGCGTACGGCCTCACCGTTCCGCGGCTCACTGCTTGCGGCCACGGTCTTCTGCTTGCGGCCTTCGGCGATCAAGACGAACGCCCGGGTGACGTGGACGACGTGTCCGACGACGCCGAAGGGTTCGGGCGAGTCCTGTGCGGAGGGCAACTTCTCCGTCTCCTTCCGCTCAACCGCAGCCAGTTTCGGCGGCGGCATAGGCCCCTTGCCGTGGGGTCCCGGAGAGAATGTTCCCGGCGCCGGGCTCTGGTCGTTGCCGGGCACGGGGGCCTACTCATGTAAGGCGACGTATCTCGATCGCGACAGCGGGATCAAGAACGACCCGTATGCGAAGAGCGTCGCCGTGCGCGACCAGGCCGTCGCGTTCGCCGCGGTGGGCAAGAGGATCAAGGTGGCGTGGTCGGTGCACCCGGGAGAGCGTGGACCGCTCGGTCCGAACGCCGCCGTGAAGCTCGGCCAGTTCGATACGTGCGTCGTCGTAGTGGGCATCGGTCCCAGCTTCGCGCGCACCATCTGGCCGGGCAAGGTGATCTCGCCGGCCTCGATCCAGGGGGCCAAGACGAATGTGACCAGCTCTGGCATGAGCAACTATTCATTCCCGCTACCTGAGAGCGAGGGGTTCCTCCCGGGCGTTCGCCTTCAGGCGGTCGTGCGGTGGACGAGCTCGGCGACGATCGTCCCCGCGCTCAAGCGGTAACCGTTGGCTCAAGCGATTGACGGCGGCCGCTGACGTGCGCGGCGAGGCGGATCCCGACGCGTTCGACGGTCGCAGGTCTCATCAAGGGTGACTTCTACGCCGAGCCCGAGCCCGTCGTCGAGCTTGCTCCGGTCTCCGCGGAGCACCACCGTGAGAAAGCCGGGTTCGAGCGCGAGCACCTCGCGCGCTGGTTCGACGGCTAGTTCCCACCGCGGTCGCCGGCGCCTAGATTGTCGGGATGAATGACGTCCGCGATCTGCCGTTCGGCGTCGCCGAAGTGCTCGTCGCCGTCTCGGGCGCGCAGCGGGTGCTGGATATGGGTTGTGGCAGCGGGCGGCTGACGGTCGCGCTCGCCCAGGCGGGAAGCGCGGTGACGGGCTTCGACACGAGCGGCGAGCGGCTCAGCGACGCACGCCGGCGCGCCGAGGAGACCGGCGTCGAGCTGAGCCTCGTCGAGGCCGACCTCAACGCTCCGCTGCCGTTCGCCGACGCGTCGTTCGACGCCACCACCAGCCGCCTGTCGCTGATGGTCGCGAATGACCCTGTCGCCACTTTGCGCGAGCTACAGCGGGTGCTCGAACCCGGTGGCCGGCTGGTGACCGTGATCTGGGCGGCGCTTGCGGAGAACCCGTGGTTCTCGGCGCCCCGCGAGGCTGTCGCTGCAGTGCTCGGCGACGAGCGTGCGTCGTTTGCGCGGGCCTTCGGACGTCTTGGCGATTCCGATGAGGCCGCAACGGTCCATCGCGCCGCCGGGCTACGCAACGTGGAGGCTCGACTCCTGCACGAGCACCGGCCTGCCGCGGATGCCGCCGACCACTGGGGTCGCCTGGCGCGTGAGAACGGCCATTTCGGCCGCGTGGATGCCGAATTGAGCGACGCCGAGCGTGCCGCGATCCTGGGCGAGCTCGAGTTGCGGCTCACCCACTTCGAGGAGGGCGGCCAGCTCTCCTTGCCGCGCACGCTCGTGCTAGTCACAGCCCGTCGGACTAGCCGGCGGCCCACATGAACACCGACGCAGGTGGCGGTGAATCAGGGTCGCCACGGATGCGAATCGCGGGTGACTCGCCGACGCTTTCCGCGTGGAGCTCGTCTCCGGCAACCGGCTGACGGCGCTCGGCGCCCTCTCCGCAGGCTGCCAGTTCTTCGCCGGCTACCCGATCACGCCCTCGAGCGAGATCTACCAGACGATGATGGACGAGCTGCCGCGCCGCGGCGGCCTCGCGCTGGCCGCTTCCGACGAGATCTCCTCCCTCTCCGGCTGTGTCGGCGCGTCACTCGCGGGCTACAAGGCGATGACGGCCACGTCCGGCCCCGGCTGGTGCCTGATGATCGAAACCGTCCAGTACGCGGTGACGACGGAGACGCCGGTCGTCGTCACGGTCGTCCAGCGGCTCGGGCCCTCGACCGGCGGCGCCACGCAGGGCGCCCAGGGCGACGTGCTCCTGACCGAGTTCTGCACGTCGGGCGGCTACACGATCCCGATCTTCGCGCCCGCGAGCGCGGTCGAATGCTACGAGCTCGCGAGGCGGGCCTTCGAGTGGTCGGAGCGGCTGCGAACGCCGGTCGTCCTGCTCTCGGACAAGGAGGTCGGCATGACGCTCGAGGCGGTCGACGTCGCTGCGCTGACCAGCGGCTCGGCTCCGGTCCCCGGCCGGCAGCCGTTCCCTCCCTCCGCCGGCCGCTTCGCGCCCTACTTCCGGCCGTGTGCGGAAGAGCCACCCGGTTTCGCGCCCGTCGGTGGCGACGTACGCGTTGTGGCGACCGGGTCGGCGCACGACTACGAGGGCCGCTTGCGCAAGAACTCCCCCGAGGTGATCGACGTGCTCGCCGGCCTGCAGCGGAAGATCGACGCGCACGCGGACGAGCTGGCCATCACCCGCCCCGACCTCCAGGAGGGGGCGCGCACGCTCGTCGTCTCCTACGGCGTCTCGGCGCGCGCCACTCTCCAGGCCTGTCGTGGCGCCCGGGCCCGCGGCGAGCGCGTCTCCTTTCTCCAGCTCTCGACACTGTTCCCGGTGGCGACCAAGGCGATCGCGGAAGCGCTCTCGGGCTGCGAGCGCGTGATCGTCGTCGAGGAGAATCTGACCGGGCTCTATGCGGGCGTGCTCGAGCCGCACCTCGGCGGCCGCGAGGTCGTCCGCGTGAACGCCATCGGCGCGATGATCCCGCCCTCGCGCATCGAGGCGGAGCTGGAGGTGGCCGCGTGAGGGAGATCGCCTACGTTGAGGCCAAGGGCGGCCCGTATTGCAAGGGCTGCGGGCACCCGCTCGTCCTGCGCTCCCTCGGCTCCGCGCTGGAGCACCTCGAGCTGACGCCCGCCGACCTGGCGGTGGTCACCGACATCGGCTGCGTCGGCCTCGCCGACTCCCAGGTTCTGACGCCGCACACCGTGCACACGACGCACGGCCGCTCGACCGCGTTCGCGTCGGGCATCTCGCTGGCCGACTCGATCCTCGGGCAGGGACGGCTGAAGACGATCGTCCTGATCGGCGACGGCGGGGCGATGATCGGCATCAGCCACCTGATCAACGGCGCGCTGCTCAACCCCGACGTGACCGTGCTCGTGCACAACAACTTCCTGTTCGGGATGACGGGCGGCCAGAACTCCGCCTTCTCGCCGGTCGACTTCGTCACCGCGACGACGAGCGGCGGCAGCTTCGTGCCGCCGCTCGACCTCGCCCGCGTGCTCCTCGCCGCGCGCGCCCCCTTCGTGGCTCGCATGGTCACCGGCGACCGCGACCTCGCCGACGTGATCGAGCGCGCGATCGCCCATCCGGGCTTCGCCGTCGTCGAGATCCTCGAGCTCTGCACCGCCTACGGCACCCGCTGGAACCCGCTCACCGGCGCGAAGCTGCGCGAGGTGGCCGACGAGGCGGGCTACGCGCTCGGCGTTCTGCGCGACGAGCCGCGCCCGACGTTCGGGGCGGCGTATCGCGAGCGGCACGCTGCCGAGCCGGCAGAGGCCGCGTCTGAGAACGGCGGCAGCCCGGCATTTGCGCACAGCCTCGAGCGCACCATCGGTCTCGTCCTCGCCGGCTCGGCCAGTGAGCGCGTGCAGACGGCGGCGAAGATCCTCGCCTCGGCGGCGCTCTCCTGCGGGCTCTACGCGACGCAGAAGAACGACTACCCGGTCACCGTCGGCACCGGCTTCTCCGTCTCGGAGGTGATCCTCGCCCCGGAGCCCATCCTCTACACGGGCATCGAGACGCCCGACGCCGTGCTCGTCGTGTCACAAGATGGTGTACGCGAGCTCGAGCGAAGCGGCGTCTTCGAGCGCGTGGGGGAGGAGACGCTCGTGCTCGTCGACGAGGAGGTCGAGCTGCCGGCGCTCGCCGCCGAGCCGGTGCGGCTGCCCCTGCGCGCGGAGGCGGGCGCGAAGCAGGCCGCCCTCGCGGCAGTGGCGGCCTGGGTGGAGCGCGACGGCGCGATTCCCGCTGAGGCGCTGCGGGCGGCGGTGGCGTCGCGGCTGGGCCGGCATGCCGACGAGGCTGCCCCGGCCCTCGCCGTCCTCAAGTAGCGAGAGGCGGCCTACCAGCAAAGCGAGGTGGCCCCAGCGGCAGACGCGCTGGCCGAGCCGTGACTCAGCCGGCGAGCGCGCCGGCGTAGATCTGCCAGGCGAGCGCACTCTTGGCGGTCAGGCTGAGCACGAGGTATCCCCACTCGCCGAACACATAGCGCCGCCAGCGGCCGATGCCGCGGTACTGCAGCCACATGTTGACCGCGAAGCTGTTGAAGAACAGGAACAGCGACACGAAGATCGCCCACACGAACCCGGGCACGCTGCCGTTGACCTCCGAGCCGATCAGCGAGATGCCGATCACGATCCAGGGCACGGCGCCGGCAAGACAGCCGAACCAGAACGGCAGCCAGTCCAGCCGCTCGCGGCCGATGTTCGTTCGCTCCATGAGCAGGCCGAAGAGGATCATCGCTGCGTTCGCGCCTGCAACCGCGATCAGCGCACGCAGATCGGTGATGCCTGCGAAGGTGGCGATCAGGACGACCATCAGCGAGGCGCTGAACGAGTACTCGATCCAGCGCGCGTAGTTGATGCCCCGCTCGAGGTTCCGTTCGTACCAGCGAACGATCCGCGGCGAGGCGACCAGCAGGTGGTCGAGCGCCGCCATGAGCAGGAACGCCGCCACGCACCAGCGCACGGGCAGGTCGAAGAGCGTGTCGGACGGCGCGAGGGTCGATCCGGGCGGGCCCTCGGCCCACTGTGCCGTGATCGGGATGGAGAGCGTCGCCCCGAGAGCGACGATCAAGGCGGCCTCGCCCGCGAGCACGGCGGCGAGCCCGAGGTTGGCGACGCGGAGATGTCGCACGGCCATCACTCTATCCCGCCCACACGTCAGGGCATCAGCGGAGCTGACCGTGGTCCTAGCGCTTGCGGCTTGCCTTCAGCGCGTGCACACCGGCCAGATCGAGGGCTCGCCCCCGAACTCTCCCGCGAGTTGGCGAAGCACTCACTCGCGTCGTCATTCTCGAAGGACGATGACGTCGTGTTCACGACCGAGACACGAAAGCCGCTCTACTACCGCAACGTCGCGGCACGCGGCCTCGACAGGGCAGCTGACCGAGCCGGGCTGAACCCGGAGGGCGTCCAGAAACTCTCGTTACACGATCTGCGGCACACGGCGATCACCCACCTGATCCGCTCGGGCGCAGACCCGGCTCAGGTCTCTCGCTTCGCTGGCCACTCCAAGGTTTCGACGACACTCGACCTGTAGGTGGGCGAGTGGGAGAAGCGGCGGGTGAACGACTCCGGCACGCGCCGGGCGGCGATCTACGCGGGGCGCTCGGCTCCTGGCGGCCTGATGTGATGCTCGGGGGCTCTTGATCTTTCCTGAGCCGAGTGGGATACTCTTGCCACAAACGCAGGCAAGGAGCCGTCGGGGCCGCGGCAAGCGAGGTTCCCGAGCCTCGAGGCGCTCGATTTGCGGCATCGGGAGTCGCGACAGGGGGTGGGGAGAAATGCGTCTCAGATCGTCGGTATCACGCAGACTCGTTCTGTCGATAGCGATCAGCGCCTTCGGGCTCGTGGCGATCTCCGCCCCGGCCTGGGCCACGTTCCCCGGGCAGAACGGGCGGATCGCTTTCGCCGGCGACGAGGCGGGTGACCTCGACATCTGGACCATCAACCCTGATGGCTCCGGGGCCGCGAACGTCACCGCAGGTCCCAGCATTCCTGGATTCGACCTGGAGCCGGACTATTCCCCCGACGGCACCAAAATCGCGTTCCGGAGCGGGCGCGTCGCCACTGCGGAGATCTACACCGTGAACGCCGACGGGACCGGGCTCGCCCGGCTCACCTTCAACTCCGTCAAGGACTACACGCCCGCCTGGTCTCCCGACGGATCCATGATCGCATTCGCCAGCAACAGGAACGACCCAGCTCCCGCGACGTGCGTCGACCTATTGGGCAGCTGCACTATCGACATCTTCGTGATGCCTGCAACCGGGGGGTCTCCTGTACAGGTCACCTTCGGCAGCGGTACCAAGCACTTCCCTCAGTTCTCCCCGGACGGGGGGTCCATCGCCTACACCTCGAACGCGAGTGGGGCCTTCGCCGTCTACACGGTGGACCTCGACACTCTCGCGGCGACCAAGCTCACTCCCGACAGCCTGCACGCGGGTCCGCCGGACTACTCCCCCGACGGAACCAAGATCGCTTTCGAAAGCAACTTCCGCGCCTGCAACACGGGCACCTCCGAATGCAGGAGCGACATCTTCACGATGAACGCCAACGGCACCTCGATCACCCGGCTCACGCCGAAGTTCGGCAACAACTATGACGCGACCTGGTCACCCGAGGGAGACAAGATCGCCTTCACCCACGCGCTGGGCGCGGGGTTCAAGCATCAGCAGGTCTACCTGATGAATCCCGACGGGACGGGCATCGCGAGGATCACCCGCACCAACGACGAAAGCTTCGGGTCCGACTGGGGATCGGGGTAGGCCAAGCCGCGGTTCTGACCCAGATCTGACCCAGACACGAATCCCCGCAGCTCAGTGGATAGAGCGGTAGTTTCCTAAGCCGCGCGTGCGGCCCCTCACTACCCCTCGCGTGGGCCAGCGTTCGCGAATGTCACCCGACGCCAGCCCGTCGAGACGCCTTGACGGGTGCAACCGTCGTGCGCATCACGCAAAGCTCGGGGAGCTTGTTTGCCGCCTCTTCGAGCGCCGACTAGTGTTTGCCGGTGCGCACTCTCGGGTGGACAGTGGTGGCGGCAACTGCGGGGGCGGTCTTCGTAGCCGTTGTGCTTCCGTACGCAGCGCCAGGCGCACGCGTGGCGTCTCCTGTTGCCCGTGGTGTGTGGAAGTGCCGGGCTGCTTCGCCTGCTCGCAAGGTGCGTCTGTGGTGGAACGAGGTTCGGGGGTCGGAGCACACGCTCCCCGACAAGCTCGAGACGGCGTCCAACCCGTACTACACCCCCCCACGCACGGACAGCAGCTGCGCCACGCACCCGGAGGTCGTCACCTACCTCGCCCGCCGGATCGACGCGCTGCTGACGCGTGACCGCGCCCTGGGCCTCCCGGCCCCTGCCCCCGACACCGGGATGCCCGCGACCTTTGGTGACCCATCGCGGAGCGACAGCCGCGTCGTCGACGGCGGGTCACCGACACTCGACGTCTATCTCGATGCCGCTCCCGGCGGGCCTAGCGGAGACACGAACGGGAGCACGACCTGTGTTCACTGGAATGCCCCGACCGGGGAAGCGCACGTCCGGACGGCCGCTTACATCACACTCTCCGCCGTCCGCACGTCCACTCAGCAGGCGCTCGACAACGTCGTTCACAACGCCGCCCACGAGCTTGTCCACGTGACACAGTGCGCCATCCGGAACAGCTCCGGCTCCGTCAACGGGACAACGCTCGCCTCCTCGCTGGTCGAGGGCTCAGCCGAGGCGTTCGCCGTCGCGTCGACCGGCATTCTCGTGGAGGGCATGCTCCAGACGGCTGTTAGCCGGCCAGGTCCTGTCCTCGCCTCGAAGAACGGCTCCGGGGGTGACCCGTACTCGCAGTTCCCCTTCTGGTATGAGCTGTTCGGGGCGCCCTCCGCGAAGCGCTACGTCGCATTCCTCCGCTCTGCTGTCGCCGCAGCGCCCGCGGAGCATCGTCAAGGAGACGCGAACCTCGTCTACCGAGCCTTCGGGGAGACCGCCGTCCAACGCGCGCTGACGGCCTTCGCGTCATTTGCGGTCCTCGGCGGCGACATCGGCGGCGCCCACCACGACCCCCAGGTGCAGTACATCGTACCCAACCCCCTTGCGCAGCTGGCGCCGCCGAGCGGCAAATCGAGGAGCGCACGGGTGCGGCTGCAGCGCGGCGCCTACGGCTACGTCGTCGTCACTTGGCCCGAACGTGCCACCGCGCTCACCGTCTCCGCCAGCGGCGTCCCGGCGGCACGCGCCGCCGAGTCCGTCGCCCCCGGCACAAGAGAAGGCGGCCGGGTCGGCCAGACCGCCGGTGTATGGCACGTCTACCGCGAGTGCGACGCCGCCGGACGCTGCAGCGGCGACGGCAACGCATATATCGCCGTCGCCAATGGCCGCCACACCCGGCTCGTGCTGACGGTCACCGCCGGCCCTCCGTAGCCGTCCTTAGGGCAACGGACACGTCGGTAAGCGTGGTGGGCGAATGTTCGGGCTGCCGATGATCCTCCGAGCACGAGAAAAGCCCCAGATGATCTGACGCTCGTGGCTCCCGCGAGTGTCTGAAGTAGCAAGGGGAGACATCTGAAGCCTCGACGCCCGTAACGGTTTTCGAGACAACTCGCAGGTGTTCGCGCAAACGGCCGCCTGAGCCGATGCCAAGCCGCATCCGCGCGGTGCGCGCCGGTGATGCGCGTTAGTCCGGCGTGGTGAGAGCTCGACATTCGCTACGTATCTGCCGGCGAGTCACGGTCGGCGCGGAGTGCTGTACGCTCGCCGGATGCGGCCGCGGTGGCTTCTCGGACTGGTGTTCGTTGTGGTCACCCTGGCGCTGGCTGCCTCGACAGGCGA
>Ga0315273_10012276_pt1 | contig 10971 bp, 5 predicted proteins | sample YL17G02_0_MG_FD_205753 | JGI IMG/M metagenome (GOLD analysis project Ga0315273, IMG submission 205753) | Sediment microbial communities from Yellowstone Lake, YNP, Wyoming, USA - YL17G02_0 | ecosystem: Environmental > Aquatic > Freshwater > Lake > Sediment | place: USA: Wyoming | collected...
CACCTACAACACCCTGAGGCCGCACTCGAGCCTGAACTGGAAGACCCCCGCCGCCTACGCGGCTGGATGGAGGGCCTGAGACAACTCGACTCTCATAACGAGTGGACCGACGAACGGGGTCCGGTCAATGACCCTGAAGTCGTCTCCGTAGACGGGGTATTCATCCGGGTAGTACTTCGCTCCCGCGAGTGCGAGCCCCGTTGCCGTGGCGACGACGATGGGCGGGGTGTCGCGATTCCAACATTCCGCGACACGCGGGCGCGCGCGGAGTGTCCTGTGGAGCGCGACGTGTGGCTCCCCACTCGCATCGTCTGGAACGATGACGACTCCCGCACGAGGGCTCGGTGCATACCCCCAATCTGGTAGCCGCGGGAAATCGCCGTGCCGGCTGTCCTACTTGCAGAAGCGGTTGCGCGGCGTGCGGCCGTTCCAGGCGAAGCCGGCTGCGGAAACGGTTCTGATGGTCGTGGTGAAGCAGCCGCCGCGTTGTGCCGGCACCCGGTAGACGGTCCGGCCGGCCGCCGCCGTGGCCGCGCGCGCGGAGAAGTAGTCCCGGCCGTCCCGCCGAACGAGGACGGAGACGACGGCGAGAGACACCGGCTTGCCGGCCGCATCGACGGCGCTCACCGTGACGAGCACGGTCTTCTTACGGCTTCGGTACCTGATCGACCCGATCCTGAGCCGGCCCGGCGTCACGCTCACGCTGGCGGCGGCCGAGATCGGCGCCGTCTCGGAGGCGATCGCAACGGTGACCGTGCCGGTTCCGAGCATGCGGCCGGCCGTGAACGTCGTCGCCGTGCCCGTTCTCGGCGTGATCGTGCCGAGGGTACGCGGGATGAGCGACCACGCTGCGGCGACCTGGACAGGGTTGCCGTAGGCATCGGTACCTGCCGCCGCGAACTGCTGCGACGCGCGAGCGCGGAGGGTCGCGGACGCGGGCGTGATCGTGACCGCGGCGACCGCCCCGGGGGTGATCGTCACCGTCTGTGTGCCGCTCGTAGCGCCGGCTGCGGATGCCGTCAGGACGCTGCTTCCCGCGCGCGTGTCTCGGTAGTAGAAATCGGCGCTGGTGCCCACGCCCGCGGCGATCGTCAGTGACAGCGTGGTCGACCAGGGACCGGCTGGACTTGTCGAGAACGTGCCCTGAGGCGAGCTCGAGCTCAGCGTCACGGTGAGCGGGGTTCGGGTCATCAGGGGTTGACCCGAGCTCGTAGTGAGCGCCAGGCTCATCGCCGCCGAGGGCGACCCGGCGGGAATCGTCTGCGCCGGAGTGGCGAACGTAAGCACCGGCTGCGTCCAGACCCTGAACGACTTCCACGCGTCGTTCAGGCGGGCCCCCTCGAGATCGCCCGCGCAATACAGGTTCTGGCCCGGTGGTCCGCAGGCCGCGCTTCCGGGATCGGCCGGATCGAGCGTCTGGCCGGAGTCGCGCACGGCGGCGCCGAGCCGGTCGAGAACGAGACCCGACTTCGCGGCGAAGTCGGCTGCGGGGATGCCCGAAGCGTTCCTCGGCGCCCAGGCGAACCCCCAGTGGTCCTGGAACTGCCCGCTTGTGGCGCTGAAGAAGCGGAGGGCGTAGACCTGCGCGGATACATAGCCGGCCATCTGCTCAGCCGGGACCATCGTCCAGCCGTATCCGGACTCCCGCTCCCAGGCCGCGTTCGCGAGCGGACTGAAAGCCGTCTGCAAGTACGTGCGGGCCGTGTCGATGGTTGCCGGTCCGGCTCTCGCGAGCACGAGCTTGTGCTGCAGGTAGTCGTTCAGATAATCGCGGCGGACCGAGGTTGAGACGCCGGGAACGGCGTAGTTGCGGACGTCGCCGTACACCTCTTGCGACCAATCGCTGACGTAGGTGGCCATGTCGGCCCAGAAGGCGGAATCGGACAACCAGTTCTGGAGGTTTGTCTGATACAAGGAGACGTCGCTCGTCTGCTGGCCGACCCCGGTGACGAATACAGCTCCGCGGGTCGGCTGCATGCCCTCGCCGCCCTGGTAGAGGCCGCGGAGGAGCTCCCGGAGGTTAGCCCGGGCGTTGCCAGTGCCTTTCCTGACTGCCGAGGTGGCCTCGTTGACGACCCAGGTATCGCCCTTCGAGACGTCGTAGCCGGCGGCGGCCATGCGCTCGCGTGCGGTCGTGCCAGCGACATACCAGCTCGAGCCGGTGCTCGCGACCCATCTGGTCCAGGTGGCGAAGTGAATCTCGGCCATGGCGTGGAAATTGGAGCCGAGGGCGCGGATGCGCCAGGCCTGGTCGCGCCGCGGCTGCGTCTTGTCCGAGACGAGCGGGGGGATCGAGACGTAGTACTCGGCGCAGGGCGAGGCGCTCGCTGCGAGCTTCGTTGCGAGGCGGAGGAAGTCCGTCGCTGTGTAGAAGACGCCGCGAAGCGGCCGGCAGCCTGCCTCGACTCGAGTCCGGCGCGACCGCGTCGCGACCAGCCGCCCCCAGAGCTTCGCCGTCGCGGCCGGCTCGAGCGAGGCGACCGTGGCAGGGTCAGCCGACGGGCGGGCGGGCGTGACGGCGCCAGCTGTACTTGTCCGCGTGCTCCCCGCACTTACCACCGCGGCCGCGAGCGCGACTGCGAACGCGATCCATAGGCCCGACCAGAGTCTCACGCGCCGGTCCTCCGGGCCCGCTGAAAGGTGACGACACGCTCCAGGAGACCGAGGAGACGATTCGGCCGCGAGCGCGGACAAGGCCCGGTAACCGCCGCGAGGGCAAGCCTGGGCAGCTGGAGGTCTCGCATGGGCGTGTGACGGTACCGGCCCTATGTGACGACGCGGTTAGCACTCTCGGGGAGCCGCCCACCAGAGCAGGCTCATCAGCGTCTTCTCAGCACCTCGCGACGGTGACCTCGGGAGAAAGGTGAGGGCCGCCGAGGTGAATAGCCTGGAAATCGACTTTTCGGCGTCCTCTATCTTGATGGGTCTCGGCGGGATGGATTGCCCCTTTGTTGCGCCCAACCATGCCGTGGAAGGGCTCATAACCTGATCCGCTCAGACGACCTGAGATGCCCTCAGACCTCTTGGGGAAATTCTGGCACCATCCGTTTCGTGCGAGCCGTCGCACTTCTCGCCTTGATCGTCGCGCTCTTGTCTGGCTGTGGCGGCAGCGAATCCTCTTCGCTCGTTGTTCCGGTCGTTGTCGGCCTAAGGACTCGAATCAAAATGAGTTCTCCAGCCTGCGGTAGCAGACGAGGCAGCAGCCGATCGCGAGGAAGGCGTGGTGGATCTCGTGGCGGCGGTCGTAACGGACGAGCAGCCGCTTGAAGTGGTGCAGCCAAGGCGAAGGTGCCTCGGCGTTGCTTGAGGTGGTGATTGCGACGGAGTCCTCTAACCCGTCCGCCTAGCCGCTACCGAACTCCCGCTCCCAGCACTCCGGGCAGAGGGGCCACGTCCCAAGAAGCCATCTCGCGGGTCGCGAACCGCTCGCGGCGAAGACCTTGGCCCGCTTTCGACGGGCCTCGGTTCGTTCGAGAGACAGGCTCTGGCCTCGGTAGAGGGCCATCAAGCCCCGCCTGCGGAGACGGAACTTGATAGCCCTTGATCGATCAGGCGATTGGTCGAGGCGTCGAGTCGGTTACGGGTAGCTCATCACGGTGACCGGGACATCCGGGTTGGCGATGGTCGACGACCCGCCCGTGTTGTTGACCACGTTCAGGATGCCACCCTTCCCGACACTGGGATCCAGGAAGATCGTGAGCAGATCGTGGAGGCTTGACGCTGGGAGGGTGACGGGGACCTCGAACGCGTTCGCGGCGAAGATGTCCACGCCCTGGTTGAAGAAGCTGTAGCTGCCCATGCCGTATCCACTGAAGCTGGTCACGGTATCGGCGACCTTAAAGGCGGCCCACCCGGGGACGCCGGGAGCCTCCATCCACGCCGCCTGGCTGGGCGGATCGTACGGCATCTCGTTCTGGAAGAAGATGACCCTTCCGCCGTTCCCGTTCCAGATGACCTCGTATTTCTGGTAGTGCTCGACGAACAGGCCGTACGCCGTGACGTCGTCGCCGTTGACGATCACGCCGGTGTCGGCGGTGTTGGCCGTCCAGCCGACGCCGTTGCCGTGGTCGGCCCGCCAGGCCCAGATGTCGTCCAGGATGACGTCGTCGCTGTTCACGATGAGGCTGGTCGTGGCCTTGCCCGGGGTCGCCCCGCCGATGCGGAAGAAGACGTCGCTGAGCGTCGTCGGGTTGGCGGGGTCGCTCTTGTGGGCGTTCTGAGTGCCCACCTGAAGCAGCACGGACGAGTTCTTCGGGCCGGCGTCGAACATCAGCCCGGCGAGCTTCACGCCGTTCACGTCGGCAACCGTCATCGCGGCGTCGCCGCCGGTCGGCACGAGCGTCGGGAAGCCGAGACCGAGCACGACCGTGCTGGCCCGCTTCACCTTGATTGTCGTGTCGAGCTGGTACACGCCGGGAGTGAAGATCAGGTTCTGGCCGCGGGCGAGTGCGTTGTTGATTGCCTGTGCATCGTCCGTCGGCTTGGCGATGAAGAACTCGTCGATCGGGATCGACGTGCCGGCCGTCGGCCCGCTGCCCCACGTGGTGCCGGCGGAGTCGTGCTGCACCGCCGAGACGAGGACGTTGTAGTGCCCACCGGAGTCCACGTACAGATATGGCGCCTCTCGTGTTACCGGGCTGCTCGCGAGCGTTGTGTACGGGCCACAGACGTTCGGCTGGGCGGGGAAGCACTGGGCGGGCGCGCCCACCACGCCCGAGAACACCTGGTTCCAGACGCCGTTCGTCCAGAGGTCGATGCTGCTGTTCCTGGTCAACCACTGCTGCTGTGAGCCGTTGACGACGACGCTGCCGTCGAACGCGGAGTCGGCGATGAAGCCGCCGCTCGCAAACGATGGACCCGTGCAGTAGTCCATCAGCGTCGCGAATCCGTTGACGTGGACCCGCCGCATCGGCGCGGCCTGCGACACCGCCCAGAACTCGCCGCTGTAGCAGCCGAAGGCCGGCGTCGTCACGTTGATCGTCAGGTTCGAGAGCGAGCGCCAGAAGTTGTTGAGCGCGGTGCAGCTGCCGCCTTCGCACTGGTTGTGGACGTAGATGGACCCGTTGATGACGACGTCGTTCGGCGAGAGGCCGAGGCCCGCCACGGCGGTGTAGTAGCCGACCTGGAAGTTGAGGGGGCTCGTGGCCGTGCCGTAGGTGCCGGGCTTGAACAGCAGTGCGTAGCGCTGCGATCCGAACTGGTTGGACACCTGCTGGTTGGCGATCGCGTCGACCGCCGACTGGATCTGGCTCGTCGGCATGCTGGGGTCGAAGATCATCACGTTCGGGCCGAAGTCCGGGACGCTGCTGCCGGGAGGGGCACCAGCGGCGCCACCGGCGATCGCGAGCGTGCTCGCCACGAGAGCAAACGCCAGGATCAGGGCACGGGCGAGCCGCGCCACGGGCCGCCGCGGTGGGCGCCTGACGCCATGTCCGTCTAGATGTGAAGCCATCGAAGACCTCTTTTCTGGAGATGGATGAATCTCTTCTGGAGATGGACGAATCTGTGGTCGCAAACGGGTACCCATGTCAGCTTCAGCGGGTGATACGCCTGATCTCGTTCAAGGAACGCTAACTGAACCTGACTCTCCTCCCTTCCCCACAAAGCCGAGCCTGGCACATTCGGCACGAAATAACCAGGCCCGCCCCCTCCCTCGCGTCCGTCTCGAACGGGATCGAGAAAGACCCGCCGACACGGAACTACCGAACTCCCGCTCCCAGCACTTCGGGCGCACATCGCCACGTCCCGAGAACCTACCTCGACGCCACTCCCCGAGTCCGTCATCGTCTCGGCCGTGATCGCCTACGCGATCATCGACTTCTGCTCGAGCCCGGATCGACCCGCTCGGTGACGCGGTCGATCCCGAAGCTTGCGAGCTACCTGCAGATCGAGGAGCGCGAGATAGAGGCGGGCGGGCGGAACTAAGGGCAGCCGCTGACCCCGCCTACCGGGAGCTTCCGAACCCCCGCTCCCAGCACTCCGGGCAAGAGGCGTGGAGGGGCCGTTAGCTGTCGCGCTGGTCGGGGCTGATCGGCCCTGACTACCTCAATCCCCTGATTCGGCTCAGTGGGAACCACTGATGGCGGCGAAGCTCCGTCGGTCTCGCGGCTGCGCCCGTGCGAGTCAAGTCGAGCAAGAGCGGATCACCTGATCACGGGCAACCGGATCGCCTCACGCCGGAACTCCGGCGGCGGCCAGCAAACGACGGAACCGTACCCGCGCTACCCGGAACTAACGAGGGTGGGTTAGCCGCGCTTCAGCGTCCAGAGGACGATGCTGGCCGCGAGGTGACCACGTTGCGAGATGATCCCCGCATGGCTCAGTATCTCGGGTCGTTCTCGGGTACGCGCGTGCTTCCGGCCTGGCGTCGGCGTGTCACGAAGTTCGTGCTCGTCGGGTTGGTCGGACTCATCGCGACTGTTCTGGTCGGTTGTGGTGGAGGCTCGGACGAGGCCGCGAACTTCGCGGCCTTCGTGCAGGAGCAGTATCCGAATCGCGAGGTGACCTGCGCGAAGAGCGACATCCCGTACGGAGGAGATCATGCCTACTCCTGCACCCTCGACGGAAAGCCCTTCTGCTTCGCTCGGGTTGACGAGGAACTTCTTCCGCTGTGGGATGAGCGAGAACTGCGGCCGGGCGAACCTGGCTACGGCAGCGGCTTTGGCGCGACCGTCAAGACCGGACCGTCATGCTGAGAGTGAGGCGCGTGATCCGAGACAGCGCCGAGCGGCCAACCGCAGATCGAGGAGCTAGTGCACTGTCTCTAAAACGGCTTTACAGCGTCCGACCTTCTCGAGGATGGAGTCGATCGAGGCGGTCCAGGTGAAGGGTTGGGGGTCCTCGTTGTGGGCGGCGAGGAACTCATCGATCGCCGCGATCAGATCGGGGACGCTGTGGAAGACGCCGCGGCGGAGCGCCTTGTCGGTGAGCTCGCGGAACCAGCGTTCGACGAGGTTGAGCCAGGAGCTCGAGGTCGGGGTGAAGTGGAGGTGGAAGCGTGGGTGGCGCTCGAGCCAGGCGTCGACGTTGGCGTGGGTGTGGGTGCGGTAGTTGTCGACGATCAGGTGCAGGTCGAGCTCTTGGGGGAGCTCACGGTCGAGGGTGCGCAGGAACTTCAGGAACTCCTGGTGGCGGTGGCGCGGCAGGCACTGCCCGACGACCGAGCCGTCCAGCGTGTTGAGGGCGGCAAACAAGGTGGTAGTGCCGTTGCGCTTGTAGTCGTGGGTCATCGTGCCGGCGCGGCCCTTCTTCAGCGGCAGGCTCGGCTGCGTGCGGTCGAGCGCCTGGATCTGGCTCTTCTCATCGACGCAGAGCACGAGCGCCTTCTCCGGGGGATTGAGGTAGAGCCCGACGACGTCGGTGAGCTTCTCTGTGAAGCGCGGGTCGGTGGAGAGCTTGAACGTCTTCACCCGGTGGGGCTTGAGGCCGTGCGCGTCCCAGATCCGCTGCACGCTCGCCGGGCTGATGCCCTGCGCCTTGGCCATCGTGCGGCAGCTCCAGTGGGTGTGAGCAGGCGGGGTGGTCTGCGTGGTCGCCTCGATGATTGCCTTGATCTTCGCTGCCGGGATCGTCGGCTTGCGCCCGCGACCCGGCTTCGTCTCGGTCAACGCCTGAGTCCCGTCGCTGGCGAAGCGCGAACGCCACAAGATCACCGTCGGACGCGAGACGCCGAGCGCGCGAGCGATCTCACTGTTCGACTCACCCTCGCCAGCCGCCAGCACGATCCGGGCGCGCAAGGCAACGCTCTGAGGGGTCTTGTGCGCGCCGACCCAGCGCTCCAACAGCGCTCGCTGCTCGTCAGACACGACCGTGCTCATGATCGCCGCAGCCACATCGGGGACGCTACCCGAGTACAGTTGCTATGTCAAGCTATTTGAGAGACACTACACTAGAGGCGGGCGGGCAGAAGTAAACGCACCGCACAGCCGCTGACCCCGCCTGCCCGGAACTACCGAGGGTGCGTCAGCCGCGGCGCAGCGTCCAGAGGACGGCGTGTTGCCCCCCGTTTGACGTGGCTTCTGATTTGCTCGTAGACGTCCGCCCATCCCCGGCGGGTGCGTCCGTTAGGCGCTCCCAGGGAGCTACGCCCAAAGGCGCTCGCGCGTGCGGTCCGCCATCGACGGCAGGACGGCGTCCAAGCGCGGCGCTCGCGACCAGGTCCAAATGATCGCGACGAGCCAGGGTGCCCCGAGCAGGAGCGAGAGGCCGAAGCTGTACAACATCAGCCCAGTCTGCCTGCCGCACGCCGGCCTACCTCGGCTCCTCGCAACATCTTTACAACCACCTATTCAGAAAGCCGCTTCACGGGGCCATGGCAACGCAGCCCCCTCCCTCGCGTCCGTCTCGAACGGGAACGAGAAGAGCCCCGCCTACCCGGACTACCGAACTCCCCCTCCCAGCACCCCGGGCAGAAGATGTGGAGCAGAGCCGTGAGCCGTGCTTTACCGCTGGCGGTAACAACGTGAGGGGCCACGGAAGAGGGCGACCGCACCGCGGCGGACGCCCCTCCCGTGAACGATGACTCCTCTACTTACCGGCGTTTGGGCTGACGACCGCGCAGAGGAAGTAGAACTGCGTATCTATCTCAACCGCGAGACCGTCGGCGATGGCCTTGTCGATCGCGGCCTCCGACTTCATGGGCAGCCGTGCCGTGTAGGCCGCCACTTTGCTCGGACCAGCCGGAGCGATGATGAACACATGCCACAACGGATTGAACTCCCCGTGCCCCGGACTGGACGGAATCGAGTCGAGGACGTGGTCGTGGAAGTCGTCGGGGGTAATGCCGTTCCCCTGGTGGTCGCACGGGTTGCACTGTGGCGTCTTCCCCGTGCCAGGCGGATATACGACCTCGTAGAAATCGGCCGCCGCATGAGCCAGTGGCCCCGCGTTCTGCGGCACCTCAATCGCGTTGATCGTGACCGTCGAGTTGCTGTAGTAGGCGGGCTCGTATCCAGGCTTGCCCCCGGCAGCCACCGCCGCGAACGCGAGACCGAGTCCCAAGGCAATGAGACTGACCAGCGTGAGTCTGCGCATTACTCACTCTCCCTTCCCCTCTAGGAAACGCAGAAAAGCAGAAAAAACAACGATCCCACCTCGTCGCGGAAGTGTCAATCCAGCCGGACCGACAACGCGGACATCGCCGAGGCTCACCCGCGCGAGCTACCTGCGGAATCGAGGAGCGGGAGCAGAGTCAGGTTCTTAATCAGGTTTCTCGTCAGGTTTCGCTGTCGATTGCTGTTATCTGGAGTCGCTGGCATCCCCTGAGCATCCGCATAACTGAGCCGAATGTCGGCTCCTGTCGGCTACTGTCGCCCCGTGGATCATGCTTCGTAGGCTCCGGATCAAGAACCTCGTTCTCATTCGCGAGGCGGATCTGTCCTTCGACTCCGGCCTGAACGCGGTGACGGGGGAGACCGGCGCGGGGAAGACGATCTTTGCGCAGGCCATCGGGTTGCTCCTGGGCGCAAAGGCAGACGCTTCCGCGGTCGGAGCCGACGCTACCGAGGCGTACGTCGAGGCGGAGCTCGACGTTCCCGATGGGTTCTTCGACGACGACGAACTGGCCGCGCTTGCCGAGCTTCGCCCCGAAGGAGAAGCCGGCCTTGTGCTCGCCCGCCGAGTGTTCGCCGACGGACGCACGCGCGCCTATGCGTGGGGACGCGCGGTCGCGCGCGAGGACGTCGCCGCCGCAGCAGAGCGCCTGATCGCGATGTCGGGGCAGTTCGAGCAGCGACGGCTCGCGCGCCCGTCGTTCCAGCTCGACGTCCTCGACGCGTTCTGCGGCGCCGAGCAGCTGGAGCGACGTCGGGAAGCCGCGCTCGCTTGGCGTGAGCTGAAGGCGTCCCAACGCCGCTACGAGGAGCTGACGCGAGACGCCGGTACCGCGGCGGCGCGCCTCACCGAGCTCGAGGCACTCGTTGAAGGAGCGGAGGGCATGGCTCCCGACGACGAGCAGAAGCTGCGCGCGCAGCGCGAGCGCCTTCGTCACGTCGAGGAGCTCGCCGAGGCGGCGTCAAGCGCAGCCGACGCGGTGGCGCCCGACGACGGGGATGGAGCCGTCGCGCTCGCCGCGCGCGCCGAACGAGCGCTGGCGCCCGTCGAGCGCATCGCGGCCGAGCTCGGAGCGGCGGCGGCCGAGCTGCGCGACATCACCGTGCGCCTGCGTGAGATCGGCAGCGACCTGCGCGGCTTCATGGCTTCGGTGGACGCGGAGCCAGGAGCGCTCGACGACGTCGAAGCGAAGCTGGAGCGCATAGCCGATCTCAAGCGGCGGTTCGGTGCGGCTTCCTACGAGGAGCTCCTGGAGCATGCTGCCGTGGCGCAGGCGGAGCTCGAGGAAACCGCATCCGGGCACGACCCGGTCGAGGCAGCGGCCGCCGTGGTTGCGGCTGCCGAGGCGCGCGTCGCTGCCCTCGCGGAGGAGTTGAGCGCGGTAAGGCGCTCGCACGCCACCCCGCTTGCCGCTGCGGTCGCAGGCGAGCTGCAGTCGCTGGGCATGGGGGAGGGAGAGTTCCTCGTCGAGTTGCGGGAGCGGGAGCTCGGCGCGACTGGTGTTGACGAAGCCGTCTTCCTTGTCCGCCCAAACTCAGGCCTCCCGTTCGCACCCGCAGCCGAGACCGCCTCGGGAGGCGAGCTCTCCCGCATCGCGCTTGCGCTCGCCGCGGTCGCGGGAGGTGAGACGCTGGTCTTCGACGAGATCGACGCGGGCATCGGAGGTGTCACCGCACACGCGGTCGCCGCAACGCTGCAGCGCCTCGCCGAGCGGGCGCAGGTGCTCACGATCACGCACCTCCCGCAGATCGCGAGCGTCGCCGACCAGCACCTGCGCGTCGTGAAGGTCCCTGGAGACCCGACCCACACACGCATCGAGGTGCTCGACGACCTCCTCCGTCGTGAAGAGCTCGAGCGGATGCTCGGAGGTCAGGAGTTCATCGCGGCAGTGGGCGCAGCCAGACCTGGCCCAACCGACCT
>Ga0315273_10012277_pt1 | contig 10971 bp, 9 predicted proteins | sample YL17G02_0_MG_FD_205753 | JGI IMG/M metagenome (GOLD analysis project Ga0315273, IMG submission 205753) | Sediment microbial communities from Yellowstone Lake, YNP, Wyoming, USA - YL17G02_0 | ecosystem: Environmental > Aquatic > Freshwater > Lake > Sediment | place: USA: Wyoming | collected...
CAGATCCTCCGCCGGCCACCGGTGATCGAGAAGGAGAGAATCAACTTCGATTTCGGCGTCGGGGGACAGGCGTGCGCCGATGGGGCGATTAGCGAGTTGGATCGACAGTAATGCGAAGCTCCGCCAGACGATCGGATTCGCCTTGTCGGCCCGATCGTCGGATTGCATGCCCACCAGGCGGCGACCGGCTTATCGAGGACGACCCCGAGTGGACAAGCTACAACCATGGCGCGAAACCGGTCGAAGCCGCGGCGCCGGTGAAGATTTCCGGACGGTCCGGCGCACCGCGCGGCAGGCAGGACGTGCCGGCAATGCACTCGCCGCCCCGGCCCGCGCCGTGGCCTTGCCCCCCGGACAACGCGAACTGCCCGGACGCGCTGGTGGCGGGATTGTGCGCGTGAATCGGCCGGAAAAGGACAAGTCTTGACTGCTGCGGACGACAAATTGACGACGTTTATCCGCGCGGTCGAGGCCCACATCGACGCGAACGCAGAAGGTTGGCCGGAGGAACTCTTTCTCTTTGTCAGCCGCATCACCCCGCTGATCAACGTCGACCTCCTCGTTCAGGACGACGAGCGCCGCACGCTCCTCACCTGGCGCAGCGACCGATTTCACGGCCCGGGATGGCACGTTCCCGGCGGCATCATCCGCTTCAGGGAACCAGCAGCCGATCGGATCCAGATCGTGGCGCAACGCGAACTCGGCATCGCCGTCGCATTCGATGCGTCCCCGATACTTGTCCACGAGAGCATCGAAACGCATCGGCGGGACCGCGGGCATTTCATCTCGCTGCTCTTCCGGTGTCGGCCTGCAGGCGAACTCGACCCGCGGCGAAAGTATGTACCGGACGCCCCGCAGCCGGGCCAATGGGCATGGCACGCGCGATGCCCGGAGAACCTGATCCCGGAGCAGGCGGCCTATGCCGCATTCATGCGATGACCCCGCCATGGCCCGCGCGTTCTTCGCGAACCTGACGCGGCACATTCCGCCCGGCCAGCTTGGACGCTACCTTGTCGTCGGCATCTGGAACACGGCGTTCGGCTACGCGACGTTCGCGCTGTTCACCGCGCTGCTCGACCGCTACATCCCCGCGAGTTACCTCGCAGCCAGCCTGATCGCCAGCGTGCTCAACATCACGGTCTCCTTCCTGGGATACAAGTGGTTCGTGTTCAAGACGCGGGGAAACTATCTCAGGGAGTGGGCACGCTGCCTGGTCGTCTATAGCGGCAGCATCGCGCTGGGCCTCGTCCTGCTGCCGCCGACGGTGTTCCTCGTCGAGTACCTCACCGGCAACCCGCGCGCCGCCCCGTACATCGCCGGCGCGCTGCTGATGGGAGTGCAGGTCATCCTGAGCTTCCTCGGGCACAAGACATTCTCGTTCAGGGAGGGCGCAACCCCGACGTCGCGGCAGTAGCGCTGCCGATCGCCGGCGCCGGTCGCGGCGGCTCAACGTTGAACCGCCACCCGCTCGAAAAACGACTCGAGCGCGCGGATGGGCGCCAGATCCCGAAACAGCGTCCCGCGCCGAGCCTCCATCTGTTCGCGGATCCGCCCGTTGTACGCTTTGTCGCTGCAGAGTCTGACGGCCAGTTCGATGTACTGCAGATCATCCGCAGCGACCAACTCGTCCAATCGCAGCTGCTTCAGGACGCCGCCGGCCAGCCGCCCGCGCATGAATCGCGCCTCACGGGTGACGACGGGAAGGCCGGACTCGACGGCCTGCATGGCGGTGTTGAATCCCGAGAAATCGAGGGTATCGAGGTAGACATCGCTCTGCCGCATCAGGGCGAAGAATCCCGCGCGCGTCTGGCGCGGAAGGAAGCGCAGGAACCGACTTGCTTGAAGGCCCGCACGCAAAAACTCCCCGGCCAGACGGGCGGCGAGTTGCTGCGTAAGGCGAGGCACCGCATCGGCGAAAAACAGGAACTGACATTGCGGAAGTCTTCGTGCAATTTCAACCAGGACCCAATCGTTCTGTGGCAGATACTTGTAGGGGGTCGCGGCGCACACGAGGCGCGGCACGCTCGCGTCGACGCCCAGGGCTCCCCAATCGACAACCGACCGGCCGGGTTCGAGCGGTTCGTAATAGACTCCGAGGCCGGGCAGCGCAACCAGTTCTTCCCGATAGTTGCGTGCGCCGTCGGGCGGTTCGAACGCCGCGGCCGAGATGTAGTAGTCGATGGTCGGCAATCCCGTCGTCTCCGGATGACCCCAGCCCGCGACCTGGACCGGGGCAAGTCGCATGCTTGCCAGTTTGACGGTCATCCGGTCCATTCCGATTTCCGGGTACACGATCACGTCGAGATGCTGTTCGTCGACCGCGCGCGCCCAATCGGCCAGGCTCGACAATCCGGAGTGAAAGCTGGCGGCATGAGACCTGGCGATTTCCGTTTCGGCGTCGGCAATCGTCCCGGTATAGATCAGATGCAATTCAAACCGGTCGCGATCGAGCTTTGAGCACCAGCCGCGGACGATGGCCGTCCAGACCGACTGGTCGAAGAAGAACCCGGACACCAGGCCGATCCGAAGACGCCGATCGCCTGGCCGTTCGCGCGACGGAATCGCGGCGCTCGATCGCCAGCGTGCCATCAGCCTCGCGCACAAGTCTCCATAGCGCGTCAGCAACTCCCGATTGTCGACAGCGTGGAACGCCAGATAGAATGGCTGCTGATTTCCAACGGCGCGGTGTCCCAGCTCCTCGCGCTCCCGGTCGAACCAGCGATCGAGTTGGTCCAGCGAGCCGGCGAACCGGTCCCGGAAATCCCCCGGCGCCTCGCCCGGTCCGTAGGCCATGGGCAATTCGGACATCGTGAGACCCCAACGAGCCTCGACGCAATCCCCGTCGAGCGCCAGCGCCCTCTTGAACGCTGTCTGCGAGTCCACCCGGCGCCCCTGCTTGTAGAGACAGTGTCCGAGACGGTAATGGAGCGTAGCGTTGCCGGGGACCGCGGCGATCGCTGCGAGGTAGCGTCTCTCGGCGGCTTCGAGATCGCCAAGCAGCATCAGCAATTCCGCGAGATTGAGCGACGCGTCGGCGAAGGCGGGATCGAGCTCAAGTGCCCTTTCGTAGCAGCGCCGGGCTTCGGTGTGCCGGCGGATCGACGCCAGCAGGGTGCCGAGGTTGTTCCGGGCCGCGGCCGACTCCGGGAGCAGACGGGCTACGCTGGCGAACGCCGTGGCCGCTTCCTCCATCCGGCCTCGCGCGTAGAGCAGGCGTCCCAGGTTCTCGTGCGCTGGCGCAAAATCGGGGCGCAGCGCGATGGCGGTGCGGAAGCTCGCTTCGGCCCGGTCGTTGTTTCCGGCGTCCTGAAACGCGAGTCCGAGACTGTCGAAAGCAGGGTACGCGGATGGGTGGAACTGCGTTGCCTTCCCGATCAGCTGGATCGCCAGCTCGACGTTCCCTTGCTGCCGGGCAATCAAACCGGAGAGATGCAGGGCGTCGAACTGGGTCGGGTCGACCGCCAATATGCGCTCGTATCCCATGCGAGCTTCGTCCAGTCTCCCTGCACGATGATGCTCGATCGCATCGTGCAGCCATGCCGACGTGTCGGGCGCGCTGGCGTTCATGGAGACGACATGCCTGGACTGGTTCCAGAGAATTATTGTCGACGAAGCCGCTCGCCGGTGCCTTCCGCTCGGGCAACGCCCGCGCGTCGGGCTGCTGCCGAGGTCCGATTCTCGCTGATTGTGCTCGCTGACTCCAGCGTTGCGCCGGTCAACTATCCGCAGCCGCCCCTTCTCAATCGGCGCTGTCAATGCCATTCTGTCGCCAGTCGCCGTCGGGCCTGCACCTAATCACATGAAACGCCTTTTCGAACGCGTCGTCGGAATGCTGGCGAGATCGCAGGAGTCGACGACGCTCGCGCCGACGACAGCCAACGCTACGGTTGCCGCGGGGGAAATGCAGGTCGCCATCGACCACCACCAGGCCGGACGGCTGGACGATGCGGAGCGCGTCTACCGGCAAGTCATCGCCGCCGAGCCCCGCCATTCCGATGCGCTGCATCTACTGGGGGTGGTGGCGCTCCAGCGCGGCAATCGCACGCAAGCCGTCGAGTTGATTGCGAAGGCGGTTGCCATCGATCCTGCCAACGTCGCCGCGCTGGGCAACCTCGGAATGGCGTATCACGCGTTGAATCGCGCCGACGAGGCGGAAAGCGCGCTGCGCAACGCGCTGGCGCTGAAACCCGACTGGGACGCTGCGCACAGCAATCTGGGGGTCGTATTGCAGGCGAAGGGCGATCTCGACGGCGCCGAAGCATCCTTCCAAGCAGCGCTGCAGTTCAATCCGAATCATGCCGATGCCCTCAACAACCTCGGTGGCATCTTCAAGGATTCCGGACAGCTGGAGCAGGCGGAAGCGTGCTACCGAAAGGCGCTTGCGGTGAATCCGCGTTCGGTCGAAACCTGCATCAATCTGGGGAGCGTCTATCAGCGGCGCAACATCCTGGACCAGGCGGAAGCGTGTTACCGGCAGGCCCTGCAACTCAGGCCGGATCATGCCGGGGCGTGCAACGGCATCGGCAGCGTAATGCAGCAACAAGGCAAGCTGGCGGACGCCGAAGAATGGTTGCGCAAGGCATTGGCCATCAGTCCGGAAATGGCGGAGGCGGCATCCAACCTCGGCGACGTTCTCCAGGCACTCGGCCACCTCGACGAGGCTGAAGAGTGGTGTCACACGGCGCTGGCGATACGGCCAGGGTATGCGGAAGCCCTCAACAACCTCGGCACCGTGTGCAAGCGCCGCGGGAGGCTCGACGAGGCCGAGGCCGACTACCGGCGCGCGCTGTCGTTCGATCCGGGTCATGCGGCGGCGTACAGCAACCTTGGCACCGTCGCCTGCGAACGCGGCCAGTTGAATGAAGCAGAAACATGCTTTCGCAAAGCATTGGCTCTGAATCCGCAGAGCGCGGTAAGCAAATACAATCTGGCGATCTTGCTGCTGCTGGGCGGCAATTACCGGGAAGGGCTGGCGCTCTATGAAAGCCGCTTCGAGACCTTCACGCGGGCCTTCTCCGCGTCGAGGGGTTCATACGAACAACTGAAGCAGCATCCGCGCTGGACAGGAGAAGCGCTGTCCGGGAAACGGATTCTCGTCTGGACCGAGCAAGGCCTGGGTGACAGCCTGATGGTGATGCGCTATCTGCCCATGCTCAGGGAAAGAGCGGCCGGACACGTGATCGTCTACTGCGAGCCTGCGCTGGAACGGCTGATGCAATCGATGCCTGGCGTCGACCGGGTCGTCGCCGAGACCGACGGGCTCCCGTTCGGCATGTTCGACGTGCATTGTCCGATAATGAGCCTGCCTTTCCTGTTCGATACCCTCCCGGATTCGATTCCCGATCGGATCCCGTATCTTTTCGTTCCGGATCTCCTGCGCGCGCAATGGCAGGAACGCCTCTCGGGAATGGCAAAGACAAGAGTGGGATTGGTTTGGGCCGGCAGCACGACGTTGCGCGATGACGCCCGGCGAAGCATCGCCCTGCGCCAATTCGCGCCGCTGCTGCAATTGGACGGCGTACAACCGATCAGCCTCCAGAAAGGGGGTGCGGCCGCGCAACTGGAAGACTGGCCCGGCGATGTTGCGAACTGGATGGATGCCTGCGGCGATTTCCTGGATACGGCCGCACTCGTCCAGAACCTCGATCTGGTGATCAGCGTGGACACGGCGGTCGCCCACCTGGCGGGGGCTCTGGGCAAGCCGGTTTGGCTGCTGAATCGGTTCGAGAGTGAGTGGCGCTGGGGCTCGGTCCGCGACGATTCGCCGTGGTACCCGACGATGCGCATTTTCCGGCAGACCGAACGCAATGGCTGGGACAGCGTGATTGCCAGGGTCGCGGCCGAACTGGGGAAGGGCGTCCGCTTTACCTGACCGCAAGCCGGGTCACGATTTCCTTGGTCGCCTGTTCGGCAAACTCCGCGCTGTAACCCAGTTCCTGCAATTTCCACCGGAACACGTTGCCGAGCTTCGCCTTCCTGTAAACACCGAGTTTGTTTTGCTCGTGAAAGAGGAGGGCCCGCGTGGCCAATCCGTCCAGAATCACCTTGATCTGGTGGCGCGCCCCGGGATCGGTCCGGGCCTCGGACGCGGGAGGAAAACGGCGGCCCAAGTCCGCAGCCAACTCGTCTGCGAATTTTTCCAGCTCCTTCGTATCGAGAAATCGCAACATCGCCATTCGCTGCCACCATTCGGCAAAGGATCGGGACCCCCCTCCAGAGACCTCCTGCTGGCGGAGCCAGGCCACGGATTCATGATAGCTCGACACACCCGTCGAGCGCTACGTCCACCTCGATCTCCTCGGGGAATGCAAGCAGTGCCAATGCGACGCCGCCGGAAAAGATGTCGTCGTCGCGGCGATTGAAGTTCTCCGGATTGAACAACGGACTCTCCATCCGCCAGCAGCGATAACCGAATTCCCTTGCCCGGTTCGCCAGCGCGGTCAACGTCGCCTCGTCCGCTGCCGCGAGGAACAACCATGGCCGCAGCCGCCACAGCGTATCGGGCGCACCGTCCAGTACCTCCAACGCAGCGACCCCGGGATTGACCTTGATCCAGTTGAGCCGCTGGAGCCGCAATTCGTCCACGGTTTCAGTCGACGCAACCGTCGGCGGCGCGACCGTGGACGGGTTCGCAACCGATGATTCGACGGCCGCCGTCGCTCCATTTCCGCGCTGGGACGCCAGCGTCCTGCGCATCAGCGTGAAATTCGATACGTGATTGGCCTCCAGATTCTGCTGCAGGATACGCCGTACGACCGGGCGGGATTCGTACAGGAAGAGATGCCCCGCCGCCCCTGCGGCGTGCGCGAGGACGAGCGTATGGGCACCAACCCCGGTCCCCACCTCGATGATCACCGAACCCGGCTGAACGAACTGCGCCAGCAGCTTCAGCTGCGGCTGCAGATACTCGCCGTACCAGCGAAGCGACGCGCCCTCGATCGCTTCGTCCGGAAGATATTGCAGAATCCCCGCGCGGGCCTCCACCACCGCGCTGAAGCCCCGGCGGTGGCCCCGCGGCGGCGCCGCCCCCACGAGTTTCACCGGCAGCAGCGTCGGCGGCGCACCACGTTCAGCGGAGACGGCGATCGCCGGGGTTCTTCCTTGCAGCAAGTCATCGAGGGCCGCTGCAACGCGCTCCACGACGTCGTCCCAATCGCCTCGCACGCGCTGCCGGAACAACCGCATGGTCGGATACCATGGGGTTTCTTCCGAGTGCTCCAGCCACCGGAAATCCGGAGGTTGCGGCAACAGCACCCAAACGCGTTTGCCCAATGCGCCGGCGAGATGGGCCACGGCGGTATCGACGCAAATCACGAGATCCAGCTGGGCGATGACCGCGGCGGTATCGCAGAAATCCTCCAGCTCCGGCCCAAGATTGACGATCTCGAAATCGGGCGGCGACGACTGCAGCCGATCCGCCGCCGGTCCCTTTTGCAGCGAATAAAGGCGCACGCCGGGGCGCGCTGCCAGCGGCGCGATGGAGTGCAGCGAAATCGACCGGTATCGGTCCGCCTGGTGCAGCGGGCTGCCCGCCCAGGCAATTCCGATCTTCAATGCGGCAGCAGGACCCAGGCGCGGCGCCCAACTCGCCATCCGCTCCGCTTCGGCGTGCAGATAGGGCACCTCGGCCGGGATGGAGTCGACGTCGGTTCCGAACACCCGCGGCAGACTGAGCAAGTTGATGTAATAGTCGAAATTCGGATTCGGTTCGCCGGGTGCCAGTACGCGGTCGATGCCCGGAAATCCACGCGCCAGGTTGGTCATCGCCGGCGTGGTTCTGACCAGGACCGTCGCCCCGAGAGCCTTCACGTATTTCGCATAACGGATGAACTGGATCATGTCGCCGAAGCCCTGCTCCTCGCGCAGCAGGATGGTCTTGCCGTCGAGGTTCTGGCCCGACCATACGGGCAGGTCGAACCCGGGGCGCAGGTCCCGCAGCGGATAGTGCAGCCAGCGGAACTCGTAGAAGTGCCAACCTTCGGGTAAATGCCCGCCCAGCAGCAACACGTGCGCGTAGCCGAGCAGCGCATAGACGCTCGGCTTCCGCGCGAGGGTCGCCTCGAAGAGATCGAGCGCCTCGCGCGTCTGGCCCGCATCGCGGAGATTGACCGTGAGGTTGACGAAACTGTCGTCATCCCCACCACCGGTCTCCTCGAGCTGCGCCGCTCGCAGGAACGCCACTCGCGCCTCCTGATAGCGGTCTTGGCGGCCCAGGGCTACGCCGAGTTGATTCCATCCCGCCGCGCTTTCAGGGTCGACCGCAATCGCGCGTCGAAGATGCACTTCCGCGGCAACCGGGTCGTCTTGTGCCAACCGACAATTCGCCAAACCCATGAGGCAATCGAAGTCATCGGGGTGGAGTGTCAGCGCGCGCTCGAAGCTGGCCGCAGCATCGGCGGGCCGCTTCTGCGCAACCAGCACCACCGCCAGATCGAGATGCGGCGCCCACGCGCCGGGCTCCGCGGTGAGCGCCTTTCGCATCCACGCTTCGGCATCATTCATGGCGCCCGCGCGGTAGCACAAGCGGCCAAGCTGCAAATGCAGCGGCACTTGTGCGAGGCCAAGCGATGCCGCTCGTGCGGCTGCCTCGCGCGCTTCGTGAAATCGGTTCCAGACGAACAGTGTCGACGCCCGCGCGAAAACAATTTCGGCGTCGTCGGGCGCTGCCAACAGCGCGTTGTCGATCAGGCCTAGCGATTCGCCGAGCCGACCGGCATCGGCCAATGCCGACGCCTCCGCAATGATCGACGCGCGATCCATGCCGATCGGCGTCGGGCCGGCACCTGCACGCCGGCGATCCGGGGCACTCGCTGCATCAACGGAGGGCTGGCCTCGCCCCTCCGTCATCAATGGCGCCAATAGCCTTCGCAGGAGGGACATCATTCGGCCTTGGGCGCTGCCTGGTACGGTGCGAGTCAGGCGTGGCTGCGGGGAACGCCTTCAAGATCGCCGAACGCGGGAAATCCCTGCGCTGGACCGGCACGAAAATTCCGCCGGGCTGAAGAAAATCAGCCACAGAACCGCAGATTTTCCCACCGCCGGACCGCGTCCTCGTGGAACGGAAGCGGGGCCCGCGATGCGCAGCGCCCCCCGGGCTTCGCGTGCCTAATCCCGCTGGTTGTTACCGGAAGTTCGAGGGGACGTATTTCGAGGCACAGGTGGCAAAGCTTCCGCTCCAACCGGAGATACCGGTGGCCGTGCCCTGCGGCGTCAAGGTAAGGTCGCACTCGGCAGCCGCCCCCGTATTCCGCGACGTCGCGGTGATCGCGCCCGTGTCCGCCACCGTCAGCGAAGCCACATACTGTGTGGGCACGGTCGAGCACCCGGCGGCGGTTTCGTCAGCTGGATATGACGATTTGTTCGACGCAAATTCGCTGACTGACGTCTTGCACGCCCCGATCGCCGCCACAGCTTCCGACATCTTCGACCGAATGACGTAGTCCTGATAAGCGGGCAATGCAATTGCCGCCAGAATTCCGACAATGGCGACGACGATCATTAACTCGATGAGTGTAAAACCCCGTTGAATTCGCTTCATCGCTTTCGTCTCCTGAAGTGAAGACTTGCCCGTCTCGGGCGAAAGAGTGGCGTGCCTGCCCACAGCACACAGGATACACCAACGTCGAGTGCAAGTTAACAGAAACGCTCCGTCGTGCGCGCGCCTTTGTACTGAACAATAAGATGGGGCCGCCTCGGCAGCGGCCCCAATCCAAAAACAACGTCGGTGCGTGCGGGTTAGCGGAAATTCGAGGGAACGTACTTCGAAGCGCACGTGGTGTAACTGCCGCTCCAACCGGTGATCGCCGCGGCACCGCCCACCGGGGTGATCGTCATCACACATTCGCCGCCGACCGCCCCGGTGTTGATGGACGTGGCCGTAGCTGCACCGGTACTCGCAACGGTGAGCGAAGCAACGTATTGGGTCGCCAGCGTCGAGCAACCAGCGGCCGCCGTATCCGCGGGGAATGAGCCCTTGGTCGCCGCATATTCACTGACCGACGTCTTGCAAGCGGCAAGTGCAGCGACCGCTTCCGACATCTTCGAACGAACGACATAGTCCTGATACGCCGGCAGCGCGATGGCCGCCAGAATGCCGACGATCGCGACAACGATCATCAGTTCGATCAGGGTAAAGCCCTGCTGAAGTCGCTTCATGTTGTTTCTCCTTTATGGGGCGATACGCAAATCCGGGTGGGCATCGCGTATGACAACAGCATACACCTTATTCAACCGGAATTGGCACAGGAGCGGAAAAATTTTGACGACCTGTCCGATGCGCGGGTCACGCCGCTCATTGCAACGGGGCCACCGCTCCGGTGGCCCCGCCAAATCGCTTGCTTCCCGGTCTCCCGGTTGCCGATTAACGGAAGTTCGAAGGAACGTACTTCGAAGCGCACGTGGTGTAACTGCCGCTCCAACCGGTGATCGCCGCGGCACCGCCCACCGGGGTGATCGTCATCACACATTCGCCGCCGACCGCCCCGGTGTTGCGGGACGTGGCCGTAGCTGCACCGCTACTCGCAACGGTGAGCGAAGCAACGTATTGGGTCGCCAGCGTCGAGCAACCAGAGGCCGTCGTATCCGCGGGGAATGAGCCCTTGGTCGACGCATATTCACTGACCGACGTCTTGCAAGCGGCAAGTGCAGCGACCGCTTCCGACATCTTCGAACGAACGACATAGTCCTGATACGCCGGCAGCGCGATGGCCGCCAGAATGCCGACGATCGCAACGACGATCATCAGTTCGATCAACGTAAAGCCTTGCTGGACGCGTTTCATGTGTAGTTCCTCGGTTGGTTGAGCAAATCCGTGATTCCCGACTCCCGGTGCTACGCTCAACCTAGGAGCAAGGCCTATGCCAACCGCGGGAACACGCAACCTGACTGGCAATCTCCGGCATAACCCGTTGATAATACAACGTCATTTTTCCAGCGATGACGGATGGGCGGTCCGTCGGCCTGACTCCGCCG
>Ga0315273_10012281_pt1 | contig 10970 bp, 4 predicted proteins | sample YL17G02_0_MG_FD_205753 | JGI IMG/M metagenome (GOLD analysis project Ga0315273, IMG submission 205753) | Sediment microbial communities from Yellowstone Lake, YNP, Wyoming, USA - YL17G02_0 | ecosystem: Environmental > Aquatic > Freshwater > Lake > Sediment | place: USA: Wyoming | collected...
ACCTTCGCGGGCGTGGACTGTTCGGGTCTGGTGCAACTCGCCGCCCAGGCCCATGGCATCCGCCTCCCGCGCGACGCGGGAGCGCAGTGCCTGGCGTCCGGCGGCGTCGCCCGCCTGGCACCCCTCACCCGCGCGATCGAGCGACCCGGGCGGGGCGCGATCCGGCCGGGGGACCTGTGGTTCTTCGGGCCGAACCGCCGCGAGGTCACCCATGTCGCCCTTTCAACCGGTGGTCTCAACCTGATCCATGCCTATGGCCGGGTCACCGCGGGCAGTCTCGACCCGCTCTCGGAGGTGTTCGAGCCCGAGCTCTTCCGGTTCGTCCTGGGGTGGCGGGGACTGCCCCGCCCGAGCCGCGTCGGGTCGTCATAACCGGTTCTGCCGCAGCCAATTATGCCGCGTGGAGCCCTCCTCATACGAGCGTTTCGGCCAGCGGACCAACAAGGTTAACATTATACCCGACAAATCGTTACATGATCTTCCGCCCGTCATGGGCCGCCTTCCGCGACCGGACCGGTGGAAAGTCTGGCCCGACCCCCGAAAAAGGGGGGTTGACAGGGCCAGCCCTCCGGGACAGGATGCCCCCGACTCTTGCCAGGTCCCCTCCCGATCCTTTGACAGGATGCGGGCTCGGTAAGGTCGTGCCTTGTTTCGATTCCTCGAGACAGGGTTTTTCCATGGAGGACGTGCCCCGCAAAGGGCGTCCAGGAGGTCCCGAAGACATGCGCAATCTCTTCACGAAGTTCGCCCTTGTGGCGGCGCTCGTGACGCTCGTGCCGGCCGCCGCGTTGGCTTCTGACGCGCGAGTCCAGGCCCTGGGTCTGCAGGGCGACTACATCCAGGACTACACCAACGTCTACGCCTACCCGGCGTCGATCGTTCGCTACCAGAACCTCGTCTACGGCAACCTCGGCAACAAGTCAAGCGGCGTGTCGAGCGACTTCCAGGACAACGCGGGCACCAGCCCGGTGGACGGCGCCGGCCGCTCGATGGGCGCCTACATCGTGGCCAAGTGGCTGCCGGGCACGCTGGGCATCCAGATCAACGAGAACCGCAACTCGATCTCGCCTGCCTACGGTCCGGGCTGGTTCGACCGCAACCGCAATGAGGGTCTCAGCCTCATGTGGGGCAACAAGGTCGGCGAGAAGGGCAGCTTTGGTCTCTCGTTCGACATGGCGAACTCGAGCCTCGAGTCGAAGACGGCCGGCGTTTCGGACGGCTCGCTCAAGCCGTTCCCGCTGAACATCCCGGGCGGCCTGTCGGCCAACCCGTTCGACCCGAACCTGAACGCGCGCCAGCTCATGAATTCGGTCAACGCCGACCTCGGCGCGAGCGACCGCAATTCGATCGGTGTGGGCGCGGGCTACTCGATGGACTGGGGCTCGACGGATCGTCAGAAGACCGCTGATTTCGCGGTTCACTGGCGGGACAACTCGGCGAAGGCCGAGGACATCGCCGCGGGCCAGACGTTCGAGGACAACGGCAACACGGACATCTCGGTCAACGCTCGCGCTCAGATCGCCATCAGCGACAACTCGTACATCACGCCGGTGGGCAACTACTACACGATGAAGCGCGGCTACAAGTTCACCGACACGACGACCCCGGCCAGCAACTTCGACTACGACAACAAGGTCTCGGGCTGGCAGTTCGGCATCGCCGAGTCGTGGGTCCTGCGCGAGAGCGACCTGCTCGTGCTCGGCGTCTCGGCCAGCGGCGAGAAGGTGGACTACAAGGACGTCAACATCGTCGGTGATCCGTTCACCGTCAGCTACACGCAGCTGCCGGCGATCTTCGGCGCGCTCGAAGTGCACCCGGCGAGCTGGTTCCATGTCCGCATGGGCGCGAGCAAGCCGGTCACCAGCAAGCTCGAGTTCACGGACACGGCGGACAACGACTCCGTGATCCGCAAGGACTCGCCGCTCCAGTACGCGCTCGGCCTGGGCTTCCGACTCGGCAAGAGCCTGGACCTGGACACGGTCCTCAACCAGGACTTCGCGTTCACGGGCAGCTGGGCTGCGTCGGGCTCGAGCACGAACGTTCCGTTCTCGAACATCAGCATGACGTACCGCTTCTAGTTCGTACCGCAGCACGGCAGCAAACGACGGGGGGCGCCACGCGGCGCCCCCCGTTTTTCATTGCCGCGCGGCCGCGCCGGCGTTCGCCGTGGACGCGCGGTGTCACCTTCCGGTGACGCTTCGACGCGCGACCTGACTCCCTACTCGCTTGCCGGGCAAGGGGATCGAGCGGCGACGGAACGAGATTAATGTTGACAGTATCTTGACGCCCCCCGTAACGTCGCCGCGTTGCAAGAGCACGGATTCGCGGGTCCCCCAGGCCCGGCGCGGGATTTCCCAGACTCCCGCAATCCACGGATGGAGGTGGTACGACGAGCCGTTCGAACTGCTTATTTGCGGCCTCCCCCGGCAAACGCTTCTGTCCCGCGTTCGCGTGCCGAACCGGTGCGCCGGCCCTCTGCTCCCGGCCAGCGCACATGATTCGCCTCGATAAGGAGACTCGATCCATGCGCAAGTTGGTCCAGCGAACGGGCGCCCTCGGGGCCCTGGGTATTGCGCTGGTGATGGCCGCCTCGGCGCTGCCTGCCCTGGCGGGCACCACCGGCAAGATCACCGGAACCACGCGGGAGAAGGGCAAGACCGGGCTTCCCGGCACGACCGTGATCGTCGATGGAACGCACTTCGGCGCGATCGCGGATGACCAGGGTCACTACACGATCCTCAATGTCCCCTCGGGCACCTACACGGTCCGGGGCAAGATCATCGGCTACGCCGACTACGTCGTGACCAACGTGTCCGTCACCCCCGACTTCACGACCGAGATCAACCTCGAGATGTCGCCGGACGCGATCCAGCAGGAGCCCGTGATCGTGGAATCGACGCGGCCGCTCATCCAAAAGGATGCCACGGGCACGGCGCGCTTTCTGTCGAAGGAGGACATCCAGAACCTGCCGACGCGCGGCTACCGCGAAGCGGCGTCGCTGCAGACCGGCGTCGTGAACTTCTCTCGCAGCTATGATCCGCGCGGGGTCGAGCGGGAATCGCAGAACACCTCGTCCCTGATCGTGCGCGGCGGCCGCGCCAACGAGGTCGCGTACTTCGTCGACGGCTTCTCGCAGCAGGACGCCCTCACCGGTTACTCGACGACCAACATCGCGAACAACGCGATCGACGAGGTGGTCGTGCTGACCGGCGGGTTCAACGCCGAGTACGGCAAGGTCTCCTCGGGCGTCGTGAACGTCGTGACCCGCGAGGGCGGCTCGAAGCTCTTCGGCAATTTCGAGGCCGTGACCGACGCCGGCGCGGGTTCGTGGATCGGCGCCAAGAGCTACGACTGGAACGCCTACGACGCCTCGATCGGCGGGCCGGTGTTCTCGGACAAGGTCACGTTTTATGCCTCGGGCGAGCGCCGCTGGCAGGGCGACCGCGGTCCGAGGATCCTGGGCTCGACCTTGAACAGCGAGTTCCAGAAGGTGCTCGGCACCGAGGACGGCCGCCTGCCGAACAACTACCTGTCCGGCTGGACCTGGCAGGGCAAGCTCGCGTTCCGGCCGAACGACAAGACCAACATCAAGATCGGGTCGCTCGGCTCGTTCGATGACTGGCGCGAGTTCACCCAGTCCTACCTCTACAACGCGGCGCACATGCCGCGCTACCAGGACACCAACCGCTCGGCGTTCGGCACGCTCAACTACACGCTGTCGTCCAAGTCGTTCATCTCGGCCTCGGTGAACTACTTCTTCACCGAGCGCAAGCGCGGAGACGGTGTTTATTTCGACAACGTGCAGGGCTACAGCCGGCCGGCCGGCAACCCACAGTTCGACCCGAACATGCCGTACTTCCTGCTGCCCGGGCACGTGTACGACGACTACCTGCGCCGCAAGTCGCAGTACTGGGGCGTGAAGGGCGACTGGACGAGCCAGGTCGACCGCTATCACCAGCTCAAGGGCGGCCTCGGCGGCGAGTACCACACGCTGCGCTACTACGACGCCTATTTCCCCGTGAACATGGAGTATGACGCCAACGGCAACCTGGTCTCCGGCGCCGAGGACATCGATCGCTACGGCTTCGACGAACTCGGCCAGAAGGACGTCAACGACGACGTCGACGGCGCGAAGCACCCGAAGACCGTGTTCCTGTTCGCGCAGGACAAGTACGAGAGGGAAGGCGTGATCGTCAACGGCGGCCTGCGCTTCGACTACATCAACGTCGACACGCCGGCGCTCGCGTCCGAGCAGTATCCGCTCGGACCGCCGCCGGACGACTCGCTGCAGTCCGCGGATCTGACCCCGAACAAGACCTACTCGCGCCTCTCGCCGCGCCTGGGCGTGGCGTTCCCGGTCACGGACAAGACGCTGCTGCGCGTCAATTACGGCCAGTTCTACCAGCAAATCAACCTGCAGGACCTGTACGTGTCGTACCGATTCCTGCAGCACAAGATCCGCCAGGGCGGCTACTTCGTCGGGTTCGGCGACCCGAACCTCAAGCCCGAGCGCACGAGCGCCTACGAGGTCGGTGTGGCGCAGCAGCTCGGCGAGCGCATGCGCCTCGACGCGACGGCCTACTACAAGGACGTCAAGGACCTGGTCGAGATCGTGACCATCGCCTCGAGCCCGAACGGGTTCTCGAGCTACCGCAACCGCGACTTCGCGACCATCAAGGGCGTGGATATCGGCTGGACGATGCGACCGATGCACAATGTCGCGGCGAACTTCAACTACAGCCTGTCGTACGCCCAGGGCACGGGCTCGGTGTCGAACTCGCAGCGCAACATCGCGTGGACGGCCTCGAATCCGCCGAAGCAGTCGTCGCCGCTCGACTTCGACCAGCGGCACAAGATCTCGGCGAACCTCGACTGGCGCTTCGGCAAGGGCGAGGGCCCGGCCGTGGGCGGGAGCAAGATCTTCGAGAACGCGGGGCTCAACGTGCTGCTCATAGCCGGATCCGGCACGCCGTACACGCCGGTCGAGGTCTACGATGAGGTCACGCTGGCCGCGGTCTCGACCGTGCCCATCGGGCCGACGAACTCGCGCTACGGTCCGTGGACGTCGACCATTGACATGAAGCTCAACAAGGGCTTCAACCTCGGCACGCTGAACTTCGACGCCTACATCTGGGTGCTGAACGTGCTCGATCGCACGAACGCCATCGCGGTCTACGAGTCCTCGGGCTCGGCGACCACGACGAACTGGCTCAACACGGAGGCGGGGCAGGCGTTCCTGGCGCAGAATGGCACGACGGGGCAGGAGACCTACGACCTGGCCCAGAGCAATCCGCAGCTGTACGGCAATCCGCGTCTTGTCCGTTTCGGACTCCGGCTCGGCTTCTAACGAACCCTCGACTTCGGATCGAGGCAGGAGGCTTCGTATGAATCGAACGTTCGCCGGGCCGATGCTCGTGGCCGCCCTCGGGTGGACCATGGCCGCACCCGCGTTCGCACACGTCCGGTTGGGCACGCAGAGCACGCGGCCGCCGGTCGTGCAGGTGATCGATAACGCCACGAAGATCGACGCCAACAAGATCTCGATGTTCGTGACCAATAACGGCTCTTTCGCTTACGACCTCGGGGGCCAGGTTTCGGGCCTCGAGTTCCCGAAGGGCACGGGCAACACCTGCGTCTACGCCGCGGGCCTCTGGCTCGGCGCGAAGGTGGCCGGCGAGACCCGGGTGACGGTCGCGGAATACTCGCAGGAGTTCACCCCCGGACCGATGATCGGCGGCACCTTTGCGCCGGACTTGCCCACGTACAAGGTCTACAAGGTCGCGCGCGAGGACACGACTGGCTGGGCGGACTGGGTCGCGAACGCCGGTCCCCTCGGGGCGCCGGTGGACTCGATCCCGACCATTGTTTTCTCCACCGCGCCGGCGGACACGGACACGGTCATGGTCGCCGTCCCGCACATCATCGGTGACCAGACGCTGTGGGCGGTGTTCAACGACGCGAAACCAGCGCCCCACACCAATGACGCCGGCAACTCGACGCCGCTGGGCGTGGAGGTCCAGCTCACGGCGTTCGCGTTCAATCGCCAGGGCGCGCTCGGCAACACGGTGTTCCTGAGCTACAAGATCATCAATAAAGGCTCAAACACCCTTGACTCCGCTTATGTCTCGGTCTGGTCGGACCCGGACAACGGCGGGGCGGGAGATGATCTCGTGGGCGTGGACGTGCCGCTCTCGCTCGGCTACTGCTACAACGCGACCAATAGCGACAACACCTACGGCAGCAATCCGCCGGCCGTGGGCTTCGACTTCTTCCAGGGGCCGAAGGTCGGCGGCAACATTCTGGCGCTCGGGTCGTTCAACAAGTACATCAACGGCACCGACCCGAACGCGACCAGTCAGTCCTACAACTACATGAAGGGTCTCAATCCCGACGGCACGCCGGTGATCGATCCGACGACCACCCTGGTGACGCCGTTCACCAACCCCGGAGACCCGGTCGCGGGCACGGGCTGGCTCGACACCAATCCCGCCGACCGCCGCCTCATGCTGTCGACCGGACCGTTCACCATGTCGCCGGGCGACACGCAGACCGTCGTGACCGCGGTCATCGTGGGCCAGGGGCGGGATCGCCTCTCGAGCGTCAAGGCGCTGCGCTTCTACGACACGTCTGCGCAGGACGCGTTCGACCGCGATTTCGACCTGCCGAACCCGCCGAACGTTCCGGTGGTGGCCGCCCAGCCGTTCGATCGCAAGATCGTGCTGACCTGGGACGACGGCGCCCAGCAGGATGACCCGGCGCTGAGCTATCGCTTCCAGGGCTACAACGTCTACCAGGGTTCGGGGGTGGCCGGCCCGTGGACGCGCATCGCGACCTACGACATCGTCGACGGCGTGGCCACGATCTCGGACGCCATCTTCGACCTCGGCCTGGGCGACATCATCATCGCGCCGGTGCAGTTCGGCTCGGACTCGGGCGTCAAGCACACGATCGAGCTCACGACCGACGCGGTGAACGGCGGCGGCCTGCACAACGGCACCGCCTACTACTACGCGGTCACCGCCTACAGCTACGACCGACTCGCGGCCCCGAAGACGCTGGAGAACGCGCAGGGCACGGCGAGGCAGTTGCCGACCGAGGAGGGCGGCGACCCCCTGAAGGTAGGCGACATCAATGCCGTGTCCGTGATGCCGAAGAACCCGACGGCGGGCACGGACCTGACGCCGACCGACGCGGGCCCGGTGGCCCAGGCGCGCTATCATTCTGATCCTGGGGACCCCGAGACCCGCCCGCCGACCTCGGACGTGGTTTCCGTCTCGGTCGTGGACAAGACCAAGGTCACCGGTTGCAACTACGAGGTCTACTACACCGACGCGCTTCCGCCCTATCCGACGCGCAATGCCGTCGAGATCCACTGGTACTGGAACCTGCGCCGGATCTGTCCGGATGGCACGGACGCCGGAACGGCGCCCGACACGACGGTCGTCCTGGCGAACCAGATCAACAAGGACGGCGACGACGACTACCTGATTGTCGACGGGATCCAGGTCAAGGTCTCGGGCGTCTACCAGACCAAGATCCAGGACATCGCCTACGTCAAGGTGGATGGTGGCAATGCCCGCGACCTGCAGCCGGTCGACTTCGGGTTGGCCTTCTACGGCGGCGCGGCGGACGCGGCGTACAACTTCTTCGACTCGACCATCAACCCGGACGCCAACCCGGACCAGTTCACAACCGTCGAGGTGCGGTTCGATTCCACCGCGACGCCGCAGAAAGCGTACCGCTACTACCGTGACATCGTCCAGCCGGATGGGCACGCGCCCACGAGCGACGGAACCCGCGGGTACTACTACGGTGGGTTCCAGGACTGCAATTTCCAGGTCTGGGACACGGTCAACAACCGCCAGCTCGACGCCTGTTTCGTCGAGAAACGGTGGACCGACGACAACCACGTCGCCACGGGTGAGGTTTACCCGACCAGCGACGGCACGTGGCGCCCATCGACCGCGGGCGACGGCGATCGGGAGTACCTGTTCCTCAGCAACACGACCTACAGCCTGACGCCGAAGCCGGCGTACCAGGTCAACGACGCGATCGCCGGCACGGGCAACAATGCCGCGACGCTGCCGCTCCTGTACGCGTTCGCCGGGCGCGCGCTCGACGACGAGAATCCCTACCCGGACAACGGGGAGATGCTCAAGTTCACCTGGGGGAATCCGGGAGTCCCGAACGACGTATTCCGCTTCTCGACGGTCGCGCCCAACAAGGACGATCCGGCGCTCGCGAAGGCGGCGCTCGGCAATATCCGCGTCGTGCCGAACCCGTACTACACCCGCTCGACGTACGAGCTGAACCAGTTCGCGCGGCAGATCCACTTCATGAACCTTCCGGCCACCTGCACGATCCGCATCTTCAACCTGGCAGGAGACCTGGTGCGCACGCTGCATAAGACTGACACCTCGACGGCGGTCATGAACTGGGACGTCCAGACGGACAACGCGCTGCCTGTCGGAAGCGGCGTCTACATCTACCAGATCGAGGCGCGCGGCGTGGGACAGACCCACGGCCGCATGATCGTGTTCATGGAGAAGGAACGGCTCAACAACTTCTAAAGGGAGGGAACGTCGATGAAAGCAACGATTCTTCGGCTCCTCCCGGGGAGCCACTCGATGGCGGGAACGAGACTCACGCTGGCCGCGTTCGCGGCCTCGGCGCTGCTGCTCGCGGTTCTCGCCGGCGCCGCCGGCGCGGGCTCGAGCGAACGCCAGGGCACGTCGGGCGCGAACGAACTGCGCATCCCGGTCGGGCCGCGCGGGACGGCGCTCGGCGGGAGCACGGTGGCGGATGCGAGCGGCTCGGAGGCGCTGTTCTGGAACCCGGCGGGTCTCGCGACCCTGCCCGGGACCGACGTGTACTTCAGTCACCTGAGCTACATCGCGGATATGAGCGTGAGCTACTTCGCGGTCGTGACCAGGGCGGGCAGCTTTGGGAACATCGGGTTCTCGGCCAAGATGCTCGACGTGGGCGACGTCATCGTCACCACCGAGGCCGCGCCCGAGGGCACCGGCGAAATCCTGTCGCCGACGTTCGCGACGCTCGGCCTGACCTACGCGCGGCAGTTCACGGACCGGGTGCGCTTCGGCACCACGTTGCAGTTCGTGAACGAGACCGTCGCGCAGGCGCGCGCGCGTGGCGTGGCGTTCGACTTCGGGTTCCAGTACGACACCGGTCTCAACGGACCGGTGTTCGGGTTCACAATGAAGAACTTCGGCACCTCGATGTCGTTCTCGGGATCGGCTTTCGAGCTCAACGTGCCGATCCCGGACGCGGAGCCCGGCGCGTCCAACCGGACCGTGGCCGCGTCGTCGTCGAGCTTCGAAATGCCGTCGTACTTCCAGCTCGGCGCGGCGTACGACGTCCTGCAGCATGGATCGGCGGACTCGAACAACAAGCTACGCGTGCTGGGTACGTTCTCGAGCAACAACTTCACGCCCGACGAGCTGCGCGGCGGGGCCGAGTACACGTACCGCGACGTGTTCGCGCTGCGCGCCGGCTACGGCTCGCGCGTGAGCGACACGGACACGGACGTGTACAACGGATTCTCGTTCGGCGCCGGGGTGAACGTCAAGCTGGGGAGCGCCTCGCGCCTGCGGTTCGACTACGCGAACCGGATGGTGAAGAACTACTTCAGCGACACCAACGAGTTCGCGGTCCGGCTGACCTTCTAGCACTGCACACAGCGAGAGCATGAAGAAGCCCCCGGAGGATCGCTCCTCCGGGGGCGGTTTTCTGACCTGGTGAGTCGGGCCGCTAGGCGTACACCCCGCGCAGCTTCACCACCTCGATGACGCGCCGGATCGCCAGCATGAACGCGGCGACCCGCATGTGGCACTTCGACTCGAGCGCGACCTCGAGCACGTCGTGGAACGCCTTGACCATGTACTGCTCGAGGCGGTCGTTGACTTCCTTCTCGGTCCAGTAGAAGCCCTGGTTGTTCTGCACCCACTCGAAGTAGGAGACGGTCACGCCGCCCGAGTTCGCGAGGATGTCGGGGATCACGAAGATCCCGCGCTCCTGGAGGATCGCGTCGGCGTCATGCGTCGTGGGGCCGTTCGCGCCCTCGGCGATGATCTTGGCCTTCACCTTGCCGGCGTTCTCGTGCGTGATCTGGTTTTCGAGCGCGGCGGGGATCAGGATGTCGCACTCGTACTCGAGGATCGAGCTGGTGAGCGGCTGGGCGCCGGAGAAACCGACGACCGAGCCGGCCCGCTTGACGTGCTCGAGCAGCGCCGGCATGTCGAGGCCGGCGGGGTTGTGGATCGCGCCCTTGACGTCGGAGGCGGCGACGATCTTGCCGCCGTCCTGGGCGATCAGCTCGGCGCCGATCGAGCCCACGTTGCCGAAGCCCTGGACCGCCACCCGGCACTTCTTGATGTCCATTTTGAGGTGCTTGACCGCTTCGCGAACCACCAGCTGGATGCCGCGGCCGGTCGCCTCGCGGCGGCCGCGCGAGCCGCCGAGGCGGACGGGCTTGCCGGTGATGACGCCCGGCACGGTGCGGCGGGCGTGCATGGAGTAGGTGTCGAGGAACCAGGCCATGGTCTGCTCGTTGGTGTTGACGTCGGGCGCCGGCACGTCGGAGTCGGGACCGAACAGGTCGAACAGGTCCGCGGCGTAGCGGCGGGTGAGCTTCTCGAGCTCGCCCTTGGAGAGCTTCGTCGGATCGCACGTGATGCCGCCCTTGCCGCCGCCGAACGGGATGTTGACCACCGCGCACTTCCAGGTCATCCACGCCGCGAGCGCCTGCACCTCGTCGAGCGAGACCTGCGGATGGTAGCGAATGCCGCCCTTGGCCGGGCCGCGCACGATCGAGTGCTGGACGCGGTACCCGGTGAACACCCGGAACGAGCCGTCGTCCATCTGGATCGGGAGCGAGACGATGGTCGAGCGCCGCGGCTGCTTGATGATCTCGAGCAGGCCGGGGTCGATCTCGAGCATCTTGGCGGCCTCTT
>Ga0315273_10012282_pt1 | contig 10970 bp, 3 predicted proteins | sample YL17G02_0_MG_FD_205753 | JGI IMG/M metagenome (GOLD analysis project Ga0315273, IMG submission 205753) | Sediment microbial communities from Yellowstone Lake, YNP, Wyoming, USA - YL17G02_0 | ecosystem: Environmental > Aquatic > Freshwater > Lake > Sediment | place: USA: Wyoming | collected...
GCCACCTGACCTCTTCTGCGTGTTTCTCAACTACAGAATGGTCGCGTGGCCCACGCTTGTCAGTAGCCTTCGTCGCTAGATGCCACCAACAGAGGATGGAACCGAGTCTCCCCGGGGGTGGGGCAGGTTCGCGGGCGGAGTGCCTCCGAGGCAGTGGACGCTGCAGAAGGTCGCTGAGCCATTCCAGCTTGGCTGAGAACCATTCGCTGATTGAGCGCAGCCATCGCTTACTGATGCCTTCGTCTTTTGTTGGGCAGGGGGGCTGCGCGGTTGCCACACGGGTGCCGACCTGGGCTGAGCCCCTCACAAGGCGGTCGAGGTTGGCCTCTGCGCCCACCGATGAGGCGCCGAAAGAGGGGCGCGCGACTGATTGTGGGGGAGCGTCCTTCGCCACGCTGAGTCCTTTCACTGCAACCTCGGTGCCCGAGACAAAATCCCGGCCCTTCTGACTTGTCCAGTCCACCACGGTGACGCCGTCCACGTTTTTTCTAGCTCTCGTACCGAGCCCGACTATGATGACGCCACCGGCGACGAGGCTGACGACAAGGACCACCACGCCGAGAGCGATCGCCTCCGCAATTCCGATTCCTTGGGTGCCGGACGGATCGATCGCGTTCACCGGGTCGTTGTAGACGTAGGTGTATGGATTGTGGCTGTTTGGCGGATACAATCGCCCGCGCGCCGGATCGCGGCTGAGAAATCGACCCGCAGCCGGGTCATAATAGCGAGCCCGGGAATAGTAGAGCCCGCTCTCCGCATCCCATTCCCGGCCGGTGAAGCGGAAGGGATTCGCAAGCTCGGGGTTGGCGCCACCCGAGGATATCAAGTTGCCCCAGGGATCATAGCGGTAGCTGACGATCAGGCCTCCCGCGCCGTCGGTGAGGCCCACGACACTTCCGAGGCGGTCGAAGAGGCAGTAATAGGTCGCGCCGCCCCGGGTCATGCTGAGCGGGTGGTCGAGGCTATCGTGAACGTAACTGGCGACGACCTCGCCAGCGCTGCTGACCTCCTGAACCAGGTTCGCTCCGTCGTAGCTGAAGTACGTCGTCGTCCCAGCTCGGTCCCGCCTGCTGACACGGTGACCAAGGTTGTCGTAGGTGTAGGCAGCATAGGTGCCGTCGGGAAATTCAATGCGCGTCAGGCGGTTCTCGGCATCCCAAGCGTAGGTCGTGGTCTGGCCGCTCTTGCTCTTGGTGAGCAAGTTGCCGTTCTTGTCGTAGGTATAGGTCGTGCCATCGCTCGACGACATGAGCTCGTTTGCATCATCATAAACGCTTGTGACCCCGTTCTTGGAGAGGCGATTCCCGACCTCGTCGTAGGTATAGGTCTCGCTAAAGCCAGGGCCGACCGCGGACTTCAGTTGGCCGAGCGCGTCGTAAGTGTATGAGGTGGCGCCGCCGGCATCTAGTGCCGTCAGCAACCGGCCGGCCTTGTCATAAGTATACTCGAGAGTGTTGAACGTCACGCTGCCGTCTGGGCTGCGATTGATCATGTGCGTAGGGCGCGAGCCAGCGTCGAACTGCAGTGTGGTGGTGATCCCCGGATTGCCAGGCGCAGCACCCGTGGCCACTAGGCGGCCAGAGGGGTCGTAGCTATACTGGTGGGCAAAACTGGCCAGGCCGGACGCCACTAGACTGCGCAGCCGGTTGAGCGGATCGTAGTCATAGCGGATCGTTTGAACCGAGTTGCTGCCGGTGGCGATGGATACCCCGTACACGAGTCCGCTGACTAAGAGCCAGGGCTCATAGTCTACGTGGTCGGTAACCCGATCCCCTTCGCCGCCCGGGTTGTACCAGCCTCCCGATGCCCGGTCATCCGAGGGGTCATTCGGACCTGTGGTGCTGCCCCACGAGTTCTGCACGGCGTCAACGATCACTGAGGGGTCGCTGTTGTAGACACCCCACTCAGTGTTGCCGGCGATGCGGTTGCGCCGGAGGACCGGCTTGGCGCCGCTTGCGGTGAAGACACCCCTCTTGTTGGCTGTGAAGGTGTTGCCTGTGACCGCCGGCGAGGCACCGCTCACGCTCAGGCCGTACTCGCATTGGGCGATGGTGCTGTTGGTGAGGGTAATGTCCGACGTGTTGAGGTGCACGCAGCCCTCGCCGGAAGCCTGGGAGCCCCCGTACCGGGCAGTGACGTAGTCGAGCACACTGCCAGCGCTGGTGGCGGCGAAACGAACTGATCGCCAGTTGCCTGCCGCCGGTGGAGCGGACCCGTGGTCACTGTTCGTATCGCCCCCTATCGAGTCATCCATCACGGAGGTGAAAACAATGGGGCGGGCGGCGTCGCCGCGGGCAATCAAGGCGCCGTTTGCGAGCACTTGCCGGGACCAGTGGTTGAGCTTGACGATGGTGCCGGGCGCCAGCGTGAGCGTCGCGCCGGCGTTGACCGTGAGATCCCCGGTCAGCACAAAGGGGAGGCCCGGGTCGCCGTCCCATGTCGGGCTGCCGCTCACTGTGCCGCCGATACAGACGCCATTGGTCGCGTTGCCCGTGGCGGTGTTGCCCCGCAGCGCGATCGAGCCGGCGTTGTTCGTCAGCGGCGCGTTGATCGCGCAGTTGGTGTTGCTGATAAAGCTGTTGGCGGAGATGACGGTCAGCAGCGCGTTGTTCAGAAGCAGGCCGGTATCACCGCGGAAGAAGGAGTTGTTCGTGAGGGTGACACTGGTCGTGTTGACAATGACGTTGGCTCCGCTGTTGGCGCCTCCGTAGCCCAGCTTCACATGGTCCAGCACACTGCCAGTGCTGCCCGCCTCGAGGCGTACGGCGTTCCATTCGCGGGGGAGCGGCGGCGTCGGGCCGTTGTTGTTCGTGTCGCCGCCAGCTTCGTCGTCGGCGATGGAGGTGAAGAGGATCGGGTGAGTCTCGTCCCCATCGGCGATCAACGTCCCGTTGACTGTTACCCTCCTGGACCAGTGATTCAGTTTGACGATCGTCCCGGGCGCCAATGTCAGCTTCGCCCCCGCGTTGACGGTCAGATCGCCGTTCAGGACGAACGGGAAGTCAGGGTCGCCGTCCCAGGCCGGACTGCCGCTGACCGCTCCGCCGGTGCAGAAGCCGTTGACCGCATTGCCTGTCGCCGTATTGCCGCGCAGCGTCATCGAGCCGGCGTTGTTCGTCAGAGGAGCATTGACCGCGCAGTTCGTATTGCTGATGAAGCTGTTGCCCTTGAGTAGGGGCGGCAGGGCGTTGTTGAGCAGCAGGCCGTAGTAGGAGCGGGTGAACGTGCTGTTGGTCAGGGAGATGGCCGTCGTGTTGACGATGACGTTGGCCCCCGTGCCAGGGCCGCCGTAGCGGGCAACGACGTAGTCCAGCACGTTCTCCGTGCTGGAGGGGGCAAATTGCAGGCTGCCCCAATCGCCCGGCGCGGGCTGGGTGGCGGAACCGTCGCCGTTGGTGTCTCCGGCGACCGTGTCATCTTTGTACGAGGTGAAGACGATCGGGTGGGCGGCGTCAGCGTCCGCCATCAGCGAGCCATTGACGACGATGGATTTGCTCCAGTGATCGACCTTGACGACCACCCCTGGTTCGATCGTCAGGGTCACTCCCGGCGCGACCGTCACGCTGGCGGTGCCGACGATGTAGGGGCTGCCCGCGAGCGCCCAGGTCGTGTTGGCGCTAATGAGGCCGCCGACGATTGTCCCCTGCGGTGTGAGCTGTTCGCCATAAGCGTGCTCGGCATACGGCTCGCCGGGCAGAGTCGCGCGCGGCTGCGCTACGCCCTCGCCAGGGACGCTGGTGGGCGCCGGAAGCGGGGTCGATGTCGCGCCCTGGTCAAGGGATACCTCGGAGAGTGGCGGAGAGGCTTCGGGCCCGGCTGGGGCGGACGCTCCTTCCCCGGATGCCTGCTGCTGCGGTGCAAAGGCGGCTGGCGCGCGGGCTGGCCCTGGCTCAGCTTCCCGCGCCGCGGTGGCCATGAGAGCTGTGCCGGCGGAGGTGGCGTAGTCATAGGTGATCCTGCTCGAAATGGCCGGGTTGCCAAGCGTACGAGTTTCGATCACATCCGGGCTGGCGGGGATGAGACTAGGATAGGAATAAGTGATCTGGACACCGGCGTCAAGGTAATCGGTCAGATTGTCTGTCGAATCGTAGCCGTAGGCGAGCGCACTCCCTGGGTACTGAATGCCGATCAATCGGTTGGCGGCATCGTAAGTGTATTGCGTCACGACACCGTTTGCCTCGGTAATACTCCCCAGATTTCCGGCAGGATCGTACGAATACTTGGTGGTGTTACCAAGCGGGTCCCGCTCTTCGGTCAGCTGGTTCATGGCGTCGTATGAATACACGGTGATCTTGCCACGGGCGTCCACGACGCGCTTGAGATTGTCATTTCGGTCGTATTCGAAGTGTGTGATCCGGTCCAAGGGGTCGGTGACGGAGGTTAGGCGGTCCGCGACGTCGTACCCGAAGGTTGATCGGTGGCTTTCGGGGTCCGTGAATTGGTTCAGGTTGCCTGCTGCATCGTAGCCAATTGCGGTCCGAAAGCCCAGCGGATCGGTCCAACCCAGAAGATTGCCGAACGCGTCGTACTCGAACTGGCTGGCATGATCCAGGGGATCGACCGCCCGGATGATTTGTCCGGCGCCATCGTAATCGAATCGTTGGGTGTTGCCTTGCGCGTCGATAACTTGCGTCAGATTGCCGGATGCATCGTGTGCCAATTGGGTGATATTGCCGGAGGGGTCGGTGATGGCGGTCAACCGGTTGCGCTGGGCTTCGTAAGTAGCCGTCACCACTGTATAGCTGCGGTATTCCGTCACATTGCCGCGGTCGTCATAGGTGAATCGCTCCAATGGCGGGTTGCTGCTGGATAGCCGACGTTGCTCGTCGTAAATGTAATTGAAGGTCTGCACAGGATTGCTCGCACGCGTAACAGCGCCGTAGGCGTTAACGCTATAGGTTGTCCCGATACCGCGTTCATTGACAAGGGTGGTCGTCTCAGGCCCGAAAGTGGTAATCCTGTCGTTACCGAGTGCATTTTTGTGGCTCACCAATCGCCCTTGATTGTCGTACGCCAACGTTGTACTATTGCCCTCCGGATTCGTGGTCCTCTCAAGAAGGTGATTGCGATCGTACTCGTAGGCAGTGATCCTGCCCAAGGGGTCGGTGATGCCGGTCAGGTTGCCCGCGGCGTCGTGGGTCAATGTATACTGCCGGCCGGTTGGGTCCGTGACGCAGTTGACGTAGTGGTCTGTCCCGTAGGAAAAGGTCCACGCACGCCCGCTGGCATCGGTGATGCTCTTTAGCCGGGTCGAGGGCCCCCAGGCCCCGGGCGGCTGGGCCACGCCGCTCGGTTCATAGCCGAGAACGTGGGCGCTGCCGTTGGCGTTCTGGATCCGAATCAGCCTGCCAAGGACATCGAAGGATTCGACAACGCCATACTTCGATGTGCGCGTCCACGATCCGTCCGCGTTGTGCGCGAGCCGGCTGTAGTCGCCTGCTGGCGGAGAGTACCCTTTGTCAGGGTTTCGGGTGTACGTCCGGTATTGACCATCACCCTGTACGATCGTGACAGTGGTGGAGTTGTCTACGAGCAGCTCATCGTAGCTCGTCATCCAGTTGAACCCGAACGGCCAAACATCGCCGCGGCGCACCTCCACCGTTCCGCTGACAGCCAGGCTGGGCCGGGCGCCGCTGTCATAGTAGAAGGTCTCCACCGCGCTGTAGGGGTAGAGGCCGGGCGCGACTCGCTGGCCTAAGGCGTTGCGGGTGTCCCAACTGGCGCGAGCATCGTAGCCCTCGCCGGTGTAGACCTTGCCTTGGAACTCCAGGCGCCAGCCGGACCGCGCTGGAACCTGCGTTGTGATCGTGAAGGGCACCCGCGCGGTGACTGCCGGCGTGTCGTTCGAGCTGCTATAGCGCGCCGCCAGGATGACCGGGAAGCCCGTGCCGCTGATGGGCAGGAACGCATAGCTCTCCGCGACCGAGCCGGTCCCCACGTTGATCTGGCAGCCGTTGCAGTCAGTCTGGTCGCGCCCCTGGCCGGCGTTGGCGTTGGTGACCGTGGCCTGGCCGCCCGTAGGTTGCTGCCCGGCGATGCCTGGCAGCGCGTGGCCGTACTGCGAGAAGTGGTGCACTCGTGCCTGGATCGCCCTCTTGCCGGTGCCCGCGTCCACGATCTTGCCAGGCACGGGGTCGCGCCAGCGCGCCTGTGTGCCATCCCACCAGTAGCAGAGGGTATCAGTGCCCACAGGCATGGTACCGGTGTAGGCCACGGTCCACAGCACCTCTTTGCCCTGCGGCAGCACCAGCCCTTCCGGCTCCAGGTTGGCAAAGCCCATGGGGATGGAACCATCGGGGAAGAAGCCCGGCAGCGCCTGGTTGGGCAGGTAGGTCACGCGGGACTGGACCGTCTGCGAGACGGCGCCCGCAGGGAACTGGAGGCTGGTGTTGGATAGACTGTTGGACACCGTGCCGCCGGCCGCGCCGATGGGCGCCACAACCGGATCGAGCGCGTGCAGCCGCACGTCTGCTACGCGCGTGACCTGGTTGGCGCGCACGGCCGCGCTGCGCCGGTCAGGGGTGAAGTTCGCCAGGGTGAGGGTGAGCGTATAGGTTCCGGCGGGCACGGCCAGGGCGAAGCTGCCGTCCGTCGCAGTCGTCGCCGTGAACACCCCGCCGCTGGTCAACGGCGGCAGGGCAGGCGCCGCCAGGGCAGGCGCCGTCCCCAGCCAGCTCTTCAGCAGCATCGGCAGGTAGTTGCGGTAGCGCGGCGGCTCATCGAACACGCCGGAGGCCACTACCCCTACGCCGGCCAGGGGCGCGTCGCCCTCCGCGTTCGCCACGAAGCCCATCACAGTGCCCTGGGCCAGCGGGGGGGTTGCGCTGATAGCGTCCGCGTATGGGGCCTGCGGGGCAGCCGGGGCGTTCTGGGGTTGGCCTGCCGTACGGAGTTCGGCCGGCACAGATCGTTCGGTCGAGCTAGTAGGCCGGACGGAGCCCGCACATGCCGCCACTGGACTGCATGAGACGAGGAGTGAAAGACAAAGCGCAAGGCTGAGTCCGCGGCCAAGACCTCTGCGAACCCGACGCCGAAGCAGGATGTCCATGACGCACCTCCACCTTGAGGCTGACACCTAGAGGGGAAACCACTACGGCAAGTATCGCGCAGGCAGAGGCGGGTGTCAATGCGTCGCGTCAGCACACAGGAATTCCAAATGTTGTCAATTCCTTTAAGGTTGGGGAGCGCTCGCCGGCATTTTGTCTACTTCACTGCCGTTTTGACCCATTTTTGCCTGCTCCGCCGACTCAGTGCGGCGTCCGAATCAGCGTAGTCCAGCTCTGACAGCCAGTTTTGGCCTCACGAAAGCCTCAGAAGGGTGACTTAGGCGGGCGAAAAGTGTACTCTCGGTGCGATCAGAGCCCATGCGCCCAGTTTAGCGACGATCACAAAGGCGGTATCGGCAGTCTGCCGACATGCGGCCACCTGGCTCCCAGGCTACATTTGGAATTCCTGGTGAGCAATTCGATGCCTTGACTAACTGTTTGCGTGCTTGTACAATACATTTGGTTCTCGAGTTCCCCAGAAGAGCACCGCTTTGTTGTGGAAGGGACGCCGTCATGCTGTCCACTCACACCCTGGTCGAAGAAGCCTGGCGGGCTGGCCTCACGCTCCCGAACATCAGTGTCCCCTACCTACCCATGATCCAGCCGATTGTGCAGGCTGCGATTGATCAGGAAGCGTATATTATGATCAGCGTGGCGCGCGTCGAGTGGCTAAGGTTCGGCGCGCAAAGCCCGGCGGCGGTACTGGCCGAGTTTGTGAAGTGCCAGCCTCCTGCCAACGTACGCCTCCACCTTGATCACGTGCCGGTCATCGACGAGGATCATCAGCAGGTAGACTATCTCCCCATTTTGCGCGAAGGCATCGCGCTCGGCTATGGCTCGGTCATGGTGGATGGTTCCAGGTTGCCCCTCGGCGAGAACATCGCGTGCACGCGTGCGGCGGTCGAGCTGGCAACCTATGCAGGCATCCCCTGCGAAGCTGAACTGGGCGCGGTCCTGGGCCACGAGAGTGGGCCACTACCCCCTTACGACGAGCTGTTTGCCACCGGGAAGGGCTTCACAAACGTGGAAGACGCGGCGCGCTTTGTGCGCGAGACGGGCTGTAGCTGGTTGTCAGTCGCGATAGGCAATGTACATGGTGCTGTCGCAGGTGCGGCCAGGGACCAGAAGAAAGTTGAGGCGCGCCTCGACCTGGACCACTTAGCCCGGGTCCGGGCTGCGACGGGTATCCCCCTGGTGCTGCACGGCGGCTCGGGCATCCGCCTCGAACACCTGCGGGCGGCCATCAAAGGCGGCATTGCCAAGATCAACATCGGCACCGACACGCGGCAGGCGTACGAGCGCACGTTCGCCGAGACAAACAGCGTGGCAGCCGCCCAGGAGGCCGTGTACGAACGGGCCACCTGGGTAATTCGCGATTACCTCGGTTGCGCTGGCACCTTCGGTACGATCGTCGCCAAGGAGGAACAACTATGAGCCTGTTGGGCCTCGATGTTGGCGTTACCGGCTGCAAAGCTGTGGTTTTCGATCCCGCCGGCCCTATTCTGGCCCAGGCCTACCTCGAGTATGCGCTCCACCAGGCACATCCCGGCTGGATGGAGCTTGACGCTGGGGAGGTATGGACAGCCGTGGGGACCGTGATCCGAGCAGTGACTGCTGCGGTTCCGCACGACCCTGTACGCGCCTTTGCCATATCCACCCACGGCGAATCCGTTGTCCCCCTGGACGCTCGGGACCGCCCATTGGGTCGCTTCATCTCGGCCATGGATACTCGCGCCGTGGAAGCGTCCCGCTTCTGGGAGGAATGCCTGGGGCGCGACCGCATCTTTGCGCTTACTGGCATGCCCTTGCATCCCATGTACACGATCAATAAGCTGATGTGGTTGCGAGAGCACGAGCCCGATATCTATTCTCAGGCCCGGCGCTTTGTCTGCATGGCTGACTTCCTATTTAGCCGTTTCGGGCTCCCGCCAACTATGGACTACAGCCTGGCCGCTCGCACCATGGCTTTCGATGTGCAGAGGCTTGTCTGGTCCGACGAGATCCTCAACCTGGCGGGCCTCGACGCTAGGCGTCTCTCGCAGACCGTGCCGGCGGGCACGGTACTGGGCGAGATTGCAGCCGACGTCGCGTCGGAGTTGGGTTTCCCGCGCGGGGCACTGGCCGTTGCCGGCGGCCACGATCAGCCCAGCGGGGCGTTGGGGTGCGGCGCGATAAGCGAAGGGGTAGCCATGGATTCAACCGGCACCGTGGAGTGCGTGGCCCTCGCCTCGCCGCGGCTGGCCTTGGATGCGCAGTTGCTTGCTGCCAACTTACCCATCGCCGCTCACACCGCTCCGGGCATGTATCTTGTCCTGGGGTGGGCTACCACTGCCGGGGCACTCCTCCGGTGGTTCCGCGACAACTTCGCGCAGGCCGAACAAGCGGAGGCCGCGCGTTCCGGGCGGAGCGTTTACGATCTCATTTTGGCCCAGGCAGCCGACGAGGTGTCGCCCGTCCTTGTTCTGCCGCACTTCGTTGGCAGCGGCACGCCCAGGATGGACCCGGCCTCCAAGGGAGCGGTACTTGGCCTTGACCTGACCACGACCCGCGCTCAATTCATCAAGGGCCTCATCGACAGCATCACATATGAGATTAAGACCAGCGTCGACGCCATGGAGGCAGCTGGCATCGCCGTCCGTGAGCTTCGCGCGTTTGGCGGCGGCGCCCGCTCCGAACGCTGGCTACAGGTTAAGGCCGACGTTCTTGGCAAGCCGGTGCTCGCCATGGACGTCACCGAAGCCCCGTCCCTCGGGATGGCTATCCTGGCTGGCACCGCAACTGGCGTGTTCCCCTCGGTCGCCCACGGCGTCGCGCAGATGGTACGGATTCGCCGGGCCTACGATCCGGACCCCGTCCGGCACCAACAGTACATGGAGCGCTTTGCCCTGTTCTCTCAAGTGTATCCAACCTTAGCGTTTCTGAACCACCAGATGTAGTCACTCGTCAAGGAGGTCCGAATGAAACGTTCTGCGATCAATCAGATCATGCGGGACGGCGTTGCCTTCCTCCAGTCGCACGGTTTCCTCTTACCTCGTTTCGCCTACTGGGGCCCAGCCGAGTGGGCGACGAAGGGTCAAGAGGTGCGCGAGATCCTCGATCGGGAGTATGGCTGGGATATCACCGACTTCGGGTCTGGCAATTACGAGCGGGTGGGCCTCTTCATCTTCACGATCCGGAACAGCGATCCCGCGCCGACCCGGTCCGTACCCGGCAAGATCTATGCCGAGAAGATCCTCATTTGCGATCCTGGCCAAGTGACGCCGATGCATTTCCACTGGCGCAAGGTCGAGGACATTATCAACCGCGGCGGTGGTGACCTTATGGTTCAGGTCTACAACTCAACTGCCGAAGAGGGCCTGGCCAACACCGATGTGACGCTCAATCTCGACGGCGTGAAAACCGTCGTCAAGGCCGGGGATATCGTGCGCCTGAAGCCGGGCGACAGCATCACGATCCCCAACTGCCTCTACCATAAGTTCTGGGGTGACCGCGAGCGCGTTATGGTCGGCGAAGTGTCTCTGGCCAACGACGACAACGTCGACAACCGCTTCTACGAGAAGGTGGGCCGCTTCCCCGAAGTCGAGGAAGACGAGGCCCCGCTCTACCTGCTGGTCAAAGACTACCCAAGGTACTTCCGAGGGTAGCAGAACATCAGGCGCCGCACCGGAAGGAGGTGGCAAACAGCACTGCAGCAGCGCCGTTCCGGAGGTCGTCTCTCCCCAAGGGAGGAAGTTCTCAGCGTTGGTTCGCGGAGTGTTCCACAAGCTGCTCGGCTCTACGCCCCTATTCGTACCAGAGGAGGATACTATGTCCGTTGTCTGGAAGAACCACCGTGCCCTCTTGATCGTCGGCTCCCTAATCGCAACCTTTGTGGTGCTGGCTGCGTGCGTGGCACCATCCGCTCCCGCCCCTGCGGCGCCTACG
>Ga0315273_10012283_pt1 | contig 10970 bp, 9 predicted proteins | sample YL17G02_0_MG_FD_205753 | JGI IMG/M metagenome (GOLD analysis project Ga0315273, IMG submission 205753) | Sediment microbial communities from Yellowstone Lake, YNP, Wyoming, USA - YL17G02_0 | ecosystem: Environmental > Aquatic > Freshwater > Lake > Sediment | place: USA: Wyoming | collected...
CGGACTCGGCCTCTTGCTCATTGGTGCTGCGGTTGTAGTGGCGATCTCCGGCGCCGTCGCCGGACATCTCGGCAGCTCGTTGCCGGGCGTCGCTCTCCTCTCCCTCATGGGCCTCGGCGCGGCGGCCTATGGTGCGCTTCCACTTCCTCGCTGGGCGCGGTTGCGCCGCCAGCAGATGGATGCCATCGCTGCCGGACTCCTCACCCTGCCTTCAGGCCCCCAGCCAACACCAACCCTGCCTCTCCCGAGCGACTGAGCCCAGGCGCGTAGGGTCAGGCTGGAAGCAAGCGGAACCCTTCGCGCCGCGCGGCGTCGGCCAGACGCTGATCGATGGTGACGAACTCCAGGGTAACGGGCCGGTGTCCGCTGGCCACGAGTGCGGCGGCGAGCTGGTGCGCATCGGCGGAGCGCAGCGCGTGGACGCGCAGGAGCCGCTCGGCCTGGTCGCGCACCTGCGGACTGGGGGCGATCTCGACCCACTGATCAGCGAGCACGTCGAGCCGGCTGCGTGCCAGCGCCATGTTCGGCCCGGTGATGCGACCGTCGCGCTCGAGCCGAGCCAGGGCAGCGGCGCATTCGGCCCGGCTGCCCCACCAGGCCGCCACCGATGGATCGGCGCGCAGCAGCGCTCCCAGCGCGCGGGTCTCCGGCTCCGGGACGACAAGAGGAATGAGTGCCGAGGAGTCCCAGAACTTCATCGGCCGCCCTCCCGCTCCTCGAGGAGGTAGTCCACCGCGCTTGGTCCGGCCACCACGGAGGGCATCGGGAGGTCCAGGACGGTGGCGTCAGCGGGCTTCCGGGGCAGGGAAACGAGGCCGTCGTCCACCAGAGCGAGCAGCCGAGCGTCGGACTGGTCGATATCGCCGACGGGCTCAAGGCGGGCAACTGGGCGCCCACGATCGGTTATGACGATGGTCTCACCCTGCTGAACCTCTCGGATGAGTGCAGATAAACTGTTCTTGGCTATTGAGATGGGTTCGTAGCGCATAAATAGGCTAGTATGGCTTATAGTAGATAGCGTGATAGTCTAGAGTTAAGAGTCCATAATCAAAAGCTAATATAGCTAGTTAACGTCCGGGTGGCGACACCGGAGTTGCCGACCGGTCGCCCTTGTCGGCGGGGCGGGACGGCGCAGTATTGAGGCGGTCACCGAGCCCTGATCCCCACCGTTCCCGTCTCCTTACCTCCCAGGCGCATGGAAGACTTCGAGAAGCTGGGCGCGTTCTACCTGGGCCGAGTCCAGGACCTTGCCGCTGGCAAGCGGACGGATGAGATGGTCCTGTACGACTCCAAGGACCTGACCACCCATGCGGTGATCATCGGCATGACGGGGAGCGGGAAGACGGGGCTTGGCATCGGTCTCATTGAAGAGGCGGCGATCGACCGGATCCCGGTGATCGCGATCGATCCCAAGGGAGACCTGGGGAACCTGCTGCTCACCTTTCCGGATCTGCGGCCGGCCGACTTCGAGCCGTGGGTGACCGTGCAGGAGGCGGAGGCGAAGGGGCTCACCCGCGAGAAATTCGCGGAGGAGCAGGCGTCGACATGGGAGAAGGGCCTCGCCGACTGGGGCCAGTCGGCGGACCGGATCAAGCGGCTCAGGGAAGCGGCCGACTTCGCGATCTACACGCCGGGCAGCACGGCGGGAACGCCGATTTCTGTGCTGCGCGGATTCACCGCGCCACCGGAAGCAATCCGCAACGACGCCGATCTTTTCCGCGAGCGGCTGCAGACCACCGCGAGCAGCGTGCTGGCTCTTCTCGGCATCGATGCCGATCCGATCACGAGCCGTGAGCATATCCTGGTGTCGAACATCCTCCAGCGCGCGTGGACCGCCGGAAAGGACCTCGACCTTCCCGGCTTGATCGGTCAGATCCAGAACCCGCCTTTCGAGAAGATCGGCGTGATGGAGGTGGACCAGGTGTTTCCCGCGAAGGACCGCTCGACGCTCGCGATGAAGATCAACAACCTGCTCGCGGCACCGGGCTTCGAGGCGTGGATGACCGGCGTTCCGCTGGATGCATCGAAGTTGCTCTACACGGAGTCGGGCAAGCCTCGGGTCTCGGTGCTGTCGATCGCGCACCTGGGTGATGCGGAGCGGATGTTCTTCGTCTCGATGCTGCTCAACGAACTGATCGGATGGATGCGGCAGCAGCCGGGCACCGGATCGCTGCGCGCCATCCTCTACATGGATGAGATCTTCGGGTATCTGCCGCCAGTCGCGAACCCGCCCACCAAGACGCTCTTCCTGACCCTGCTCAAGCAGGCGCGCGCCTACGGGCTGGGCGTGGTGCTGGCCACGCAGAACCCGGTAGACCTCGACTACAAGGCGCTGTCGAACGCCGGCACCTGGTGCATCGGACGGCTGCAGACGGAGCGGGACAAGGCACGCGTCATGGAAGGGCTCGAGGGCGCCTCGGCCGGCGGGACGTTCGACCGGGGAGCGATGGAGCAGCTCATCGCCGGTCTGGGCAAACGGGTGTTCCTGCTGCACAGCGTGCATGAATCAAAGCCGACGATCTTCCAGACTCGCTGGACGATGTCGTACCTTGCCGGTCCACTGACCCGGGATCAGATCAAGAAGCTGACGCCAGTTGCTGCGGCAACATCGGAAGCGGCGCCAGTCGGAGGAGGTGTATCGCGCGCGGCGCCCCCAGTGACAGATGGAGGTGCATCGGGTCCGCCGTCCGTGCCGGCGGGCATTCCGCAGTTCCACCTTCCGGCGGACGGCGTTGCGGCCTATCAGCCGAGGCTGCTCGGTGTCGCCGACGTGACGATCTCGAGCGCCAAGTACGGCATCAACCGCACGGATCGCGTGCTCCATACCGTGGCGTTCAGTGACGGCCCGGTACCGGTGGACTGGAGCACCGCGGACGTGCTCGAGACCGACTTGGCGAAAATCGGGAAGGGAGCACCGGAGCGCGGCAGCTTCGCGGCGGTGCCTTCGGCGGCGCTCAAGGGAAAGAGCTATGCGGCCTGGACCAAGTCGTACACGCAGTGGCTCAAGGCGAACGAGGTGATCACGCTGCACCGGAGTGCCGCGTTCAAGCTCACGTCAGAGGCGGGCGAGTCGGAGCGTGACTTCCGTATCCGGCTGCAGACCAGCTCGCGGGAGCAGCGCGATGCGAAGGTCGAGGCGATACGGCAGAAGTTCGCCGCCAAACGGGCGGTGCTGGCGGAGCGCCTGCAGCGTGCGGAGCAGCGGGTGCAGAAGGAGCAGTCGGAGCGGGGCGCCCAGATGGTCGGCACGATTGCGTCGATCGGCACGGCAGCGCTGGGTGCGTTCTTCGGCAAGAAGAGCTTCAGCATGGCATCGGCTTCACGCATGGGAACGGCGGCGCGCGGCGTGGGACGGATGCAGAAGGAGTCCGGCGACGTAGCGCGAGCGAGCGAGAGCGTCGAGACTGTGCGCCAGGCGCTGGCGGACCTGGACCAGGAAATCGAAACGCAGGCCGGAACGCTGCGGGGTGGATTCGATGCGCAGGCGGAGACGCTGGAGGCGATCACCCTCAAACCAAAGGCCTCGGACGTTCAGGTGCACGAGGTGGGGCTGGTGTGGATGGCATGACCAGTGTCTGCGTCGGGAAGGCAAAGCTGCTTCCGGCGCGCTCCACGATGTCGAGCACCTGCAGCAGGAATTCCTGGTTGAGGTCGCGGAATTCCATCGGGTCCTTCGCCAGGAACCAGGCAATGATGCGGATGTTGAGTGCGCAGGCGCCGAGGTTGTCGAGGCGCACGATGATCGTGTCCTGCCAGACCTCCCCCGGTTGTGTGCTCAAGCGTCTCATGAGGAAGGCTTCACGGTTCGCCCACGATTGCTTGTGGGCGGACTCGTAGGGTTGGTGACAGGCCCTTGGTTGCCGGGCCTTGTTGACCCCAGGAGGAAGTGCATGTCGAGTATTGCTACTTCGTTGCTGGGCGCCCTGCTGGCTGCCCTTGCGGTCCCAGGAGCGCTGGCGGCTCAGGCGCCAGGCAGCACCAAGACCTTCACCAAGCCGGCGGAGGGGGGCGTCCACTGGGTGGTCGATCCCAACCATTCCGAAGTCACGTTTCGCATTCGCCACATCCTGGGACGGGTGCGCGGGTCGTTCACCCGCTTCAACGCGACGCTGGTGACGAGCACCGGCGACTGGCGCAACGGCACGGTCAATGTCTACATCCAGAGCAAGAGCATCAACACGAACAACACGGCGCGCGATGCCGACCTTCGCTCACCGAGGTTCTTCGCGGCCGACAGCTTCCCTCTCATCACGTTCGAGAGCACCGGCATCGTAGCGGGGAACAACACCTTCGAGATGGGTGGCCTGCTCACGATTAGGGGAAGGACGCATCCCGTGGTCCTGACCGGTGAGTATCGCGGACTCGCCATGGACGCGAACGGGAAGGAGCGGGTAGCCTTCGAGGGATCGACGCTCATCAACCGGAAGGAGTACAACCTCGAGTGGAACACGACGCTCGAGTCCGGTGCCATGCTGGGGGACGATGTCGAGATCGAGATCGCGCTGGAGGCGATGCGGCAGTAGCCAGCCGATCGCCATCCTTCTCGCACGGCACCAGTACGGGGCGTGCCGGCGCAAGCTGCAGACCGTTGCTCTCCGCTCCAAGCTCATACATGACAGGCACTTGGGAACATGCCGCATCAGGAGGTTCTGCGGCACCGGGGTTGCACTTCATCCCCGAATCGGACCTGACGCGATCGGCCGCTGAGATCAGCGCCGGCGGCATCCTTGATCGGGCAGACGCCAATGACACGTTCTATCCGCCGCACGATGCGGATCCTCGCTCTCGCCATTCCCCTCGTCTCTGCCGCCTGCGGCAGCGGTGGCGACCCGCTGTCTCCCCCGACCACCGGGGGCGTTGCCCTCACGGTCAACGGCCTGCCGATTGGCACCGCGGCCAGCATCACGATGACGGGCCCCGGCGGCTTCAGCCGCGCGCTGACGGCGTCGGGCACCGTGGACGGACTTGTGCCCGGTACCTACGCCCTCTCCGCGGCAAACGTCTCGGGGGGAGGGAACACGTACGCGCCGGCCATGGCTTCGCAGACGGTCGACGTGCCGGCCTCCACCTCGCGGGTGCCGGTGACGATCACGTACGCGCAGCAGAGCAGCCAGCTCGTGCTGACGCTGTCAGGCCTGCCGGGCGGTACCAACGGGAGCGTCCTGGTGACGAACGCGTCCGGATTCTCCCAGCCGGTCATGGCGACGACTACGCTCACCGGGCTCGTGCCAGGTATCTACACGATCGCGGCCTCGACGGTGACTTCGGGAGCCAGCACCTACGCCCCCAACCCGGCGAGCCAGCAGGTGCAGGTGAGCACCGGCCAGTCAACCAGTGCCACCGTGGCCTATGCGGTGTCGGTACCGGGGACGGTGAACCTGGTGATCGATGGGCTCACCATCACCCAGTCGGTGCAGTCGTATGACGACACCGTTCCGCTCGTGGCCGATCGCGATGCCTATCTCCGGGTCTTCGTGCGCGCCGACCAGGCGAACACTTCGACGCCGGCGGTTCGCGTGCGGTTGTACCAGGGGGCCAACCCGGCACCGGTCGCGACCTACACGCTGCCTGCCCCGGCGGCGAGCGTGCCGATGATGATGGACCAGGGCACGCTTAACACCTCGTGGAACCAGCTGATCCCGGCGAACCTGATGACGACCGGGCTTCGCATCCTCGCGGATGTGGATCCGGGGAACGGGGTGCCGGAGAGCAACGAGGCGGACAACAGCTACCCGTCATCGGGACTGCAGAAGCCGCTCGACGTGCGCGCGGTGGCCGCATTCAACATCCATATGGTGCCAGTGATCGTTAAGGGCCTGACGGGCGACGTCACCGCGGCGAACCTGAACCAGTTCGTGGTGACGCTCAAGAAGGTGATGCCGTTGCAGGCCAGTGCCGTGAACGTCACGCTGCGGCCGACACCGTACAGCGCGTCAGCCGATACGCTCCAGAGCAGCAATGGCAACGGGGCGTGGAGCGTCGTCCTGAGCGAGATATTCGCGCTGCAGCAGGCGGAGGGCACGGGGAAGTACTTCTACGGCGTGGTGAAGACCAGTTACGGCAGTGGCGTCGCCGGCATCGGCTACGTCGGCAACCGGGGAGCGGTGGGCTGGGACCGGCTGCCGAGCGGGGACGGCGTGCTGGCGCACGAGGTGGGTCACAACCTCGACCTGGACCATGCGCCATGCGGCGGCGCGGGCAACCCGGACCCCAACTTTCCCTATGCCGGGGGCGTGATTGGGGTGTGGGGGCTCGACGTCGGCTCGCTCACGCTCAAGCCGCCGACCAGTTTCGACCTGATGGGCTACTGCGGCGGAACCAACTGGATCAGCGACTATCACTACCAGAAGGTGCTCAACTTCCGACAGAACAACGTCGGCACCGTAGTCGCCGGGGCGCAGTCGGGGTTGCTCGTGTGGGGCCGCATCGTGAACGGCGTCGTGACGCTCGAGCCCGCCTTCGAGATCACGGCGCCCGCAAGCGTGCCGGTTCGCCGCGGGCCCTACGTGCTCGAGGGACTCGATGAGCGCGACACGATCCTGTTCAGTTATGCGTTCGAAGGGGAGCTTGTTGCGGACCAGGATGGCGAGCACCGCCAGTTCGCCTTCGTGATTCCGCTCGGCGCGATGGGGGCGGAGCGGCTGGCCCGGTTCCGGGTGCTCGGCGGCGTCAATGCCGCGCAGTGGTCGAGCGCAGCCGCGATGGTAGCCCAGGGCAGGGGTCGGGTCACGATGCTGCAGCAGCAGCTTCCCGCGGATGGAGCCGCGAGGATGGTCGCGTCCGGTTCGGTGCGGCTGACGTGGAACGCGGGGGCCTATCCGATGGCGCTCGTGCGCGACGCGGCTACCGGGGATATCCTGTCATTCGCCCGGAACGGGGACGCCACGATCGGCGTCGCGGGGCGGGAACTCGATGTCACCTTCTCCGACGGCGTACGGAGCCGGCGGGAGCGGGTCACGCCGCAGTAGCGTCGCGCGCAGGAGCAACGAACCGGCCGGGGGCCGCTGCAAAGTGCAGCGGCCCCCGGTTAGGCTTCCGCCCCATGCTTCGTCCCTCACCCATGCGCGGCCTGCCCGCCTTCCTGCTGGCGCTCTTCGGCGCCCCGGCTGCCGCCCAGTCTGCGGCTCATCCGAGGCTCGAGGTCCTGATCGTGGTGGATCAGCTCCGGCCTGACTACTTCGCGCGCTACGATACGCAGTTCACGGGCGGCCTGGGCCGCCTGGCCCGAGGGGGAGCGTTCTTCACCAATGGGCGACAGGACCACGCCATCACCGAGACGGCGCCGGGCCACTCGACGGTGCTTTCGGGGCGCGCGCCGGCCAGCACCGGCATCGTTTCCAACGCCCTGGGCGTGCGTGACTCGACGACGACCCTGCTTGAATCTCCTGGCGTCCCGGGAGCCTCACCATACCGATTCCGTGGGAGCGCCCTGTTCGATTGGCTCCGGTCGCGCGACTCGGCGACGAGGGTCCTGTCGGTGTCGCGCAAGGATCGCGGCGCCATCCTGCCCGTGGGTCGTGTGCGGGGCAACGTCTACTGGTACTGGGACGGGCAGTTCACGACGAGCACGTGGTACGCCAGTGTCCTGCCGGATTGGGTGACCGCGTGGAACGCCCGCCGCGGACCGGCACGGCTGGCAGGGAAGCTCTGGCGCACGCTGCTGGATGCCGGGGCTTACTCGGAGGCCGACTCGGAGCCGTACGAGAACGGCCTGCGCGACGCCATGTTTCCCCACCGCGTCCCGGCCGACTCGACCCTGGCGGCGCAGCTGGTCGTGAACGTGCCCTGGATGGACTCCCTCACGATGGACTTGGCGCTCGAGGGGGTGCGGCAGGTCGGCCTCGGCCGGCGGAATGGCACTGACCTGCTGGTGGTCGCGCTGTCGACCACTGATGCGATTGGACACGCCTTCGGACCCGACTCCCGGGAACTGCACGACCAGTTGCTGCGGCTGGATCATTGGCTGGGGTGGTTCATCGACTCGCTGGCCGTGCTCGTGCCGCCGGAGGCGACGGTCTTCGCCCTCACTTCCGACCATGGAGTACAGCCATTTCCCGAACGAACCGGAGTTGGAGGGCGGCTCGCGCTCGCCGCCCTTGCGCGCCAGGCCGGGCGGTTGCTGGAGGAGCGCTTTCAAACGCCGCTGAATTTCGGCTTCGACTCCGGCCTGCTGACGGCCGACGTCAGCGCGCTTCGGGCGCGCGGGCTCGATGTGGACAGCCTGGCCGAGGCGCTGGCGAAGGAGGTCAGGGCGCATCCGGGCATCGTGCATGTCTTTACGCCGCGTTCACTCGCCCGCGCGCCGGTCACGGATGAGCAGGCCCGCCTCTGGCGGCGCACGATCCCCCCGACGCAAGACTGGCTGGTGGCGGCGGCGAGCGGCCCGGGCTGGTTGTGGACGGATACGCCCGGATGGACGACCCACGGGTCGAGCCAGCCGCTCGACATGAACGTGCCGATCATCTTCTACGGCGCGGGCGTCAGGGCGCAGCGGGTGACTCGCCGAGTCACCACCGAGGACATCGGCCCGACCTTCGCTGCGCTGGCGGGCGTGCGGCCCACGGAACCGGTCACGGGCCGGGTGCTGCCCGAGATCGTGGCGCGTCGGCCGTGAGCGACCACCCCTCGCTGCCCTGCTATCCGTGCCCGCACGACTCGGCATGCTGCTCGTATGGCGCAACCGTGAGCGAGCACGAGGTGGCGGCGATCATCAGCGCGCACGGCGAGGGCAAGGTGTACCGGACGCGGTGGGGCGAGTGGCGCACGCGGGTGAAGAACCGCCGCTGCGTGTTCATGGAGAACCGCGGATGCAGCATCCACGCGCAGTCGTATTATCCGGTGGTATGCCACGGGTTCCCGTGGACCGATGCCGAGACCGGCGGTCCCTACGAATTCGACCAGACCATTTGCCCGGAGTTTCTGTTGAGGCCGGAGCTGGTGCAGCTGGCGCGAAACCGTGTCAACGGTAAACAGTGAACCGTAAACAGGGGGATCTTTCCAGATGACGAGCCGTTCACCGTTCACCGTTCACCGTTCACTGTTCACGCTTCTCCTTCTCGTGCCTCACATTGCCATGGCCCAGACGTCCGACAGGAACCTCGAGCACGCCCGACAGGTCATCAAGGCGGCGCCGATCATCGACGGTCACAATGACCTGGCGTGGGAGATCCGCACCAGCAAGTCCGCGCCGTTCGACGTCGATGCCTACGACCTGCGGCTCACTGCGCCGGGTCACACCGACTTCGCGCGGCTCGCGGCAGGCGGGGTCGGCGGGCAGTTCTGGTCGATCTACGTGCCGGGTGAGGTGAAGGACAGCGGCTACGCGAAGATCCAGCTGGAAGAGTTCGACATTGCCCGGCGCTTCATCGCGAAGTACCCGGACAAGTTCACGCTGGCGCTCACCGCCGCCGCAATCGAGCAGGCCAACAGGGCGGGGAAGATCGCGAGCCTCCTCGGCATGGAAGGCGGCCACGCGATCGAGAACTCGCTGGGTGCGCTGCGCATGTACTACGACCTGGGCGCGCGCTACATGACCCTCACGCACAACGTGACACTCGACTGGGCCGATGCGGCGCTGGACAAGCAGGTGCACGGCGGACTCACGGTCTTCGGGCGTGCGGTGGTGAGCGAGATGAACCGGCTGGGCATGATGGTGGACCTTTCGCACGTATCGCCGGGCGTGATGAGCGATGCCCTCGACGTGACCCAGTCGCCGGTCATCTTCTCACACTCGTCGGCGCGGGCGCTGGTGGACTTCCCGCGGAATGTGCCCGACTCGATCCTGGTCCGGATGCCAAAGAACGGCGGCGTCGTGATGGTGACCTTCGTCCCCGCGTTTGTCTCGACGGAGGTGATGGCGTGGGAAACGAAGGCGCGCGACTGGAAGCCGGTGGAGGTGGCGGAGACGGACACCGCCGCAGTGAAGCAGCAGCGGGAGGTATGGCTCAAGGACAACCCGCGTCCGCAGGCCACCCTGAGCCAGGTGGCCGATCACATCGATCACGTGAGGAAGCTCGCGGGAGCGGATCACGTCGGCATAGGAAGCGACTTTGACGGCATCGACACGACGCCGGCCGGCCTGCAGGACGTCTCCACGTTCCCCGCGCTCTTCGCGGAGCTGATCCGGCGTGGCTGGAGCGACGAGGACCTGAAGAAGCTGGCGCGTTACAACATCCTGCGGGTGCTCAGGGAGAACGAGCAGGTGGCGGCGCGGCTGCAGAAGACGAAGCGGCCGTCGGTTCAGACCATACAGCAGCTTGACGGCGCGTCAGCGCAATCGACGCCATGACCACGGCGATCGTGGCGAACCCGAACCACTGCAGCATGTAGCTCTTGTGGGGGCCGTCGTCGAGTGGCGGCGGCTCGAGACGGCGGGGCCAGTCCGGCTGTCCCGCCGCTGGCGTTGAGAACAGCACGATGCCCATCACGGGATAAGGCAGCGCACCGCGCAGCGCGTCGAGCTCGAGTTCCTTCCACGTCACCCGGCCGTCACGGACCAGCAGCTGTCCCCGGCCGGTCCGCGCCGGGATCGTCCGGGCGATGCCGCTGACGGCGTGCTCTCCCGCTTCTCCCAGCGAATCCAGCTGTGGCACCGAGATCCCGTCGGGCGACGGCACGAAGCCCCTCACCACCAGCATGGCTGAGTCGCGCCGCGCGCCGCGCAGCGGGGTCACCACCACGACACCGGGTGCGCCGCTCAGCACCTGGCCGCGAAGCAGCATGTCGTGCACGTGATCGAAGGTGCCGCGGGCGGTAACGCGTCGGTCGGCCAGCTCCTCATTGCCCGCGCGCGCGAGTTCGACGGGCGGCATCCGCCGCGCCGACATCGCAGCGGCATTGCCGACACGGCGGGCGACGAGGCGCGCGCGCTGCCAGAGCCCAAGCCGAACGCAGATGGCGGCGACCAGAAGCATCAGGACGACGAACAGGATGCGCGCGCGAGGTGACATGGCTGTCTGGGCGAGAGGACA
>Ga0315273_10012284_pt1 | contig 10969 bp, 8 predicted proteins | sample YL17G02_0_MG_FD_205753 | JGI IMG/M metagenome (GOLD analysis project Ga0315273, IMG submission 205753) | Sediment microbial communities from Yellowstone Lake, YNP, Wyoming, USA - YL17G02_0 | ecosystem: Environmental > Aquatic > Freshwater > Lake > Sediment | place: USA: Wyoming | collected...
GCGACCGCCCAGATCGCCCTAGGGTCATGGTTCATCTCGATTCTTATCGGGTTGCCCGCCGGGATTATCGCAGCGTTGGCACGAAACCGCTGGCCGGATTACGTATCGTCTATCGTCGCCGTTAGCGGAGTGGCGATGCCCAGTTTCTGGTTCGCCATCATGCTGATCATTCTGTTCGGGGTGACCTGGAGGATCCTGCCCACGAGCGGCTATGTCAGCTTCACTTCTGATCCGTGGGAGAGTATCAGGCTGTCCATCTTACCCTGGATCGTAGGCGGCTTCGCCGGTTCCGCCGTCCTCATGCGCCAGATGCGGTCCGCCCTATTGGAAGTCATGAACCAGGACTACGTCAGGACCGCCAGGGCCAAAGGATTGACGCAGCGAGTCGTGATTCTGAGACACGCCATGAAGAATGCCCTTATCCCCATCGTCACCATCGCCGGTATGACGCTGGGGTATCTTCTGGGTGGAGAGGTAATCATCGAGTGGGTCTTTGGTATCCCCGGTGTGGGCAGGGCGATGGTTGAGGCGGTGTTCAAGAAGGACTTCCCCGTCGTGCAGGGGGCGGCCCTGATGATCGGTGTCGTGGTGGTATTGGCAAACCTCATAGTCGACATTGCCTACGGCTGGTTGGATCCCAGGATAAGATTCGGGTAGTTAGGTGAAGGGGTATGACTCAAGCCATATTCGAGACTGCAGAGCCGGCTTTAGCGCTTCCGCCCTCTAGAAACGGCACTCTGTACTTTTTCCGTCAGCTCTTCCGTCGGCGAACGGCCCTCCTGGGATTTGTCATCGTCGCAGTAGTCGCCCTAGCAGCCTTGCTTGCGCCCTGGATCGCACCCCATGACCCGCTGGAGACAGATGTGGCCCACAAGTTCGCGACGCCGACACTATCGCACCCCTTCGGTCTTGACCAGTTGGGGCGGGACAACCTGAGCCGGGTGATGCACGGCGCGAGAGTATCGCTGGAGCTGGGCTTGTTTGCCACAGGGATCGGCGCCGGCGCGGGCATCATCTTGGGGATGCTCTCCGGCTTCTTCCGGGGAACGTTGGACTCCGTGATCATGAGGGTCATGGATGCGCTGCAGGCATTCCCGGGCCTTCTCCTGGTTGTTGGCCTTGCGGCCGGGATGGGGACCGGGCTCAGGGCGTTGATTATCGCAATTGGGGTGGCTACTACACCCAGTTTCGCAAGGGTGCTGCGGGGGAACGTGCTAGTGGTGCGAGAGATGGACTACGTTCAGGCTGCTAGATCGATCGGCGCAGGCAACCTGAGACTCATGGCCCATCACATTTGGCCCAACTCCCTTCAGCCAATAATCGTTCAGGCAACCCTAGGAATCGGTGTCGGGATACTTATTGGCGCCGGCGCCAGTTTCATCGGCGTGGGCGTACAACCACCGCAATTCGACTGGGGCCAGATGATAAACTCCGCCCACCAGTATATCTTCAGCGTATGGTGGCTATCGCTGCCGGCCGGCCTTGCGATCATGTTCACGGTGCTCGGTTTCAACCTTCTGGGCGACGGCCTCAGGGACGCCCTGGATCCTCGCCTCAGAGGGGTAGGATAAGTCATACCAATCGTCACATCTGATTAACCTCGCCAGGATGAAAGGACGGGACTCCGTGGCAGAGTCCAACTACTGGAACGACAAGCACTTGAGTCGAACCTTGAGCCGACGGTTATCACGGCGGCGCCTGATCCAGATTGGCGCCTTGGGCACCGCCGGCGCCGTCTCCGCCGCCTGCGTGGGATGCGGCGATGGGGACGAGAAAGAGAAGAAAACCCCGGCAGGCAGTGGGACGGCTACGGGCACGCCGAAGCGGGGCGGCGTCATCAGATCGTCGATCCTGACCCCTATTCTTACCCTGGACCCGAACTCGACCCAGGGCATGTCCTCCTCGCCCTTCTTCTACAGCTATCTGGTCCACGTCACTGATTGGCAGGGCACGGTAGGCGACCTGGCGAAGTCGTGGGAGGTCGTTGATGATCTGGAGTGGATATTCAAACTCCGCGAAGATGTGCGCTTCCAGGACATCGATCCCGTCAACGGGCGCCTGCTCACTTCTGAAGACGTTCTCTACACCATGAAGCGGGTGGAGACCATGCCCGGTGCCAGCCCGGAATGGGCCAAGGCATACGCGGGAAGAGAGACCCCCGATTCCCACACCATCGTCATCCGCACGGTGAAGCCTGAGGGCTACTTGCTGGACAACGTGGGCAGCCCCTTGCTGGCTGTCGTCCCCGCAGAAGCAGTCGAGAAGTACGGCGATCTGACGTCCAACGCGACTGGCAGCGGCCCCTTCATGCTACAGAAGTGGGGCAGGAACGAGGGCTTAGATGTCGTGAGGAATCCCACCTACTATCACGAGTTCCCCTACATCGACGGCCACAGTCTCCGCGTGATCCCAGATGATGCTTCTATTGGGGCGGCCTTTCGCGCCGGTAGCCTGGACGTGTATGTTGCCCCCGACAAGATCCGGGCGGACGCGATGAAGGACGTCAACGGTGTAACCGTCCAGAGTTACCGTGGACGGAAGTACAGTATTGTCATGCTGAACGGCACAAAATTGGAGGCGTTCAAGGACGAGAGGGTGCGGGAGGCGGTGGATTTGGCCATCGACCGCAAGACAATTATCGACAGGCTGTATTTCGGCGACGCCGAGCTGTCAGGGCCTGTTCCGCCCGTTTTCGATTCTTCCCTTCCGGCAGAAGAGGTGGAGGCGGCCTACCAGACTGATGTCGTGAAGGCGAAGCAGCTTCTTTCAGCAGCCAGCGCCGAGTCTCTCAGCTTTCGGCTCACTTGCACCAGCGCGACGGCGCAGTCCGACTTGGCGTCGGTAATCAAAGCGAACTTAGAAAAAGCGGACATCCAAGTCGATATGAAGCTTATGGAATTCGGCACGTATCTAGGGGAATTGATGGCCGGCAACTTCGAGGCGGCGATCTACGAGCATGGACCATACCTAGCGGATGATATCCCTATCCAATGGCACCATTCCCGCACCTATTTGCGCACAGAGGCGCTGTACCTCGGCGTCGACGACCCGGAGGTAGATAACACCCTGGAGCAGATTCAGCAGACGGTAGACTACGAGGAACGGGTAAGGATGGCGCAGGAGATGCAACGGAAAGTCCTCAAGCGCCACGGCCCTACCCTGGTCCTTTTCCAGCCACGCGGCTACTGGTGCGCTTACGATTACCTCAAGGGATACGTGCCCACGGCCTACGGGTTCGGCATGTACAAGTACGACGTGTGGATCGACAAGGGGTAGAGCCGGATGGCTCTCGTGTCCGGAAGAAGAGGTGACCTGCCTCCCGGCAGGCAGGTAGGTTAGTGTGGGGCAGCAGTATCGGATCCGTATCTGCGTAGGTCAAGGGCTGTCTGGGTCAGCGGCTAGCTGCTCGCGAGGAGCGCCGGAATATGCTCTATCCACCCACCGGACCTGGGCGGTCTCTTCCGGTGTCGACCTCCCACGAACGGGAGGTCGACCGCTGAGGTAGATTGTCATGACGGAGAAACTCCCGCAAATGAGTCCTCGGGAGCGGCTGCAGGCCGCTTTTCAGCGAGAGCCGTGTGATTTCGTACCATATGCCCCTCACATGGACGGCTACTTCTTCAGCTCCCTTGATCAGGAGATGCAGAGCAAGTCAGGATGGGACGTCCAGTACGAACTGTGCGGGCATATCCTGGCGCGCATCCCGATAGTGCGCTCCACGTGCGCCATCCTTCTCGTCGGCGATGCCCTCGCTCCCACTGATGCACCCGAGAACGTGAAGCACGACACCACCATCGACGGCGTGAAGATTGTGCACACCATCGAGACGCCCGTCGGAAGCCTGCGGGCGGAGGGCCATTTCGCCCCGGAGAGCCCAACCATGCCCTGGATCGATCGCTTCCGCATTCAGACCGTGGAGGATGTGAAGACGTTCCAGTACATCCTGGAGCGTACCGAGTACAAGCCTGTCTACAAGCTCTTCGGCCTCTCGGAAAACTTCGTCGGCGACAGGGGCTTGACGGTCGTCGCGGGGCCTCCCTCACCGCTCGCCCATATGATCTGCCAGGACATGGGGATGGAAGCGACAGCCTACATGCTCGCTGACTACCCAAGTGAGATGAACGAGATGCTGGAGGTCTTCCACGAGAAGCAGAAGGAGATGTGGCGGTTGATGGCCGAGTCTCCAGCGGAGATATTCATCCTCACCGACAATCTCTCAACGACCACCACTTCCCGCTCTCAGTATCGCGACTACTATCGGCGACACGTAGACGACTACGCGGACATCGTTCACGCCGCCGGCAAGAAGCTGCTCAATCACTGGTGCGGGCGATTGACCGGCTTCGCCCCCGACATCGCTTCGGCCCGCCACGACGGCATCACCGATATCACGCCGCTGCCCACAGGCGACGTAGACATCGTCGAGGCGCGAAAGACGTGGGCGAAGAACTTCGTGATCGTAGGCGGCATCGACTGCACGCTCTACGCTAACGGCACTGCGGCCGAGGTCGAGGCCTACGTCGAAGACCTCCTGGGGCATATGGAGCCGGATCGCCGCGGCTTCATCCTGGGCAGCGGCGACGCTGTCCCCCACGGCGCTAAAGTCGACAACTTACGCATCGCTGGCGAGGTTGCCGCCCGGTTTTACGTCGACTAGCGGTCTGGTTCCGCAACAGGATTCGAGGAGAGGACTCTATGGCGAAGGCAACAAACGCGCTGCTCGAACTGCACGATGACAGCCCCCTCCTTTTCGCCGACCCGCGCCGCGACTACTGCTATGTCGCCCTCGTCCAGCGCTTCCGCCGCATCGAAGGCGGCGCCCGCTTCTCCGTCCTCACCAACGAAGATGAGGAAATGACCCTCGACCTCCGCTTCGTGACGCCGGAGGTGCTGCGGGTGCGCCTCTACCGTCCAGGGGAGGAGCCGCCGCTGACATCGCCGATGCTGGTTGAAGGGGCGAGCCGGTCGGCGGATGTGACTGTGAAGACAGCGGGAGACAAGGTCGTGCTGACGACCGCCGCGCTTCAGTTGAAGGTGGTGCGGAAGCCGTTCCATTTCGGCGTCTTCGACCGGCGGGGTCGCAAGCTCTTCGTCCAGCAGATAGGAGACCTCTCGTTCCTTGATCTAGTCGCCTTTCCTCTGGGTTACTCGCGGGACGCCGATGGCCGGGTGGTCTTCCATGAGAGCTTTGAACTGGAAGAGGACGAGCATCTCTTCGGCCTAGGCCAGCAGTATGGCCCTCTCGATAAGCGGGGTCAGCGGGTCGTCTCGTGGTCGCGAGAAGCCATGGGCGTCAATACGACAAACCTGACGTATCACAACACGCCGTTCTTCGTAAGCAGCCGCGGCTACGGTGTGTTCGTCCACCACTCCAGCAAGATCGTCTACGAGATGGGATTCCCGTCGACGATCAGCGGCTCCTTCCGGGTGGACGATCCCTACCTCGACTACTTCTTCATATACGGGCCAAGCCCCAAGCAAGTTCTGTCCCATTACGCCGGTTTGACAGGGCACGCCCCCGTGCCGCCGCTCTGGTCCTTCGGTCTGTGGATGTCTCGCTGCGTTTACAGGAGCCGTCCCGAGATAGAGCAAGTAGTAGACAAGATGCGCGAGCTCGGCATCCCTATGGACGTGCTCAACTTGGACCCTCCCTGGCTGAAGGCGATGGCGGGACATGAGCGGCCGGCCTGTGACTTCGAGTGGGATCACGAGGCGTTCACGGACCCCGAGGACCTCGTCCACTGGCTCGGCGAGCGGGGAGTCAAGCTCTGCCTTTGGGAGAACCCGTACGTTTTCAATGACACAGAGATGTACCGCGAGGGGGTGGAAAGGGGCTATTTTGCGCTGACGCCCGATGGCCAGCCATCGCCATCGCTAGAAAACCCCTCTACGAGAATCGAGAACGTGCTTCTTGATTTCACCAACCCTGACGCCGTTCGCTGGTGGCAGGATAAGCACCGCCCTTACCTGAAGATGGGTGTCGGGACTTTCAAGACCGACTTCGGAGAGGGCGCACGCGCGGATGCCCGCTTCGCCGATGGCCGCGACGGCACCCAGGTACACAACCTCTTCCCACTCCTGTACAATCGTGCGGTCTTTGAGGTAGTGCGCGAGGAGCGAGGCGAGGGTTTGGTCTGGGCCCGCTCTGGCTACGCGGGCTCGCAGCGCTATCCTGTCCACTGGTTGGGAGATACCCAATGCACGTTCGGGGGCATGGCCGGGGCCTTGCGTGGCGGGCTCAGCCTCAGCATGTCCGGCATTCCCTTCTGGTCCCACGACATCGGCGGCTTCTTCAATCCCGGCCGCTTCCGCGAGCCCCCTGACCGCGATCTCTACATCCGCTGGGCGCAGTGGGGCCTCCTTTCGTCGCACAGCAGGTTCCACGGACTCCATCCCCGCGAGCCTTGGCACTATGGCGAGGAGGCCTTGCGCATCGTCCACGAGTTCGCGCGATTGCGCTATCGCCTGCTGCCCTATCTCTGGGCCTGCGCCCACGAAGCGAGCCGCAGCCTGACACCCGTGGTGCGGCCTATGTATCTGGAATTCCCCGACGATCCAGTGACGCCGGCGGTGCAGCATCAGTACATGCTGGGGCCGGCGCTGCTGGTGGCACCTGTGTTTAACAAAGAAGGCCATTGCCGGCCCTATCTCCCAAAAGGGCGTTGGCACGATTTCTGGAGTGGTCGGGTGATCGACGGGCCAAGAAGCCTGGATTTGCGCGTTCCTCTCCACCGCATACCTTTGTATGTACGTGAGGATTCCATTGTCCCATTTGGACCGGACCAGACTCACGTCGGCGAGAGATCGTGGGACCCGTTGCGCCTGGACATCCGGCTGACATCTCGGGCGAAGCTGCGCCTTCCGACGCCGCAAGGCATTGTCGAGGTGAAGGCCCGTCGAAGCAGCAAAGCCGTGGGCCTGGAGGTAAGGGCGTCTGGACAGCACCTGGAAGTACGGCTGCTCGACCCGCCGGCTGTCCGTGAAATCTCATCGAGTGGTGACGCGGAGAATGTGCGCTGGCGGCAGACCCGCAGAGGGGTCGTCATCCGAATGGCGCTTCGGGGCCGAGCGCGCATCGAGGCCACACTGAAAGGCCAACAGTAGGCCCTGCGAGAAGCTGAGGGGCCTGCTAGAAAGTCAGGGTCGATGAAAGAGGATGGATGGACACCCCGACGGCGCTTCCTTTCCGCTCTCTATGGGGGACGAGCTGACCGCGTCCCCGTGGGCAGCCCCACCTCCGTCGCGACTCTCGAATGCATGGACGAATCACATGCACATTTCCCGGGGGTCCATCTCGATGGCGAGAAGATGGCTGTGCTCGCCATGACCGCCCATACCGTTCTCGGGTACGACTGCGTTATGCCTGTCTTCAGCATTCAACAGGAGGCGGCCGCTCTCGGCTGCAGCGTTGACTGGGGGACTCGGGAGACGATGCCCGTGGAACGGTCGCACCCCTTGGAGGAACCGGCGCAGTTGAGAATTCCGCATGATTTCCTCGAGAGGCCGTCGATCAGGACGGTCTTGGAGGCCCTGGCACTGCTGAAGCGTGAGTTGGGCACGCAGGTGGCAATTGTGGGGAAGGTGATGGGACCTTGGACGTTGTCATACCATCTGCATGGCCTGCAGGAGTTCCTGATCAAGACGAAACTCGAACCGGACCTTGTTCACTCCTTCCTTCACCGGCTCAAAGAGGTGACGGTGCTATTCGGGAAGGCTCAAATCGCTGCCGGTGCCGACGTTCTCTGTATTGCCGATCACGCCACCGGTGATTTGGTCGGGCCGGGAACATATCGCGATTTCCTCCTCCCCATCCATAAGGAGATCGTTGCCCGCCTTCATTGCCCCAGTATTCTCCACATCTGCGGGAACACGCTCGACAGGCTTCCGTACATCAAAGAAGCGGGCTTCGACGCCTTTCACTTCGACTCCAAGGTGAATGCCTCGGCAGCGCGCGGCGTTGCAGGCAATTCCCTCTCGCTAATCGGCAACATCAACAACCCAGCAGTGCTGCTGACCGGTACACGGGATGATGCCTTTGCGGCAGCGCTGCAGGCGATCGAGGCGGGAGTCGACCTCGTCGGACCGGAGTGTGCCGTCCCGCTGGCCACGCCTAACGTGAACCTAATGGCCGTCGCCGAAGCCGCGAAACAGCGAGCGGGGAAGTGTTGACATCTGCGACGCAAGCGTCAAAACGCCCGGACCGACTTCTCAGAGCATACCTTATGCCCGCTGTAGGAGCCACAGATTCGCATGACGCCGCTGTGGTGGCAGCCTGGGCGGCCTCGAACATTCAGGTGAACGCCATCATACCGGGCTGGATGGCAACGGACATGACGGAGTACGCGCGCTCGATACCCCTTTTCAACGACGTCGTTCTCCAGCGTACGCCGGCGGGGCGCTACGGCAACCCAGAGGATTTAGCGGGACCGGCGGTGTTCCTCGCCTCTAAGGCCTCTGATTTCATCACCGGTCAAGCAATTGCCGTTGACAGCGGTTTCTCTGTTTCTCAGCCGTAGCTAGACAGAGGAGGTCTTCTTCCTACAGATCCCACAGGGCCCCTACCATCGACGAGAGAAGGGAGACAGACGTGTACATCGATCTGAACCTCAACCTGACGTCCACTCAAACGATGCTCAAGGAGGAGCTTCACAGATTCGCCGCGGAGACCCTGCGTCCGGCCAGCATCGCGTTGGACAAGCTCGCCGACCCCGAAGATGTTATCAAAGAAGGTTCCGTCTTTTGGGACGTGTTCAAGAAGTTCTACGAGTTGGAGTATCACCTGGCTCTCGTTGTCGGCAAGTTCGGCGCCGCGGGCGAGTTGGGAGGGCTGGACAAGCATATCCTGGCTGAGGAAGCCGGCTGGGGCGCAGCAGACCTTGCCACCGGGCTCGGGGCAACCACTTCTCCCTATAGCTTGGGACTCGCCCTGGCCACCCTCACCGGCAACCAGCGCCTAATGGACGACGTAGTAACCCCCTTCCTGGAAGACAGAGAGGCCAAGAACATCGGCTGCTGGGCTATCACGGAGCCGCAGCACGGTTCGGACGCCGTCCTGATATCGGCTGAGCAGTTCAGCAACCCGCAGATAACCTTCGACACCTATGGCCGCCGGGACGGCGACGACTGGATCATCAACGGCGCGAAGTCGGCCTGGGTGTCGAACGGAACCGTCGCCACGCACGGCACCGTCCATTTCGCGATCGATAAGTCCCGCGGAATGATAGGTACGGCAATCGCCACGATGCCGTTGAACATCCCCGGCGTGACGAAGGGGAAGCCGCTGAACAAGTTGGGGCAGCGCGCCCTCAACCAGGGCGAGATCTTTTTTGATGACGTTCGCATACCGAAAGAGTACGTGGTCGTCGAGCCCGAGCTCTATACCCCGGTCCTGGATATGATTTTGTGTGGTGGCAACCTCTCAATGGCCTGCGCGTTCACCGGCTTGGCACGCGCTGCCTTCGAGGAGGCGATGACCTACTGCAAGCAGCGGACACAGGGCGGGAAACCCCTCTGTGAGCACCAACTGGTCCAGCGGAAGCTCTTCGATATGTTCACCAAGGTGGAAGCGGCGCGGGCGCTATCGCGGGCCGTCTCGGAGTACAACAGCATGAAGATGCCGCCGGTGTTGCGACACGCCATCGCCGCGAAGGTATTCGCCACGGAGGCTTCATTTGAGGTGGCAAGCGACGCCGTCCAACTGTTCGGCGGTTACGGACTGTCGAAGGACTTCCTCATCGAGAAGCTGTTCCGTGATGCTCGCGCTTCAACGATCGAGGACGGCGTGAACGATGTGCTTGCCCTGGCCAGCGCGAGCTCTCTGATTGACACCTACGTACCAGAGCGCTGAGCGCACGAGAGGCGGCAGGAGGGGAGGCAAACGCAAAATGGAACCTGAGGATTTACTCAAGCTGGCCGAGGCGTACCTGAAACCAGTTCCGACACCGCCCGGCTTCAATAGCCGCGATATCGTGCGGCGCGCCATCGAGTTTGACGACCCACCACGCGTGCCCTACAGCTTTGTCCAGCCCCTCGAATCGGATTTCGTCGAGCTCTACGCGGTGTTGGGAAGCGCCGGCGGGATGCTGAACATTCCAAAAGACGAGATGCAGTTCGACGAGTGGGGGGTCGGCTGGCGCGGCTCTGGCCGGCTGTGGGGACATCCGGAGGTGACTCCCCTTGCCGATCTTACCGCGCTCGACAGCTATCAATTCCCTAAAGTGATGACACCCGAGCGAGTGGGACTTCTGAAGAGATTCGCCAAAGCCGGTAACGAAGTCGACAAGTACGTGGTCGGCGGCGACCCCATCATGAACTACGAGCGCCTGCGCAGCGTAATGGGCTTCGAGAACCTGATGGTGGCGATGTACGCCGACCGCGAACGTTTCGAGCGCTTGCTCGACAAACTCACCGATATGACCGTCGAAGTCGTAGAGATGTACGAATCGATCGGCGGCGTGCATGGTTTCATGGGCGTGGAAGACTGGGGACTGCAGACGAGCCTCCAGATCAAGCCAGCGCTGTGGCGAGACATCTTCAAACCCCGCTATGCGCGCATCGTCGATGCCTGCCATCAGCGGGGAATGCACTACATCCTGCATAGCTGCGGCTACATCATGGACATCATTCCCGACTTTATCGAGGTCGGGGTCAATGTCCTCCAGATCGACCAGCCGCGGTTGCTCGGCGTCGACCGACTGGCGCAGGAGTTCGGGGGCAAGATCTGCTTCTGGAACTGCGTCGACATCCAGTGGTCGTCACACTGGGAGGTGACGTTGGCGGAGGTGCAGGCGGAGGTCAGATACATGGTCGAGAAGCTCGCCTGCTTCCGCGGTGGCCTGATGGCGCGCCAGTATCCGCAACCATGGGACATCGAGATGCCACACGAAAAGCACCGAGCCATCTATGAGGCGTTCATGGAGGCGGGCTGCCGCTAGCGGCGGCCGGTGCGATGATAGAGGCCGCCCAGAGC
>Ga0315273_10012285_pt1 | contig 10969 bp, 9 predicted proteins | sample YL17G02_0_MG_FD_205753 | JGI IMG/M metagenome (GOLD analysis project Ga0315273, IMG submission 205753) | Sediment microbial communities from Yellowstone Lake, YNP, Wyoming, USA - YL17G02_0 | ecosystem: Environmental > Aquatic > Freshwater > Lake > Sediment | place: USA: Wyoming | collected...
CTATTAGATGCTGAAATAAATTCAGCATGACATAAGGACTTTTAGCACCTCTTTTAGTTTCCGATGTTTTTTGGGGCTGGCGGACGTTTTTGCCGTTGCTCACGCCGCTTTTCCTGCATATTCTTGCGGGCATCCTGTTTTTCAGAATCGTTTAATTTGCCGTCGTTGTCTTTGTCAAACCTTTTCCTGGTTTCAGTTAAAAAAGCCTGGCGCTGAGCCTTCATGATGGCGCGTTCGGATTCGCTCAACTTGCCGTCGTGGTCCGCGTCAAACAGCCTTAATGCCCAAGCATGGGTAATAGCGGCGGCTCTCTGCGCTTTGGCCTTTTCGCCTTTTTCCAATTTCCCGTCCTTGTCTTTGTCAAAGCGGTTCAGCGCTTTGGCTTTCCTCTGCTCCTTGGCGGCTTCACACTGCGCCTTTTCGGCATCGCTCAATTTACCATCGCCGTCCTTGTCAAATTTCTTCAGGATAGCCGCGTCTCTCTTGGGCTGATTCAATTCCTGCATCTCTTTTTTTGCGGCGGCTTTCTCTGTTTCATCAAGCTTACCGTCACCGTTTTTATCGCATTTCTTAATATGCTCTTGACGCTTCGCCTGCAAGGCCTCTTTTTCCGCCTGCATATCTGCCTTCAAAAGAGACCGTTCGCTTTCGCTTAATTTACCGTCTTTATCCGCGTCGTATTTATTGCGCAGATACCACTGGACAAAAGGAGGCAAATCCTTGAACCGTTTCGGATTTTCCCGGTCATTGTCTCCTTTAACATTGTCCGGAGCCTTTTCTCCCTTGGTAATTGCCTGGGTGGGTTTGGTGTCCTTGCCAGTGTCATAAGCCTTCACGGTTAAAGCGTAAAGCATTATGATTGCCGCCATCATCGCGATTACTACAGTTTTTTTCATATTCATTTTTTCCTTTCGAGAGTATAAACACTGCAGGGTTAAAAAAGTTGCGGAAGAAAATAATTTTCACCACAAAGGCACAAAGAACACAAAGATTTATTTGCACATTATTCTTTGTGAACTCTGTGTCTTTGTGGTTAATATATTGCTATGAAACTACTATTCGGAACGGCCGGCGTGCCCAAAAGCTCCTCAAAACCGGATACCTTATCCGGGCTGGAACGGATTAAAGAACTCGGGCTGGATGCCATGGAACTGGAATTTGTCCAAGGCGTGCGGATGAAAGAGCCTTTGGCAAATGAAGTCAACAAGAAAAGAACGGAATTGGGATTGACTCTGACAGTCCACGCCCCCTATTTCATTAATCTCAATGCCAGGGAGCCGGAGAAAATCGAAGCCAGCAAAAAGCGGATTTATGACAGTTGCCGCATCGGCGCTTTATGCGGGGCAATCAATGTGACTTTCCACGTGGGTTTTTATCTGGGCGACGAGCCGGAGAAAACTTATCAAACCATCAGGGATAATATGAAAGAGATTATCTCCCGCCTGAAAAAGGAGAAACTCGCCATTCGTCTAACCCCGGAACTAACCGGCAAGGCCAGCCAATTCGGCTCGCACGAGGAACTTATCAGACTGGCGCAAGACTTACCCGAGATTGGCTTATGCATCGACTTCTCTCACTTACATTCTAGGTCGGCAGGAAAATATAACACCTACGAAGAATTTGCCGGCGTGCTGAAGCAAATTGAAAAGGGGTTAGGCAAAGATTTCCTGCAGAGAATGCAAATCCACACTTCGGGCATTAAGTATTCAGCCAAAGGCGAACGCGAGCATCTGGACTTGAAGGATTCGGATATGAATTACCAGGCATTGCTCAAGGCATTGAAGGATTTCGATGTGGGCGGCGTGTTGATTTGCGAAAGCCCGAATCTGGAAGAAGACGCTCTGCTGATGAAAGAATTTTACGGTAATTTGTAGCCATCACTATTACTCCCCCTTTATCAAAGGGGGATGCAGGGGGATTTGTTTACTAAAATCTGGTTAAAATCTCCCCTAACCCCTCTTTTTGAAAAGAGGGGAAAATCAACAAAGTAATATCTGACAAACTGCTAATGGTATGCAGTAGTTCAATCCCGCCTTGCGGGACAGGTCTGCAACCATAAGTGGCACTAACGACCCCGCTTTGCGGTGGTCTAACTGCCACTAATTCTGCCCCACCACATTGCCTAAGGCATTTATTAGAAAGGTCTTCACCCCGGTACTGGGTTGACCAATCTGCGGCAATAAGCCACCTATAATCGCGGCGCCGACAGCAAAATCGCCCCGGTTCCGGAGCGCGTAGAATCCTTTTAGCAAGTCCACAGTCCAGGCGGCGAATTCAGACGGGGACGGGGAATAGTTCGGGTCAGCCGCCCATTTGGGCACAGCATAATTTATCAATGCCACTGCGGTATTAATTACATCAGAAGCAATCGGAGTGGGAAACGCGAATCCGCTGGTGCTTACCGCGGATGATAAAACGGTAATTAAAGTATTGAGTTGCGTAATTGTAGTCGTCGAAAGCGCCAGATTTGTATAAGTGACAATTTTGCCGAACAGCGCAACCGCATTGGGTGTTTCGGTAAATCCAGTATAGGTCAGAGAATAGCCATTGCTATTTATCTCATCCATCAAAGAAAGCAAGGCGTAAACGCTGACGGTGGCCCGAATCTTGGCCAAATCAGCATTGGTCAAACCAGCCCCGGTGCTGTTGGCGATATCCATTGGGTTCTTATATAGGTCGGCGGCGGTTAAACCGGTCAGCCCGGCCGAAGCCAGCGCATTAAGCACCTGGCTCTCGCTCCAACCATTGGCAAGCAGAGTGGTCAGGGGCGAAACCACCAGAGTGTCGACTATAACATCAACCTTCCTTTTTAGCTCCTCATTAAAAGGCACGCCGATATGAGTGGCCGTAATCGCCTCATAAAATCTGACGACCGAATTCAATTGTAGTTTTGTGAGAAAAGTAAAAGCCCCGTTATTGTCAGTGGCGGAAGAAAGGTTTTCGCTCAAGCTTTCATAAACACCGTCATCATCTTTATCCTCGTAGAATTTAGCCCCGACAATATAAGGGTCAACGGCGATGCCCTTTTTGCCCGGCGTGCTAACGCTGCTGCCGTCAGTGGTGTTCGTAGTCCCTAAATCGCATTTGACTCCATAGCTGGTGACCACCGCGCCCAATAGAATTATAACAGCCAGTATTTTAGCCGCCCGCCAATTTAACAGTTCTTTCAGCTTTTTCATATTGCACTCCTTTTTTTAAGTTTGGATAATGAAATAATTATACCACAAAAAAAACTCCCCGTCAAAGAAAACTAACCACTAAGGCACAAAGACACTAAGATTTTCTTAAGTTTTCTCCGTGCCTCCGTGTCTTAGTGGTTAATAATTTTCTATGCTATCAAGAATTTTTCTCCGTGTCCCCTGACCAAATACCGTTTATGAGATGAGGGTCTGTAACGTTAACCTGTTTCTGTTTCAACCGCGGGATATCCTTACGAGTCCTACTCATAGCAAATTCCCAGGTGTACTCATACAGATGCAAGCCTTTGGAGCAGGCAATGATTTCGCCGTCCTCCACGCCGATTTCCGACGCCATATATTCCTTGAGCAGCTGCAGGCCAGCCAGGTTGGAAGGGAATCCGGCCCAGAGGTCCCAGGAACGGAAGTATATCATAAAATGAAGCTTGCCATAGCGCACGCGCGTATCAATAATCCGGAGACACGGCGGGTCAACCAGCTTAATATCCGAGGGCATGCCAATTTCCATTATTGCCTGATTGGTGCCGAAGCCCTGGGTCTTGTAAATCTTAATGACCTCTTCTATCTGGTTAACATTCAGGGGCATTTCCTTGAGCATACTCTGGAATGTGCCGTCCTTGGGTATTTTAACGCTGGGCGCTACCAGACGCTCGCCGTAGGTATAATCCTCGCCCTCCTGCTTCTCGCCGGTCAGCAGGTAATTCATATACTGCTCGACATATTCCAAAGATGTCGGCGCCGGGATATTGCATCCTTCGGGCATTAAGGGAATAATCGGCCGGTGCGACGGCTTCCGGATATTAATGAGGGCGTAGTCGAATTCCAACCGGCGCTGACCGGCAAAACTGCCCCGGGTGATAGTATAAATATGACCGTGCTCTAGAATCTGGCTGATGGCCTGAAACCAGGCATCATCCAAATTGAAGGCTTCAATAAACACCGGCTTTAATTGGATATTTTCTTCTGTCATATTCGGCTGAGCTCCTCGACTCTATTGCGTATTGCGTAATCTTGACAATTGTATAATAAAGAATATAATAATAATCAATGATTAACAAAAGAATATTACTTTTACTGGCTATTCCTATTCTTTGTACCGGCATTTTAATTTACGCCCAGGCGCCCAAGGCTGAAAAGAAGAAAGTCCCGTCAGAACTGCAGGATAAAATAAATGTGGCGATCCTCAGCGGCACCACCTATCTGTCAAGCTATCTCTCCATGGACAAACTGCCCGAGACGGAAATAACCGACTACGAGGGCTACAAGCATACATTAAGGTACGCCGACTTAATCCTTTACACACTGGCGAACTGCGGCATAGCCGGTAATGAAAACTGGAGCCCCTTTATCAAAAGATGCACCGATATGCGGCTGGACCGGACTTATCACGTCGCGCTGCAAGCCATGGCACTGGAGCATATTGACCGGGTAAGATACCAGCAGCGGATTGCCGATTGCGGACAATTCCTTATTGATAACCAGTGCAAGAACGGGCAATGGTCTTACGGCAGCGAGCGCGGCTCGCCCCGCTGGATAAAGTCCGGCGCCGATAAGGTGATTATCACCGGCAAGGATAAAAGCGACAATCCGGATGACAAAGAGAAGCCCAAAGAGGCTCCGCCCAAAAAACCAGAGGATTCAATCAGCACCCAATCCAAGCAATACCAGCCGATAAAACTCAGCGGCGGCCCGCAGGGACCTAAAGGCGGCGATAATTCCAACAGCCAATACGCCATTCTGGGCATCAGGGCCTGTATTGAAAGCAATATATCAGGCTTTGACAATTCGCTCCAGATGGCGAAAAAATGGTTCTCTTCCTGCCAAGAAAAAGACGGTTCCTGGGGCTATTGCGGTGCCGGCGTTTTCCCTTCTTCACCGGGCTACGGCTCAATGACTATGGGCGCAATGGGCAGCCTGTGCATTACCTACTATTACCTCAAAGACGGCCGGTTGATTGACAAGGAAGGCTGGTATAAAAACGCCATGAAATGGCTTCTAAGTAATTATACAGTCAAAGAAAATCCTAAATCCTCCGGCGTGGGCCGGGAGTGGAATTATTACTATCTCTACGCTATAGAACGGTTCGGTATGCTGGCTGATTTGGAGAAATTCGGCGACAAAGACTGGTATTTAGACGGTGCCACACATCTGCTTGAGGTCCAGTCGAATTCAGGCAAATGGAATGGCAATATTTATGATACCTGTTTTGCCCTACTTTTCCTGACCAAGGCCACCAAGCCGCTTAAGATTGTAACCACGGGAAACTAACCACGAAAAACGTTACAACGCTATAACGCTAAAACGTTTCAATGAAATCTTTGTCTTTTTTTATAACCGCCACTGACACCGGCATTGGCAAAACCATTGTAGCCGCCGGACTTTGCCGGGCATTAAAACAAAAGGGGCTCAATTTCGGAGTGATGAAACCCGTATCAAGCGGCGGCCGGGGAGATGCCGAATTTCTTATAAAGCAAACGGGCGTGGCTGACCCGTTGGATTTAATCAACCCCTGCCACTTCCGCGCGCCGATAGCCCCAGAATTCGCCGCCCGGCTAGAGCATAAGAAAATAGAAGTCTCCAAAATAATCTCCGCCTATCATAAGCTCAAGGCAAAATATGACGGGTTAATTGTCGAAGGCGCGGGCGGACTGCTGGTGCCCTTACGAGACAACTATCTGATGGCTGATTTGATTGAGGACATGAGACTACCGGTGATAATCATTGCCCGTCCGACGCTGGGAACGATTAACCATACTCTATTGACTATTAATTCAGCCCGTGAATACGGATTAGAAATAAAAGGATTCATTATCAATTACTATGCCAAGAACATAAAAAAAGATACCGGCGCCCGGCTCAGCCCCGGCGCAATTGCCAAAATATCCGGCGTGCCTTTTTTAGGGGAAATCCCTTTTCTGGCTAAAGCTTTAACCACGCCTATTCCGACTAAATACTTTGAGCCTATTTTGAAGAAACTAAGAAATGAGCATCCCCTCCCTTGACGGGAGGGGAATAAGGGGAGGGTGAAAATAATAGCATCAAATTACCCCTCACCCCACCCTCTCCCGCAAGGGGAGAGGGAAATATACGGAGACACCATGGCGAACTACAGGGAATTATAAGAAACTAATATCAGAAAAATAGTTAACTCTCTAAACATCGTAAACAACCTAAAGAAAAGGAGAAATCTATGCAAAACACAAATAAATGGTTAACCGGACTATTGGTCTTGGGACTTATCCTGATGATGACCCTGGGCATTTTTGCCGCCGCCCCTGCCAAGATTAATTTTCAGGGCGTGCTTAAAAACAGTTCCGGCACTTTGCTCACCGGCAATTATAATATTGGCTTCAAAATTTACGATGCTTCAACCGGCGGCACGCCGCTTTGGACCGAACTCCAGAGTGTGGCGGTAACCAACGGCAGTTACTCCGTCCTGCTGGGCAGTATCACCGCGCTGACACTGCCTTTTGACGCAGAATACTGGCTGGCGATTCAAGTCGGCAATGACCCGGAAATGACACCCCGCTTCCAGCTGGGCAGCGCTCCGTACGCTCTTAATGCCTCCAAATCAGACGACGCCGCCAGGCTGGGCGGCCAACTGCCCGGCGCCTTTTCCCAGTCGATTCATAATCATGACGCTTCTTATTCCATATTGTCTCATAACCATAACAGCTCTTATTCAGCCATCAATCATAATCACGATTCGCTTTACTCATTACTGAACCATTTGCATACCGGTCTCTACGCCTTAATCGACCATACCCACAACTTTGACGCCAACTATGTAAATGAAGGACAGGCTAACTCCATTACCGGCGCAATGATTCTGGATAGCACTATCACCGGCACAGACATTGCCTCAGACGGCTCGGTGGTCAAATCCCTGACCGCCGGCGCGAATGTTTCGGTCAATAACAATAACGATGGTTCCTGGACCATTACCGCCACCAGCGGAAGCGGCGTAATTGACTGGAGCAATATTACCAATATTCCGGCCGGCTTTGCCGATAATGTGGATAACGAAGGACTGGGCGGCGGCGGAGATATTACCGCGGTTAATGCCGGCATCGGCCTTACCGGCGGCGGATTATCAGGCGAGGTCATCCTGAGCATCGATTTCGGTCCAGCCGCAACCCAGGCGGCTGCGGGTGACCATACCCACTCTATCTATTCCTTAACAACTCATAATCATGACAGCTCCTATTCGCTTCTGTCTCATAATCACGACCTGATTTACGCCCCGATTATACACACTCACGACGCCACAGATATTACTTCAGGAGAGTTAAGCACTGACAGGTTCTCGGCGTACAATGATTTAGTGGCTGAAAGCACCATCGGCGTAGCCTCATATCAAGTCGCGGCCGGTGACCATAATCATGATAGCGCCTATTCTATAACCGAGCACAATCATTTTGGGGAGATCTGGAACTCGACCAATAATGTCAGCGCCCTGAACATCAATAATTCCGGCACCGGCTATGGCATCATGGCAACTACTAACGCCATCTTAAGCTACAGTGCCGCTATCAGAGGGGATTGCTATGCCTCCGGCAACGGCGTTTATGGCCGCTCAGATTTAGGCAATGGTATTATGGGCGTAACTTATGCCGCCGGTACGCCCGGCGCCGGCGTCTTTGGCACAGCCAACGATACCGCTGCCAAGGGCGTTTACGGACGTAACAATATCGGCACCGGCGTCTTTGGCGTATCCGAAGGCAATGGATACGGTGTCGCCGGGTCTTCAACTTCCAATCACGGCGTTTACGGCAGCACCCAAGCCAATAACGCCGCCTATGCCGGGGTAGCCGGGCTCTCAGACACCAGTGCTTCTCCCGGAGTCAGGGGCGACAATACTGCTACCGGTTATGGCGTTTATGGTTCAGCCAACAACGGCATCGGCCTTTATGGCACCAGCGTAGGCGGATATGGCGCTTACGGCAGCAGTTCCACCAGCTATGGCGTTTACGGGCATAGCGCCAGCAGCGCCGGTATTTTCGGCGAAAGCTCCAACAGTTACGGCATCTCCGGATATTCAACCTCCAATCACGGCGTTTACGGCTACACCTCAGCCAATAACGCGGCTTATGCCGGCGTCGAGGGTTTCTCCGATTCCAACGCCTCTCCCGGAGTAATCGGCAAAAACATTTCCGGCGGCTATGGACTTTACGGTTCCAGCAATACCGGCATCGGCATTTACGGAACCAGCTCCAGCGCCTACGGCGTTTATGGAACCAGCACCAACAGTTATGGCGTTTATGGCTATAGCGTCAATGGCGGAGCGGCCGCATTCCAGAATAATTCACCCGGCAACTGGACAGTCAATATTTCCAGCCCGGGCATTACGGGTTCAGGACTTACCGTTACCGGCGCGGTATTTGTAAACGGGAATTTAAGCTGCACCGGAAGCAAGCCATTCACTATCGACCATCCGCTGGACCCGGCTAACAAAGTCCTGCGCCATTTTGCCATGGAATCACCCGAAGTTAAAAACATATATGACGGCGTGGCCGTGTTGGACGCCAATGGCGAAGCGGTTATTGAATTGCCGGCTTATTTTGAAGCGCTGAATATCTCCTACCGCTACCAGCTGACCGCCATCGGAAAATATCTCCAAGCCTTTGTCAAAGAAGAAATAAAGAACAACTGTTTTGTCGTCGCCTCAGCCAACGGCGCCAAGGATGCCGGCGCCAAAATCTCCTGGCAGGTCACCGGTATCAGGAACGACCCCAATATGAAAACCAACCCACCGGTGATTGAAGAAGAAAAAGGCGTGGGCACAGCGGCAATGTTCAAAAAAGGCGAATATATTAACCCCGTTGCCGATAACACAAAAATGGCTTCTGCCAAATAGGAGGATATTTCAATGAAAATCTCAAAGATAAAAATCTTAATAATGCTAATGGCATTTGCCGGACTGCTTTATATCAGTTGCGGCGGAGGTGGCGGTGGCGGCGGCGGAGGCACCTCAGGCGGAAGCAGTACGCCTACCTCGACCGGACCGGTCATGGCGGTAACTTATGGCGGCGGTACGGCTTCCTCAGCCAATTATAAAACTGAAGCAGTAGTCTCATTCTACGCCGGCACAGCCCAAAGCTCCGGCTATATAAACGGGCAAAGGTAGCAGTTTAACAAAAGGCTTATACCAAGACACAGGGGGAGGAAGTCAACCCCTATTCTCCGCCGGAGGCAGACAGGCAACCTCTCCCCTTTAGGCAAAGGAAATTATAAACAGTGCCTCCCTGTGTCAATACCACACGTCATTATCAAGCTAACTCCTTGCAACTATTGACGTTGTACCGTTATAATAACACCGTATTAGCGCCATAGGAATGCTTTATCAGCTCCTCTGGTACACCGATGATACACCGATGATACGCCGATGGTACACCGATGGTACACCGATTAGCAGCAAGGGGAAGACCAATAGGCAGTTGATGCAAGTCTAATAAAGGGCTTGTCATTATAGTAACCTATTAGTTCATAACATTTGAAATTGGGGGTAGAAATATTGTCACCCTGAACCTGCCTGACGGTAGGCAGGCTCGTTTCAGGGTCTAACATTAATGACAGATGCTGAAACAAGTTCAGCATGACCCTACTGCCAAAATCAATTGTTAAGAACTACCAGACACTTTAATTATAATAGAAGGCTTCTTTGTATAATATGACCCAACACCCTATTATGTAAATGTTTCTTAACATTCATTTACACAAATGTAAATTTTCTGATAAATCCAGGACGCTTAATAAGCAACCAAATCAGGTTCGGCAATTTTTCGTGTTTGCTATCCTTCGTACCTAAACAAGTTAGGCAATCATTTAAACGATTCATTTTGATTTAATACTTTTGGCACACCATTTGCTAACTATATCCTATCTGATAAAATTTAAACTTGGCTATTATAGACCAAGGTGGAAACTTCTTAACAGGAAATTAGCCGGCCAACAACTTTGGCCGAGCAGGAAAAGGAGACAAATCATGAACAAAGCAGAACTAAAAAGTTTCGGGAAACCGGACGAGGTTAGGGAATTCCCAAATGGACGGCTGGAGCTTGTCAAAGTCGGCGGGAAGACCATCGGGCGCGCCATCTTCCAGCCGGGCTGGAGATGGTCAACGTCGCTCCAGCCGATGGTCAAGACCAAAAGTTGTGAAGCCCCACATTTCCAGTATCAGGTCTCGGGCGTAATGAAGATTAAAATGGACGATGGCACCGAATTTGAGTCTCATCCGGGCGATATTTCCATGCTCCCGTCAGGGCATGACGGCTGGGTCGTTGGAAACGAGCCAGTGGTTGTCGTCGACTTCCAGGGACTGGTCGACTACGCAATTTCCAAATAATAGCCCGCCATATTCACAAACTGCTTAATTGAATAACAGTTTGTCAATGTCCCTATAATCGGGAGGGACTGCGATCCTCTGGGATAACCGTCCGGAATCACGCTCAGGCGGAATAACGAATTTCCTCCCGGCTGAATCGTTTGGACGGGTATTCACACCCTCCTAGGCGGGCAAAAACCTGTGAATAATCTGGCCCAAAGGAGTAAGAATATGCTATTGTCAATTCCCGCGGTCCTGAAAATAGAACATGATGAATTATATCAAAACGTAAGACTCATTACCAATGAGCCGGGCGAAACCGGGCAAATAGCCGGCGAGTTAGCCTCCTTTATTAATGATCATTTTGGTAAGGAAGAAAACTTGGCTCTGCCTCCGCTCAGCGTCCTGCTGCCGCTGACAAATCAAGCCATCACCGAAGACATGAGGG
>Ga0315273_10012286_pt1 | contig 10969 bp, 9 predicted proteins | sample YL17G02_0_MG_FD_205753 | JGI IMG/M metagenome (GOLD analysis project Ga0315273, IMG submission 205753) | Sediment microbial communities from Yellowstone Lake, YNP, Wyoming, USA - YL17G02_0 | ecosystem: Environmental > Aquatic > Freshwater > Lake > Sediment | place: USA: Wyoming | collected...
AGCCTTCTTTGCTTTTTTGGCCATCCTTGTTTTGTACTCTTCCTCAGTTTCGTTTTCCTTGCGCTCGTCCTCGTCTTCGCCTTCTGCTTTTGTGACGATTCCGAGATCTCCGGGCTTCAGCACGTCGGCAAAGCCTTTGCGAATCCGATAGGCTGCGGTTGCGGCTTCGATCCGCTTTTCGTCGGCCCCCTCGCTTTTCAGGGTTGCTACAAATTGCTCCTCGCCTTCGGCGGGGACTGAAAGGACGTCTTTGATCAATGACATGGTGTTCTCCGATTTGGTTATGGCGTACCGCTTTTTGTTGACGGCCCGTCGTACATTACTGATTTCGAGCGTCGATAGGTGGCTAAGCATTTTAATTTCACCCATTGTCGCCCTCCACTAAAGGAACAAATGAAACCTGCGGCATCGAACTCGAATCTATTTTCGTCTTTGCGGAAAATCCGCCGACTGAGAACCCGGTGATTTCACCGCGCTTGTATGCGTCCCAGGCCCGATCGCCAAGATGAACGCCGACTATCCAAGCTCCTGAATGCACCTTGTCCTCGCCAAACGGCATCTCATATGCCCGATGCGGTTGAAGCGACATCGCGGCCTTGTAGTCTTCTTGCGTCGGATAATGCACGCACCAGCTTTCGACAAGCTCCGCTTTGTCCTTTTTCAGATGCTCCCGGCCCATCACCCGTGATCGTTTCAAGTACTCATGCGCGGTTGATTCAACAACAGCCGGAGGCACCCACTCGTTTTGAGTGTCGATCATGTAGGGATCAAGAACGACGCCGTACACGATCTGCTTTTCTTGGCCTGATTTCGCAACGCGAACAACGGGCCCTTCCATTTCGCCAATTCGACCGGCGAGAATTTCGGGCTGTCCAGCCCGCGTATTCTGATTCTGCACAATTACGAATCCGTCGTCAAGCATCTTGCGCACGCGACGAATTTTCCTTTCGATCTGTTGGCTATAACGATCCTTGTTGAGCCTTGCCGCGCATGGATGGGGAAGCCACAAAAGGGCCCTGTCACCAAGGGCGTCGGCCGCCGCTTTTCCGACGGCGACAACGACGGCGTTCGGCCACTGCTCCAGTTCCTGCAACATATACGATTTCCATGGCCTTGTCTGCTCGGTCCCTAGCTCGTGGGGGAAGATTCGAGGAAGGACCGGGCAGGCAAAGCCAACAGCAATTTCTGATTTCGTTACGCCCAACGGAGTCAAATAGTGCTCGATAAACAACACGCCGTCTGGGCCGACAAGGGGCTCTCGCCTTGCAAGCTCAAGCTCGCTTGGCGCGCCGCTCACAAAAACAATCGGGGCGTCTTTTGGTCCGATGAACGGGACCTTCGTCGCGTGCTTTTTTGCGTCATATACTTGTTCAACCGATTTCTTTACGACATCGATCTTGGAGGGAAGGACGGACGCCGAGCCTCGTTCAATCATCAGCCCGCCTGACAGATCCGTCGTCAATTCGACAATATCGCCGGGAGCAATGTCAATTTCACTCATTGCGACCATGTCAATAAGGTCTTCTCCGTCCAACGGCCGCACGACGGCCTCTCCGGATTCGGAACACTCCTCGACAACAACGGTTGCCGGGGACTCCTGATCCCGCGCCTTTCCGGCTGCCTCTTTTGCCTCCGTCAACGGATCCGCCTGCCCCAATGGGAACATCGTGTCCGCGTTGTTTACCGACAGCGCGATCGCGTCGAAATAGACGTCCTGAATCTTGGATCTCAGATCTATCTGCTTTCCAGGATCGATATATGCCAGGGTCAAATGAGGCAAGAAATCGTGTTCGGTGCAAACCTCAATATCCCGATCCTTGAGTGCATCAATCAATTTTGCCCGCAATGCCGTAAGGCCGGGGACATCGACAAGCCGCACAAGAACGTCTTTTCCATCCGAGGTTTCCGTTGCCGAAAAGCGGCCTATGCCGGACAATACGCCCCGAAGAATCGGGCTCGTTGCGATTCGACTAAGGGCGTCCGCGGCGGCCATCAGCCCGTCCGGGGCCACGGCGCTCATCCGTCCAAGGTATGCAAGCGTCACATGCAGTTGTTCCGGCGGCTCTCCGCCTTCGATTGCGATGTCTTTTGCCGTCGCCTGCGGAAGCCTCAAGGCGACCATGACGCCGGGATCTTCCGATCTGTCCTTCTTTTCAATCCGGCGCAGCTTTGTGTAATACTCCGGATCCTCCGTCAAATGATCAAGGGCAATTTCACGAGCCGCGTTTGGATCGTTTGTGTGCTCCTGTTCTACTTCGATGCCTATTTTTAGCTGTTTTGGATCGACGTCTTCTGGCTTTGTTTTGTCCCCGATTCCGCCGATCAGGATGTTCTTTTTTTCAACGGCCCGGCCCCGTCTCGTTGTCGGAATATGGACGTCGCCAGGATCGGGCTCGCTTTTTTTGACGCCTCTTCCAATAATCGCCATGCGTCGGGCTTTTTCAGACCAAAAGAGCTGTGCCAGATATTCTCCGCCCGTGTTGATATCGAGCCGGGTATCCGCCGCGAGCGTCAATTCTGATTTATCTGCCGCATCGTCAAGCTCGGCTTCGGTGAGATATTGAGGACCCAGCAACAGGCCTTTTTCAACAGTACGAACCCGGCCCGACGCCAATCCTCCGGCCCTACATCTTGCGGCCTGGTGAATTGTCGCAAAGTCCCTGTGGGACAGTTTCGTTTTTGCTTCCGACAATGCGATTTCGAGATAGTCGGCGGTCCGCTCGCCGTGCTTTCGTTTGAATTTCTTTGCGACGCCCGCGACGTCTTTTGTCGAGGGGGTCGGCTTTCCTTCCTCATGGCAAGACGCACGAAGGACGGAATGCGCTATCGCAACGGCCTGATCCCGCGGCCTGCCGGCCTTTATCTCGGCCGCGATGTTGGCCTGTAAGGCCTCCAGACTGCAAGAGCTTTGAAGAGGCACATGGCCTCCCGTTTAGTTGTTGGCCCAAATCCCGGAGCATCCGGTTACATACCAGTCCGTCCCGCCTGCGAGCCTAATCATGTCGCCCTTGTTGCCGCCGATTTTTGTAAGGCCAATATCCGCATCGTCCGTGCCGGAAAAGGTGACAATAGATGCCGCAAGGGTGCATGTCCCGAAGATTCCGTCGGCCGAGTTCGGGCTGATGTCCACAAGGGCGCCGTCGTCGGCCCCCACATATACAAACGTGTATTCACAGCCTGAGATCACCGCAGGAAGGGTTATGCTGTTCGTGTCGATTCCTGCCGTCACAAGCATTGTTTTTCCGCAGTCGCTTGCGTCCAAAGTCACGGCTCCTGTCACATTCACAACATCGCTTTTCCTGCCCGCCTTAAATGTGACGACTTCTGCGTTGTCGGTTGTGTCGATCCTGATTGCATCCGACAGGCCCGTCGAGCCGATCACCAATGCCGTTGCGCTTGCGTCAGGGACAACTATTGAGCTTGAGGCCGCGCCAAACGTCAAGGCGCCCGCGCCCCCGTTCAACGTCAGATCCCCTGTGATGGCCGTCGCCGGGGTCAATGCGAATGTCGCGGAGGTCGTGCTTGAAATGGTCACGAGGTTGCCCGTAAACGCGAACTTGATGTCCTCGCTGTTTTCGCTAAGGATCAGCGAATCGTTTGTGTCGTTTGAAATCCATCCGCCGTTGGTGTTGAACTTCAAGATTGTCGGAGCAAGCCCGATCGACCATGCGCTCGCGCTGCGAAGCCAGTATGTGTTCGTGTCGGTGGCGTAGTCCAAGGTCCCGTCGGCGGGGGAGGACGCCAAGACCGTCGCCTCAAGGGCGATGACATGCGGGTCCGCCGTGTCGGCAATGACAGCCCACGAGCTGCCGGTTCGCATATAGAACACGTTTGAATCTTGTGCGTATCCAACCGCGCCTTCTGTCGGTGTCGTTGCAAGAAGTTCGGCGGCGGTCGCATATTGAAGGGGATAAGTCAGCTCCAGCCAGGCGTACGGAACATCCCGGCTCGGGATGTGCGCGTAGTTTGTCAAAATGTTCATAAGCCTTTGCTTTGCAACCGCCTGCGTTTCGGCGTTCGCAAACGACGGAACAAGAGCCATCAAAACAACAAAAAGGATCTTCTTCATTTGTCTTCTCCCTTGAAGGTGGGTTCAACGTAAGCGAAAGGATGCCGTCTCGTCAACTAATTGGTGCAAGCGTGTCGACACGAAGCCAATTTGTGCCGTTTGAAAACGCCACAACGGGCTGCCCGGCGGCTCCGTTCGATACATAAATTGCGCATCCGATATAGGAGGCGGGAGAAACGGACGCGGCTTCGGCAACCGTGTAGACAGGAAGCTGCCGTTTTTGGACAGGCGCACGATCGAAATCGCAACGGCCTCCACAAGCGCAAGCAAAGCAGCAATCTTTTCCGCCTCCGGCTGCGGCTCTGAAAACAAGGCGGATATGACGGGCGTCGCGCCCACCTTTGCGCCGTATCGAACAACTTGTTCGATTTCGACCTTGGCTGCCTCGCTGCGGTTTGCGTCGTCCTGCTGAACGGAAAGATAGGCCATTGTCTACTCCTCGCCCTCGACCGAGAGCGTGCATGTGCATCGTCAATTTGGATGTGCGAGCGGAGTGTCGACGGATTCCCCATTGGGGAGAACGAAGGGCTCGTCGAGCCCGACATCGACACCGTCCATGTCCTCGCATATCTCACATAAGCGATCCGACGACGGGGCGCTCACCCATTTGCGCCTTGCCGTCTCCGGGATCTCGCCGTCGTCCCGTGCCTGTAGCCACTCGTCCCTTCTGCCGTTCTCGACAGCAAAATGATTCTCCGTCCTGGCTACCATCTCGGTCCTGTAGCTCAACTGCCTTAGTGCGTAGCGATCCGCCCTGGCATCGGCCGTGCCCTCGTCCCCCGTTTCTTCATAGGTCTGTTGCCAGTGATTTTGGACGGCCTCTTCTTGTCTTGACGTGAGTCCTATCGCCCTTTTCAGGTGCGCCGCCATCTCCTCCGGGCGCGCCCCGCGGGCGTATCCGCGCCGCACGATGTCGCGGACAAGATCATGCTGCTCCTTTGACAGCTCAACGGCCTTTTCCCCCGCGCGGTTCTTGATCCATTTCTTGGAATATGGATTGAGCGCCACTCGAATCTCCGGCGCCCTTTCGATTGCCTTCCTTACGCGGGCCGCCTTTCCGGCCTCCGCCGATATTCTTTCATAGGCGTTCGACAGCTCGGCATGGAACACAGCCCAGGCGCCCTGGGGATCCCTCGGATGAAATTGAGGAAGCTCGGCCGCAACAGCCTCCGGGCTCGCGCCCTTCTTGAGAAGATCAAGCATCCTGCCTGTGAAAAGCGACCGCGCCAGCTTTGCAAGCGGCCGTCGAAGCGACAGCGGGGAGGCGTCCTTTTTCATGGGCTGCTAGGATCTTTCCTTGGAGCGGGGAGGTGTTTTAACGGCGCTGGCCAGGCCGTCAACCCATATCCGTCGCGGCTTCCAACGATCATAGAGGGGAGCGATCTTCTTTTTGCGGTTTTTCCAGACGCGCCCCCATCCCTCGAGATATTCCACCGTCACGGGCTTTGTCCGTATGTCACTCATTTCCCGCCCCAAAGCCGAGCGCCATCTGCTGTGCTTTTTTGGGAGGTATCGGTTTTGGTTTTGCTTGTGGGGGCTCCGGCGCCTCAAGAAACTCGGCGGCGTGCGCCTCGTCCATCCCGAGCCGGGCCGCAAGCAGTTTAGTCGCCGCTTTCGGGCCCATCTTCCCCCCGGACACGGCCTCGTTGACGGCAAGAATGGCTTTTGCTTGGTCGTCGCTCAAAAGGCCGGCCGTCAAATCCTTGCCCTCGGACGGCGTCGGCTTTGTCAGGTCGCTGTAGATCGCAAGATCCTCTTCATCCGGCTTCGGGAGATCCGCAATCTCAAGTACGCGATCTTCGAGGTTCTTGTTCGGGCTCAGAAGCCCGGCTTGCCCGAGCTTCAACAGGAACGTGCCGAGCGCGTCAAGATCCGGCCGGTCAAGCTTGCCGTGCCTGAACTCGGGCCAAATGTCGCGTGGGACGTTGTTAAGCCGCATCAGCTTCGGGATAAGGCTGCGGTTCAGCGTCGTTTCGATTATGTCCATGTAGTGCGTGATGCCCAACAAGAACAGATTGGTCTTGCCCTCGAAAAGGCTTTGGGTTCCGACTTTGGATTGTCCTACCTGCAAAAAGTCGGCGCCGAACGCCTGCATGATTTGCACGTTGTATCGCTGGATCGCCGACGACGTGTCGATCGTGCGCTTGCCTCCCGTCGAAAGAAGCGAGAACTTGAAGCCGCTTTCGGATCCGTCCGCGTTCTTTGAGCTTGGGAAGATCGCCCCGTAGCGCTCGTCGACCTGGATCTGTTGCAGGATCGTCTGAAGCCTTGCGTAGAGCTGCTTATATTCCGTGCTTGCGCTTGCAAGCATAAGCTCCTTGGGGACCTCCATGACCGGCATTCCGACAAGATCCTTGGACCAGCCTATGGCCTCGAGCTCTTCCATGCGTTTTACAAAGTGATAGGTCCGGGTAACCGGCCGCAAAAGACTGTAACCTTCGGGGTTGCTTTTGAACTTGCGCGTCACAAAATGCAGGGACTTTTCAATCGGAATAAACACGGGGCCCCGCCCAAGCGCGTTCCATGTGTCGAGTTGCACGATGCCCCGGAGATCCCCATCACGCGTGAACCCCCATTGCCAAAGCGTGTCCTGCGACCGCATCTCGATCTTACGAAGACCCCATAGGCCATCCTTGAACTCGCTGTTTGTCGTCGGATCGTCGGTCTCGCCTTTACGCAGCTTGTAACAGATCTCAAACCAAGCCCACCCAAAGATCAAGAACGACATGATCTCCGAGATGAAATCCGGCCATGTGTGGTCCATGTCGACAAGGCACGATTCGACAAATTCCTTTTGGCGCACGGTTTCCGGCCTGTCGTCCTTCGTGTCGATTGTCCATTTGCACTGCCGAAGGATCGCTTGGATTATGAACATGATCGCGCCGATGACGGCCGACGTATCCCACATCTCCCTGTAGTATTGCACGCCGGGCTGCCCGCGCAGTCGCGAAAGAAACTCTTCGTTCAAGAAACCGGACGCGTGCCGGAGGCCCGTGGTGCCTATCTGGTATTCGGGCGGAATCTCTTGCTGTGCCCATCTGCCCACCGCGGCAAGCTCGGGTTCGTGGCGCCTGGCCTCGTCGGGTCGCGCCAATGCGTCGGGAAAATCAGTAACGGGGTTGCTTCCGTAGGTGCCCATCGCTCCGTCTCCAATCGACTTGCGCAACTCTTCGACCGAGCGCGGCGTTCAACAATCTGTAGCACAACAGGTCATTCGTTACCATACGACAAACGGGGATCCCTTGCAGATTCCCCGAAAGAGGACCAATACGACGGCGCATAGCCCGTCTCAAGATCGATCTTCATTCCGGTTATCGGATGGGACTTGCACACGCGCAAAAAACCTAGGCTCGACGCGTCGACCTGATCCTTGAACCGCCCCTCGGGGAAGGCCTCAAGCTCATCAAGATATGCGTCGTTCCATTCGGCCCTTACCATAAGGACGTTTCCGGCCTCGGCCTGCGCGCTCATCGGCTTTGCGTAGGTTTCTTTGTCCTCTCGGGCGGGCTCGCCATGGACGGAAAAGCCTTGGAGTATGTTCCGCACAAAATTGTCGACGTCCGCCTTTCCCGCCTGCCCGGGATCCTGCCAGATCCACACCTCGGTTCCGCGGCCGTCCGCCTCCGCCGTCGCCTTTATCTCTTTTTCGACGGCATGCGGAGATCCCCGAAACCGGCGCACATGCTCGATGCAGATCGCCCCGTCGCGCTTGCGGCTCATCTTCACTCCGACCGTCCACGCCGGGCCCTTGTCGTCCGCGCCGTCGGAGAAGGTCCCCGCCTTGTCCCAGGCCCGGACACGAATCTCGACGTCCTCCGGCGGCCTGTCGACGAATTTGATCCAGTCCCTTCGATAGTATTGCCCCGCACCGGGCAGGGCCTTCCAGTTCCCGTCAAGAAAACGCACCCGATCCACAAGAGGCAGCGCCATAAGCCGCGCCCTGTATCCCGGATCCGCCCGCTCGAGGATCTTGTTTTCGTCGAGCCTCCCGGCAATGAACGTCAACGACAGAGGCTCCTTTTGCGTCGCGTCTGGGAAGCGCCGTAGCAGCTCCGTCCTTGTGTCGCCCCAGTGCAAAGAGTCGTCGCGCCGCAGAAACCACCGGATCTTTCCGTTCCTTTCAGGTATTGGCAGGCCCGTCCTCTCATCTATCCACCAGGCCACGAGCTTTGCGACCCACGACCTGGGATCCGGGTTGCATCCGGCCCGGATGTACGGCCGAACGCCGCACATGGATCGGTTGCGGGAAAGCATGAACCAAAACTGATATTCCTCGAACGTCGTCAGCTCATCGTAGAAAACCGCCGTGTATTGCTTCGATTGGTGCGACCACACGTCCTGCTTGTATTGCAGATGGGAGAATGCGATGCGCGCCCCGGAGGGAAACCGCCACTCAAGGCCCTGCGTACGCCGCCCTTGCATGTGGGGATATAGGCGGCAGCTCTCGTCCCATATCCCGCCCCCGCCACGGATCTCCGTGCTTACCCGCCGGAACACGATGGCATTGAAACCCTGCACCCCGGAATAGCGCAACGGGTCGTATACAAGGGCGAACGACTTTCCGCATCCCGCGGCGCCACCCCCGATTGCTATCGTCGCCTTTGTCGAAAGGAACCTCTCTTGAAAGCCGTCCTGCGGCCTTATCCTGAACTCGCTCACGTCCGGCCCTTCGGCTTGTTTCCATTCTTGGGCCAATACATAACGACCTGCGCGCCCCCCGGGGCTATCGGAACGACGGTGCCCGTGCCCTCGATTATGTCGCTAGGCTGGTCGCGGTTCAGGCGCTCAAGTTTCGTCCCGGCCTCGATCATGCGGACAAGATCCCGCATCTTCAGGAACGGGGCGCGCTTGATCCCGGCCATCTCTGCCTGCGCGTCGAGGCTTTTTACGGTGTCAACAAGGGCTTTCAGCTCCGAACCCGCGGCCGTCTGCATGCCAAGGGCGATGTTGATCTGCCGCTCGCGCATCTTGACCAGAGCGTCCGCCTCGGCCTCGCGAACACGGCGGTCAAGCTCGTTGTCCCAGGCCAGGGCCCGATCTACCCATTTCCATCGCTGCGAGGTAGACCCGAAAGAGTCCGCTTTTTTGCCGAGCGCGATCCCCACCGCCTCAACCGACCTGTTAGACATGTCTCGGTAGACGACGAAGCCCTCAAAATCCACGAGGCGTTCCTTGGGTTGTCTCTCCCACGGCGCAGAACTAATCTCTCGGATGCGACTGTTTTTTGTGCGGCCGCCGTCGGATTGTCGTTGATCTCGTGCTCCCATATCTCAATCGCCTTCCATCCCATGATCCTTAACGTCGCCAAGACCGCCCTGTCCCGCCTTCGCGTCCGCTGAATCTTCGCCACCCACCAGGCCGTTCGGGTTTTTGGCGGCCTGAAATGCAGGGGGCAGCCGTGCCAAAAGCAGCCCTGCACCAATACTGCCACACGGCGATGGTCCAACACAACGTCGGGCGTGCCGGGCAGATCCTTGGCGTGGACGCGGAAGGGCTCTTGGAGATGTTGAAGGGCTTGACATAAGAGCAGCTCGGGGGAGGTGTTGCGGGAGCGGATATGGGACAAAACACCCTGAGCCTCATCCCTCATTGCTCGGAACACCCTGCGGCCATGCAATATCGACATTACCGCAAGCCGCTGTTGCTTTTCTAGCGTCCCCTTTCACGAACACCAAAACATTTTGATGAGTTTTCCCTATCTTTCTGGAAACCTCAAACGGGCGTCCCGCGCGTATAGGCAACGACCCGACAGCGGTAACTAAAACAGCATCGTTCCACAAACGCAGTCCCGCCGCCTCGAATGCTGAATATGTTACTGACGGAAGTCCTCTGTAGAAACCATTCGGATCCCGAACATCCCCCACAACAAAACACGCAAAACGATCCGACAACAATCGAGAACATGCGTCGTGTATTATTTGTTTATACGCTTTAACAAAAGCATCCCATGACATAGTTGACAAATCTCTTGGATCATCCCCATACACCTCCAAGTCAAAATAAGGCGGGCACGAAAATACCAGATCAAATTCTGGTTCTTCTTCTCCTCTAAGTATCTCTAAGCTGCTTCCTACCTCCCAACACGGCATCTTCATCAAGTTCATGTTCTGTGCTTGCTTCCTGTTCTCTTCGATTTGTCTAATTGATAAATCAATACCTGTGTACCCCCGTCCCAACACCGAAGCCACCACTCCTCGCACACTTCCCCCAGCGAACGGATCAAGGATCTTTCCCTCCGGGGGACAGAACCAACGGCAGATCAGCGCCGAGCGTCCAAAACTGAAAAGGGAGGCACCAAGAACCGATCAGTCATCGAGGCCTTGGGAATCTGTCCGATCTCTCGCGTATGTGCCTTGACATCGATCAGGTGCTTGAACGTCTTCTCATTGCTCAAAAACGCCGACAACACCTTTTCATCAAAACCCGAAACCTCCAGCTCCTCAAACCCAACCGCTTGCAGTTCTGCCAGCGTTTTCGTCAGGTTCTCTTCGTTCCATGTCGCCAGCTCCGCCGTCCGGTTCAAGGCGATCGCTAAAGCCATGCACTCCTGATCGTTGCCCTCGTACAAGGCGCATTTCGCCTCGGTCCAACCCAGCTCCCGCATGGCCTCGAACGTCCCGTTGCCGGCGACGATCTGCGAGTCCTTCTCCCGCACCAAGATCGGCAAGACCTGTCCAAAGCGTTTCAACGACGCCTTTATCGCGTCGATGTTTTGTCTCGGGTGCGCTCTTGCGTTCTTCGGATCCGGCACCAAGGCGTCAAGCGGAACGGCCATGATCTCCATGCTCATCTCCCGTGCATCTCGACCGGTTCCGGTTCAAGCCAGTCGGCCGGCATGATTCTTCCCCGTGTCGCCCTTTCGATCGCAACTGCAGTCCGTAACGTCGCCCCGCGGTAGCC
>Ga0315273_10012287_pt1 | contig 10968 bp, 10 predicted proteins | sample YL17G02_0_MG_FD_205753 | JGI IMG/M metagenome (GOLD analysis project Ga0315273, IMG submission 205753) | Sediment microbial communities from Yellowstone Lake, YNP, Wyoming, USA - YL17G02_0 | ecosystem: Environmental > Aquatic > Freshwater > Lake > Sediment | place: USA: Wyoming | collected...
CCTCGGCGGTCCGGATCCGAACCGCAACTTCCCCTTCGGCTGGAGCCTCGACGCCGGCTGGCCCTACCCGATGTCCGAGAGCGAAACACGAAATGTCTTCGAGTTCCAGTTGAAGCACCCGAACATCTTCGCGAGCTTCCACTACCACAACACGGGACGCCTGATCATGTTCATGGCGCCGCCTGACACGCGATCGGCAATGACGCCGGAGCAGCGGCAGGTAGACGACGCCCGCGTCGCCGCGCAGCTTGCCGAGATGCGCAAGACCGATCGCTACGCCCAGCGCTTCTCGCGGGTCGTCGCGCCAGACCTCCAGAACGACATGGACTCACAGGTGGCCATCGTGACCGAGGGCGCGCACATCCTGAAGGACTACACGCCCACCTTCAGCGGCCTGTCGGGGCAGGCTCAGGCAACTTCGTACAGTATGCTCGGCGCGTTTTCCTACCTGATCGAGCTGTGGGGGCGCCCCCCGCTGGGCGACGCGGACCGTAACAACGACGGTACCGTGAATGACGAGGAGTACCTGGCGTGGATTGACACCGACCTGGCCGGGGAAGGGTGGATCACGCCGCACACGTTCGATCACCCCGACCTTGGCGATGTCTGGATCGGGGGCACGTCGAAGAAGCACACCGGCCGGACGCCGCCGGCGCCGTACATGGAAACGGAAGCCCTGCGCCAGACCCGCTTCGCGCTGTACTGCGCCGCTCAGTTCCCGAGTGTCGAGATCGACAAGGTCACGGTGACGGCGGCCACCGGGGATCTCTTCTGGGTGGATGCCGTCGTGAAGAACGACCGGGTGTATCCGACGTTCTCCGACCGGTCGCTCCAGCTCAAGCGGACGGTACGCGACAGACTGACGATCTCCACGTCCGCCAACGTCGCGGTGGTCGAGTTGCCGGGAGCCCCACTGCGCGTGGACCCGCTCAACGAGCAGGCCACGGCTACGCCAATGACGGGAAAGACGGCCGAGTTCCGCCTGCGCGGACGGGATTCGGCCCGGTTCCGCGCGCTCGTCAGGATCACGGGCACGGACGGGTGGATTGAGGTGAAGACAGAATCGAAGTTCGGCGGAACCTCGATCAAGCGGATCGCGATCAAGGTGGCGGGCTGATCGCGTTTGTGATGGCCGCGGGCGGCCCGTTGCGGGCCGCCCGCTCGATCTCAGCATGAGCGCGCTGACGCGCGCTCATGTCGGTCCTTCTTAGTCCGCCGCCTCCCCGTGATCGCCCCCTATCGACGACTCGACGCCGCGTGTCCGGGCTCTCGCCTTGTTTCACCGTTCGCATCCACAGTAGAATCTGCTGCGACACGGGTCGCCGGCCGGCCGTTGTCGAATGAACCTGACGCAGGCGGCGCGCTGCCGTGGCGTCTGCATGGATCGGGACACCCGACACCACTCCGGAGGGCGATGCCGCTGCAACCTCACCGCCCGCCGAGCCGGAGCGCCGGGCCCCTGCTTCAACTGGATCGTGTGTGCCGGGTCTATCCGAAGGCCGGCGTGTCGGCCATCGCGGACGTGTCGCTGTCGGTGTGGAGCGGTGAGTTCGTCGCCATTGCCGGGCCGAGCGGCAGCGGCAAGTCCACGCTGCTGCACGTGTTGTGCGGTCTGGACCGGCCGACTCGAGGCCAGGTCCTCTTCGAGGGCCATGCGCCTTCGTCGCGCGAGCAATGGACGAGGCTTCGCGCCGAGCGCATCGGCTTCGTGTTCCAGCGCTTTCACCTTCTTCCAAAGTTGACGGCCGTCGAGAACGTCGAAATTCCCATGTTCGGCGTGACTCGCAGTCCCCGGATGCGGCGAGAACGGGCGCTCTGGCTGCTTGAAAGGGTCGGGTTGGCGCAGCACGCCGATCGGCTGCCGGGGGCGCTATCCGGCGGCGAATGTCAGCGGGTCGCCATCGCCAGGAGCCTGGCCAATGCGCCGAGCGTCATTCTCGCTGACGAACCGACCGGCAACCTCGACTCCGGGGCATCAGCCGCCGTGCTTGACCTGCTCACCGACATTCAGCGGAGGGAGGGCGCCAGCCTCATCATTGCGTCCCACGATGCGGGAGTCACCAGTCGTGCCGATCGCGTTGTGAGGCTGCTCGACGGGCGGATCGTGCCTCCCGCTCTCACGGGCGAGGCCCCACCCGTCACGGGAGCGCTGGAGCCGTGAGGTTCTGGACACTGGTCATTCGCAACCTGGCGCGTCGCCCCTTGCGATCGAGCCTGACCGCGGCCGGCATCGCTGTCGCTCTGGCCAGCTTCATCGCGCTGGTCGGTCTGTCACGCGGCCTTGAACGGGCCTGGACCGGGGCGCTCCACGAACGTGATACTCACATCTTCGCCGTGCGGAAGCAGAGCGCCCAACTGCTGTCCGGCACCATCGACGAGCGCGTCGCCGAACGCGTCGCGAGGCTGCCGGGTGTCTCGCGGGTATCGGGAGAGCTGTTCGACATCATCGAACTGGACACCGGAGAAACGGTCCTCGTGATCGGGTGGCAGCGGTCGAGCTACTTGTGGGACACATTGCGGCTCATCTCGGGCCGTCTGCCTGCAGGAGAAGATGTCAAAGAGACGGTGATGGGTAACCAGATTGCCGAGGCTTTGAACAAGCACGTCGGTGACACCGTTCTGTTCAACGAAGCGCCGTTCACCGTGGTGGGCATCTGCGCGTCGGCCGGGGTGATGACCGGCAGAGCCATCATGGTGCCGCTCAAGTCGCTGCAGACGATCCAGGAAAAACAGGGCAGGGTCACGGTGCTTCATATCCGAGTGGAGCGGCCCGACGATCACATCGCTGCGGCGGCGGTTCTTGACGGGCTGACTCGCGCGTTTCCGGACCTGGGCTTCAGCTTGTCTGACGAGGTCGCAGACCAGAACTTCTTCGTCCGGACCGGTCGGGCGATGAGCTGGGGCACGTCGGCCATCGCGCTGCTGATGGCGCTCCTGATGATCCTGAATACGCTGCTGATGTCCGTGATCGAACGCAGGCACGAGATCGGGGTCCTCACGGCGGTCGGCTGGAGGGCACGCCGCATTCTGGCGATGGTCGTGTGCGAAGGGCTCACACTCGCCGGGGCAGGCAACCTCCTCGGCACCGGTCTCGGCATTGTCGCGATGCGTTGGCTCACCCTGGTTCCCCAGATCCGAGGGTTCGTGGAGCCTCAAGTCACGGTGCGCATGGTGGTCGAGATCGCGTTGGTGACGCTGGTGCTCGGTACGGTGGGGAGCGCATATCCCGCGTGGAGGGCGATCCGCGAAGATCCAGTCGAGTCGCTCCGCGATGAATAGCCCGCGCATGGCAGCCGGCCGGCCTGCTCGATCGCGGCGCGTCGTGGCTCGGGAGAGAGATACCCCGCATGACACGTGAGACGCACGAACCGCTGACATTCGGCCACCGTCTCGGTGGCGCGCCACACGGGGATGGTCTCGGGCCTGGCGTTCGAGGTTTCGAACCTGAGCATTCCCGCACGGAGTGCGATGTCGAATGGTGGTTCTTCCAGGGCTACTACGACGGTCAGCAATCGGGTCGTCGCCACTTCATGGTCACGCTGTTCCGCTCGACCCTGCATGTTTTCGAGGGAGGCGAGGCCAACGGTTTCCAGTTGATGGTGACGGTGTTGGACCCGAGGGATCCCGCCGGGCACCAGCCCGCCACGTGGGTTGACCCGGCACTCGTCGGGTGGGCCGTCGAGAAGATGCGGACCACGGAGCCTCATGTCGACGCGGCGATCTGGCGTGCCTACGCGAGTTTGATCACACACGAGGGCCCTCCGCATCCGATCGAGACAAAGCCGCCGGTCACCGTCTTCGAGCCGTCGCCCCTGCGCGTGGCGTGGGGAGATTTTGCGTTGAAGCAGACCGCCGAAGATGTCGCTCTCGTGTTCCACGAGCCGGGCTCGCACCGGACGGTCTCGCTGCGCCTGGAAGCCGCGGCCCCCCGCCTGGACGTCAGGTGCGCGAGCGACGTGGTTCCGCTCGGCGAGGGCATGGCCTACCACGCATACCCGAGGGTGCGCATAGGCGGGACGATCGGCGGCGCGGAAGCGGTGTCTGGCGAGTGCTGGATGGACCACCAATGGGGCGACACAGACTGGTTCCGCGACGCCCAAGCCGGGATCATGCTCGGATGGGACTGGTTCGGCATCAATCTGGAAGACGGCACGGATCTGCTGGTGATGCGCCATCGCGATGCGAAGTCGGGTCGACCGGTCGGCATGCACGCCACGGAGCGGGATCTGGCAGGCCGGACGCACACCGTGCACAACTTCATGCTGGCGCCGCTGCGCCGCTGGACGAGTCCGGACACCTTTATCGAGTACCCCGTCGCGTGGAAGATCGAGATTCCCGATTTCGACGCCGAGCTTGTGTTCGAACCGCTGTGCGACGACCAGGAGTTGGCGTCCTTCGGAACGATGCGGGCGGTCTGGGAGGGGGCCGGGCGGGTCGAGGGCCGGATCGGGAGCCGGTACGTCTGCGGGCGGGCGCGGGGCGAGTTTCACGGCTACGGCTATGTCTTCGACCACCAGGACTTCGTCAATCAGATGTGCCGCCGCGTCGACCGGCATCTCGAAGGCCTGCTCCCGCGGCGTTTCGATGCGAACCAGGTCGAACAGCTTGTTGGACCGCCCCGCTGGCAGCACGACATCGATGCCTACACCGAGATGCTGTCGGTCCCGGTGTGGGACCTGATGGATCGCCGCGGCAGGCGCTGGCGGCCGATGTTCGGCATCCTGTTGCTGGAGTGCCTGGGTGTCCGGTCGGCCCCGTACGAGGGGTTAATCTCGTGCATGCTCGAGTTCATTCATGCCGGAGCCTTGATCATCGACGACATCGAGGACGACTCTCAACTGCGTCGGGGCGAGGAGTGCCTGCACCTGCGCTACGGGGTCGACGTGGCGATCAACGCGGGGAACACGTTGTACTTCCTGCCCAGCAACGCGGTGATGCGTCATCCGTTACTGACGCCGGAACAGCGCAGCCGATGGCTCGACATCAAGGAGCGCATCTGCATCGAGGCCCACTGCGGGCAGGCCACTGACATCTTCTGGTCGAAGCGCATGAGCCTCGAGCGCCTCCGGCGAATGCTGGCCACTGATGGCGAGTCGCGCATTCTCCAGATGTATGCCTTCAAGACGGCCTCGGCCGCCAAGGGCGCAGCCGAGTTTGTCTGTGCTCTCGCGGACGCAGACTCCCAGCTGACCTCCGCGTGCGTCGATTTCGCCCGCATGCTCGGTGTGTCGTACCAAATCGTCGACGACATCCACAACTTCAGCCGCTCGCCGGATTGGACCAAGGTCACGGGTGAGGATCTCGCAAACGGCAAGCTCACATTTGTGATCGCGACAGCCCTGCGCATGCTTCCCGGCGCGGAAGCCAATCGCCTGCAGGAGATCCTGTGCGATCGGGAAGCGAGGCGCCTGCCGCCGATTCTCCATGAAGGCGTTGAGCTGGTCCACCGCTCCGGTGCGCTGGACACGTGCCGGGATCTGTCGAGAGACATGGTTGACCGGGCCTGGGATGCCTTCAGCGGGAGGATTCGCCCGTCCGGCCCGAAAGTCATGCTGCACACGATGTGCTTGAAGCTGATTGACCTGGCCTATGACGGATGAGCCTGTGCGTGCTGGCGCACACGCGCCGGCCCCTTCAGTGTGCGCGATGACCCTTCGCCAGGGGTCTTCATGAAGGAAGGGCACTCGCGACCGCCTGGTGAATCAGTCTTGATCCTTGCTGGTTCGCAGCGCCTTGACCGCACCTCGTTTCTTCTTCGTCGCCAACCGCTTCTCGCGTGCCGCAGCCTTCGGCCTCGTGGGCCGCCGCGTCTTCGGACGTCTGGCGGCGCGCTGTAGGAGCGCGACGAGCCGAATCCGCGCGGCCTCGCGATTCTGGCCCTGCGTGCGATGCACCCGGCTGTCGATCAGCAGCACGTCGTCGGCCGTCATGCGGCGCCCGGCGAGCGCGACCAGCCGCTGCTTCACGTCGGGCGGCAGTGACGATCCGCGCACGTCGAACCGCAACTCGACGGCGGTCGCCACTTTGTTGACGTTCTGACCGCCCGGGCCCGAAGCGCGGACGAAGCGTTCCTTTACCTCGCGGTCGTCGAGCACGATGTCGTCAGTTATCTTGATCATGGGTCTATGGTTCTTTGGCGGCCGCGTCCAAGGTGGCCCCATCTTCACGCGACGCGTGCGCGAACGTACTCAGCCAGGACGCGGTGGCATTCAGCTCCCCGCCAGAGCGACCCGACCCAGGTAACACACGCGCCCCGCCTGGGCGCGGCTCGAGTAGATCACCACCGCATTGACACGCGCGACGTCCCGATCGAACAGCCCCGCCAACGGCAACTGCAAACGACACGGTCCGGGAGCGCACTCAAACGTGCGGTAGACCTGATCCACCGGCGCCTTGTCGAGTCGCACCGAGATGGTGATCGGCATCGACGAGGCCCCGTCGACATAGACGCCGACATCGAGCTCCGCGTAACGCCGCCAGTCGGCGATCGGGTCGTCGAGCAGGACGCCTGGATATGTCTCCGCGGCGAGCGTGACCTTCAACACCGGACCGACGATCGTCCACCCATCCGGCGCGGGCACAATCTGCGCCACGCTGCTGCTGCTGATCAGATCCCAGGCGTGCGGTGAATCGAAACGCACCAACTCGGGTGCGATCGAATCGCGATAGCGATCGATCAGGATCGGCGGCACCACGGGCCACAGCGACCCGAGCAACAGCGCCGTCGCGATGCCAGCACCCGCCCGCCGCGCCATCAGCTTCTTGCGCGCACTCCAGACACACAGCGCGGCGCTCATGCCGACCATGTCGAAGAACACATCGCCGACTTCCGCGTCGCCGTCAGTGAGCGTCTCCACCCACTCGGTGCCGACCGCGAGCGCGACTCCGATCACGACCGTGAGCGCGATGGCCGCGCGCGGTCGAACCCTGCGCCCGACCAACATCAACACCACCCACGTGACCGACGCGAACCATGAGCCGTGCAGCGCGTCCGGAAGCGCCGAGGCGACGCGTCCCGATGCGGGTATGTCGATCAGTTGCTGCTGTTGCACGATCAACAGCAGGATCAGCGCGCCGGCCGCGATCATCGGGTAGAGCCGTCCTGGACGAGTCGGATACACTGCGCCTCTTTCCTTCAAGACCCAGACGGAGTGACACGATGACATGCGATCTCGCGATGAGCGACGAATGGCTTGCCACGACGCGCGCAGAGCGCAAGCGCCGCGATCTCAGTCGAGAGGTGCCGCGCAAAGTGATCATGGAGTACCTCGAACTCTGGGCGCAAGCCCCGGCCGGATCGCATTCACCAGGCTGGCGCCGGCTGATCGCCGACGACCGGAAGAGTATGGCGCTCGCCGGCACGGAGATGACCGGCGTGTGAACGGCGGTGAGCCTGCGATATTCCGTCGGTGGCAACGGTCCGATCACTTCGATTGGGGCTCTGCGACAAGAACCAGCCATTTGCCGTCCGGGCTCGCGGCGAGACGGGTGATCGTCGTCAGTCCGGCCGACGCGAAATCGCCGACCTCGGCCCAGCCGGCGGCGCCATCGCGCCAGGCCCAGATCTTCGTGCCGGACGCCATCAACATGCGGCCGTCAGGCAGCCACGTCAGGTACTGGCTTCCCGCCAGCCCCTCGGTGATGACCGTCGTCTTCTTTGTCATCGGATCGAGTTGCTTGACGACCGCGGAAGCGCCGGTTGAACTTCCGATGAAGCTGACAGTCCTGGGTCCGGGGCGGATCAGGAGTGACCGGCCGATATTCGGCTCAATCACCTCGGCCGTATCTGCCTTCGTGTCGAGGAGTTGCAGCGTGGCCGGGCTGTCATTCGCGCCGAGCACACCGAGCACATACACCGCAAGGCGATTGTCGTCTATCCAGACGTAGTAGCCGATGAGCCCCTTGTGCGCGTAGATCAGGCGCGGGTTCGACCCGTCGAGATCGAAGCGCCACAGCTCCTGTCTATCGCCACGCACGGTCGAAAACGTCTTGCCGTCCGGCGTCACGAGCGCGGAGTACTCGTTTTCGGCCGTGCGCGTCAGTTGCGTGACGAGCTTCGTCTTGATGTCGTACCGATAGATGTCTGTCTGCTTGCCGTCGCGGCGCGACGTGAAGAGGATCGCTGTTCCGTCCGGCAGAAAGCTGGGCTGGTTGTCGTACTCCGGGCTGTTGCTGATGTCGACCGGCGTCCCGATCGTCAACGCGCTGCCGCTCCGGGCGAGCGGCGCCAAATAGATCTCGGTCGGAGGGGGCGGTGCGGTCTGCGGCACGAGAAGCGAGGCGATCACAAGTACGAGTGCGAGTCTCATGGCTGTCACCCTTTCACGACCTGAAGCGGGCGGTGGCGCGTGACGGTCGTGGTCGCCGCGTGATGGGTCAGAAGGCGAAGAGGACCCCGCCACTGAAGTCGCCCTGGAACTTCCCGGAGCCCGAGAACGCGAAGAGGCACCCTCGGCTGCCGCAGACCGCCGCGCCGTTGCTGGTGACCGGCGTGTAGAAGCCGCGCGCCTCAAAGCGGAAACCGACATGCTGGGTCAGTCGGGTCTTGATCCCGAGGCCCAGGCCGACCGTGAACCAGGTTTCGCTGTCGAAGCCGGATCGCGCGAAGCGCGTGGCGCCGATCAGGAAGGTCCCGAAGGCGTGCAGGCTGCCACGGCTCGTCTCTTCCTGGATGCCGCCCATGTATCGGTCCATGGCCACGTCGACGGGTGGGTTCGGCCACTCTGCCGCGAGGCGGCTCTCCTGCCGCGAGAAGAGCGCCTCTGCGCGCCACGTTTCGGCGATGGCCTTGCTGAAGGTTCCGCCGTACACCAGGCCGCCCTCGATGCGGAGGTCTCGGCCGGTGACCGGCGATGTCAGTGAGCCGCCGAAGCCGTAGCCGCCAAACGCGGCGATTTCCGCCGTCTGGGCTCCGGCCTCGGCTCCCAGGCCCGGGACCGCGAAGAAGAGGACGGCCGTCAGTGGGCGCAGGCGTCGCATACGCCACAACCCTAGCACAAGCGGGACCCCCGGCTGAGAAGGCAGTCTTCTGTCACCATCGGCGCCGTGAGGATCTGCTGATGAATGCTTCCGATCCTCGCCAGATGCTCATGCGGCAGGACTGCATGGAGCGGCTGAGGTGCTGCTGAATGCTGCTCAAGCCCAACGACAGGAGGGGTGTCCGCATTCTGAAAGACGGCACCGTGGCTTGGAAAGGACAGCCCCCTCACGGGCAACAGCCCCGTATGGTCTGTCGTGGCTGTGCCCGGGCGGCTACCGTCTCACCCCTCCTCATCGCGCCCCCGTTTCATCAGTTGAACACGACGGTGTGGTCGTGCGTGACCAGGCTCGATCCGTAGCCGGTGTCGAGTGAAGCGGTCGTGCGGCTTGAGGACTCGCTGACCCTCACCCCGGCGGCCACCTGGGCCACCTGGCTCGCCGAGAGTGCCAGCGAGTGGTCGTGGTTCGCGGAACCCTGGATGCTCAGCGCCACGCCCCCACCCGCTGTGAGCTGCGCGCTCGTGACGGTCGCGATGTGCCCGTGATTGTCAGAAATGGCGCCGGCCTTGCTGCCCGACGGCGCGGGTACAGGGTCACCCGACGCCGTCACCGGCGAGGGCGCAGTCCCGTAGCTGCTGCTTCCGCCGCTGCAGTCAATCAAGGTGACGGCCATGCCGACAAAGAGCGCGCTGATCGACGCCGCTGTGAATTCCCGCCGGGTCACGGTTCGCGCCAGTAGATGTGCCATGGGTGTGCTTCTCCTTGAAGACCGATAGTGGACATTCCGTGTGTATCCGTCCCGACGACGGAATATCCGCCTATGGTGCAAGACATGCGCCAGCGATAGATCGGTCGAACATCGCGGAAAGTCTTGAGTTGCCGGCCCGACGGGCTTTCGACAAACGTGAGACCTTACGCGAACCGAAAGCGCCATCAACGCCGCCTCGGTTTGAATCTCGACCAGAAGTGGCCCGGTATCGCTTGGTTCGGAGTCGAACGCGATAACCGATCGGCACGCCTCGATCAAAACGACGCCGGACTTGCGCGGTGAAAGAACCCGCTCACGCGTCAAGCCACGATTTGCTGCACCCCGGCTCCAGGTCACTTGCCGCGTTGACATATGACGTCATGCGTAATACCCCGCACTCATGATCAGGTCCTTCAGGAGCAAAGGCGCAGAGGCCCTGTTCCACGACATGCCGGTTCGACGATTCCAGGCGATCGAGCGGCCTGCGCGGCGAACGCTGCAATTATTCCGCAGGGCCCGCGCTCCGTCTCGGCAAGTACTTCGGCACTTCTCCCGAAGTCTGGCTCGATCTGCAGTCAGACTACGCGCTTCGAGTGGCGCGGCAAACGACATGGACACGTGTCGAACCGACGGTGCAGACCCGAGTCGCCTGATCGTGTTTCGACTCCGGCCGGGTGGGCAATGCAATAGCGGGGATCCACTCGCGGTGGCCGGTGCCGTCGTGCGAGGCGATCACCGGCGATTGGGGCCAGCGCTCGCGAATCCCAGCGGTTGAGGCCTGGGCCTCCCACGGCGGGAGCAGCTGATGGTGATTCCGAACACGTCCTTGACCGGACTGTCCAGGTTCCCCCGTACTTCGAGCCACGAACTGGACTCGAGGCGCGGCTCCTCCCCGCGCCGAGTCTCGGGGTGAATTGAGACGCGGGGTGAGACACTGTGAACCTCCGTGGCCCGTGCCTAATTCCCACGCGATCTTGGCACGGGCCTCGTCGGCAAACAGGCGGCGTCAGCGCGACGGAATGATGAACGGACCGCCGTCCTGCGCGCGCAGGCGATCGAGGATCTTCCGCGCCTTCGGTTGGTCCTCGTACCACAGCCGCCACAGCCTGAAGAGCGTTGCGGTGGTCACCACGTTCACGCCCATCCTGTGAAGCACGCTAAGCGCGTCAGGGACGGCGGGATCGGGACGGTCCGCGGGCGGCGTCGCGGGGTTGTTGTTGACCACGAACACGACGCGGTCG
>Ga0315273_10012288_pt1 | contig 10968 bp, 8 predicted proteins | sample YL17G02_0_MG_FD_205753 | JGI IMG/M metagenome (GOLD analysis project Ga0315273, IMG submission 205753) | Sediment microbial communities from Yellowstone Lake, YNP, Wyoming, USA - YL17G02_0 | ecosystem: Environmental > Aquatic > Freshwater > Lake > Sediment | place: USA: Wyoming | collected...
ACCCGCGGCTCGGTTCGCCCGGCGGTTCGTACTTCCTGCGGATGCGGTCGATTATCTCGTCGATGTCGGGAAGCTCGCTTATCTTGTACACCTTGGAGAACATGACCTTGCCTCCCTCGTCGACGAGGATGTTGGCCCGCTCCGAAAATCCGTCCTTGTCGCGGAATATGCCGTACTTTCGGGCCACCTCGCCGTGGGGCCAGAAATCGGATAGCAGTCGGGTCTTTTTCAGTTCCAGCTCATGGGCCCATGCCTTCTTGCTGGGCACGGAATCTATGTTGACGCCGAATGCGACGGTGTTGAGCTTCTTGAACGCGCCGAAGTTCTTCTCCAGGGACTTCATCTGCCTGGAGCAAACGCCGGTCCATGCCAGCGGATGGAACGACAAGAGCACCTTCTTCCCTCTGAAATCAGAAAGATGTACAGGCTTTTCATTGTGGTCGTCCAAAACGAAGTCCGGGGCCTTCTCACCAACGCTTATCGGTTTTGACATATCCTGACCTCCGATCCGCACGCCTAATCCGCCGTGGGGAATAAAAATGTTGTTCCGGGGCGGGGCGGGCCGCCGCCCCCGCCTCTTCACGGACCAATCGCAAAGAGTTGTTCGTCCGTTCTTCCCCGTTTCCCCGGCAGACCTGCCCACTGGCCCACCGGTTTGCCGTTCATTATTGTCCCGGCCAGTCCGCCTGCGGCTGCGCATACGCAGGTTCATCGACGCGGCCAGCCGCCACCGCGGGCGGCCTTTTCTTGCGCAGCATGACCACGGCGACCACAGCCGCAATGATGGCTCCCGCCGCCGCCCCTCCTATCGCTGCCATGAGCTCGGGCGATGTCCCCCCGCTTGTGGGGGGATCTGTTATGTATATCATGAGATTGGTCTCGATGGACGATTTCCCGTCCGATATGGTCAGGTGTATCGTGTGGGTCCCTGTCTTGAGGTCGGCCGCTGTGAACTCCGCAGAAGTGGACAGCCGCCTGCCGTTCTCCGTCCAGCAAAAGCTAAGCGTGTCATTGTCGGTGTCCCCGGCCTCGGCCCTGAAATGAATCTTTATCCCCTTTTCGAACTTCTGGCCGTTGACGGGGTCCAGGGAGAAAAGCTTGGGCGGCGCATTGGCGCTCACCGTGAAATGCAAAGCCCCGCTCTCCGTCCCGGCATTGCCGTCCCATACAGAAAGCAGGATGGCGTGCGGCCCGGGCGCAATGGCCTGCGAGAGCGTCCGGCCCGTTCCCAGGACCTTGGAGCCCTCGAACCATGTGTATGACAGGGCATCCCCGTCCGGGTCCTGGGCCGACCCTTCGAAAGTTATGGCCGTCCCTTCCCGGAATGAGGCCGCGGCGGCTGGCGAGATGATCCTGACATCGGTCGGCCCGCGGTTGAGGTTTTGCACCGTGATATTCCACTTTCTGGTGGCGTAGAGCTCGCCATCGGTCACGGACACCATGACGGTGTGGTTCCCCGCCGACGAAAAATCGGTCCTGAACACATAGTCGGGCACTCCGAGCATCACCGGCTGCCCGTCCAGATACCATGTGTATTCCAGCCCCGCCTGGGAATCGACGTCGGATGCCGTGACGTTGAACTCCTGTGTCTGGTTCTCGTTTATCGTCGGGTCCAGAACAGGGGTGGACCGCGTGATGCGCGGCGGGTCGTTGACCGGCAGAACCGTCACCCTGACGGTGACGAAGTTGTTCCCCAGGCCCTTGTCATCCTTCGCAACGAGCTTGATGACCTCGACAATCCCCGAGACATCAGGCCTGGGCTTGAAGGTGATGTTGAGGCTGCCGTTGGCCACGATGACATCTATTTGGACATTGCCGGACGGGACCGGCGTGATGGGGTCCCCGTCCGGGTCCCAGAATACCGGCGCAATGTCCGTGCTCACACTTTCGTCCTCGTTGATGGTCAGGTCGGGCGGATTTGGCCTTATCACCTGGGGCGCCTGGTTCACATGCTGGACCACCACCTTGCATTTCCCGGTGGCGGAATTGGACGCCTTGTCAGTGGCCAAAAATGTCATGTTCACCGTCCCCCAAAAATCGATGGGGGCGGATATGGTGACCTTTCCGGAAGGAGAGATGTTCACCAGAAGAAGGCCGTTGTCGGAGAACGAGTATGTCAGTGCGTCGTAAGTAAAGGTGTCGTTGTCCTTGAAATGTTTGGAGAGGTCCGGGCCGGCGGCGGTTCCGTTCTGCGGCACCAAAACGTCGGGTATGCTCTTGATGAGGATGGGCGGGTCCTCCACGGAATTCACCGTGACATTGATGGGCGTCTCGTAGAACTTCCCCCAGGGGTCCGTGGCCCTGATGAATGCGTTCTCGCTCCCGAACCAGTTGGCGGGACCATACAGCAAAAGGTCGTTTTGGGTCTGGTTGAACACTCCCTTGATGTGCGGGGCCGTCACGCAATATATCAGCAGGTCCCCGTCGGGGTCCGAGAAGTGGTCCGATACATAGACGGCGCGGCTTTGGTCCTCGTCGAATACCACGGGCGAAAACGGCGTTTTCAATTCCGGGGCACGGTCGGGCAGCCTGAACCGGAAAAAGTCGTAGTCCGCCGAGAAGTTGGCGTTGGAGAAGCCGTCGGCGATGAGCAGACCGGCCATGAACGGCTCTGTGAAGACCTGATTCCAGGCGTGGCTCGCGTTCCAGCTGATCCCGTCGTAGGAGTAGAACGACGTAAACGCTGAGCCGTCCTTTATCACGCGGAGGTAAATCGTTGGCGGGGTAACGGTGACCGTGGCGAAGTTGTTGAAGCTCCCTCCTATCATCACCGCGACCTCCACGACCGGGCTGCCCTCCGTCTGGTATTTCAGGGCCGACCAGTTGCCGGGGTCGTTGAAGAACATTATCCCGGTCTTCTCCCAGCCCCCGGTCGGGTTTGCCGTCACCTTGGTGTCCAGCACGCAGCTGCCTGTCATGTTCTGGTACAGGATGGTGCCGTTGGAGCCTCCGGAACCGAAGTTGCAGCCGTTGTTTGATACCATGTGAATCTGGCCGGGGGTGGTGTTGCCTACGTCATATGTCTGGGGCGGGTTGTACCAGCTCCACTTGGGGTCCAGAGAGGTCCCGTTGAACTCGTCGTTGTAGTCGGCCCTGCCGGCCAAAAAGGCGTTCTCCCCATCGGTTGCAGAACCGCTTGCGGGCGGTTGCGGGCCCAAAAGGATGGGCAGCAACATGAGGCACGATATCAGCAAGGAGACAAACCTTCCAGTCATGGCCGTCACACCGTTCATCATACACGGATACGCGAATATATATAAGTTCCCGGACGATTGGGAATCGATAGGGGGAATGCATCCATGGCAAAAGAATCCGGGGATGGCAAGTCGGGCGATATCCGGGCGCGGCCTTCGGGGGCCTCGGGGCTTGTCGAGTATCAGGCGGGTTCCATCGTCAGCCGCGAAATAATCCGCAAGGGAACCGGGACCGTGACCCTTTTTGCGTTCGACAGGGGCCAGGGGCTCAGCGAGCACACCGCGCCCTTCGACGCCCTTGTCCACATCCTGGACGGAAATGCCCAAATAACTATAGCCGGCAAGCAGGTCCGGGCCAAAAAGGGCGATATCCTCATCCTTCCGGCGGGAATCCCCCACGCCCTCAAGGCCACGGGGCGCTTCAAGATGCTACTGACGATGATACGCTCCAAATGAGGGGCAGAAGTTATTATTATCCCCTTCATTCATGTATCCGAGGTTGGAAACCCATGCCCGACAACAAGCCCCCCAAGGACGACAAGCTCGCAAAGATAATCGAGGAGATACGGAAGAACCCGGAGCTTTTGATAAGCAAGTACCTCAAGGCCGACAAGCTCATATTGCGCGAGGATTGCGACGGCAAGACCGGCCCTTCGTTTCGGACATACAGGGACGTGGTCGTCCTTTACACCGAGGGCGTGGCGACATTCATAGACGAGGAAGGGAAGCTCCACCAGGTCAACCCGGACGCGGTCCAGGAGATAATCTACTCGGACGACGCGTCATTGTGGATGAGGCACCTGATGCTTTTCAGCGCCAGCCAGATGATAAACCAGCTGATAATTTCTAAAAAATTCGAACAGCCGGAACTCTAGGCAATTGGTCAAAGGGTGCTGGGTGCCGGGGGCCGGGGAACGGACGACGACGAATCGTCCCGGCACCCAGCACCCGGCACCCGGAACCCGGCACCCGGAACCCCCGTTTTTCCTATTCCGCCGCCCAAACCTCTATTCCCTTCTCCCCGACCTTGTAATACAGGGTCACCTTGGGCCCTGCGGCCTGGGTGATGGTCAGCTGGCCGGTGGATGGATCAAGCTCCATCAGCACATCGGCGAGCTGCAGTATTGTCTTGACGTCCTTTTCGTCGTGGAGGTCTGGCTGGATGAGAAGGAAGCTCACCGCCTTGAAGCCCTTTATCTTGGCGCGCAGGTAGGAAAGGAAGCGGTAGACGCCCGCCGGGGAGACATACATGAGGACGGTATCGATCGAATCGAACACCAGCCTCTGCTGGTAGATGCCGCGGGACATGAAGTCGCCAAGGCTCGTGATTATGCAGTTGCTCATCTTGGCAAAGTCCGCCACCGAGGAGACGTATTTCACGGCGGCCGTGTCCTGGAGAGAAGGGTCGGACTGCGGCGCGTAGGAATCGATGAACAGGTACCTGTTCTCGAAACGGGTAAGGTCCATGCCCTTCTCGGCCATCTGGGTGAGGACGTCATCCATGAACTCCTTGGTGGTGACGTAGGTGCCCGCCTCCTCCGAGCATATCCCGGAGAAGAAGAACTGCTGCGCCAGAAGCTCCCTTCCCGAGAGCGAGGGGCCGCTTATGAGGACGAAGGAGCCGCTGCGGATACCCCCGTCGAGCGCATTGTCGATGGCATCGATGCCAGTCTTTGTCCGAAGGGACATCATCGGCTATCCACCTCCCTGCGCGCCTCGGCCAGCGCCACGCCCATCAGCTTGTCTATGAGCGCGTCCAAAAGCTCCGGGATTCCCTTCTTCTCCGACGCCACGGTGGGCACTATCGGGATATTGGAAGGCAGGTGGAGCTGCTCGCGGATCCTCTCGATCGGAAGCGCACCCTCCTTGTCGTAATGGTTTGCGGCGACTATCAGGGGGACCGCCAGCGCGTTGGTGAGCTGCATCATGGTGCGGGCGCGCTTGAAGCTCTCCACCGCGGTGGCGTCTATCACGAGTATCACGGCCACGGCTTCCTCGGCAAGGTAGTAGAGTATCGGATCGAAGAGCTCCTGGCCGGGCGTTCCGTAAAGATCGCAGGCAAATCCCTTGTGGTCCAGGTAGCCATGGTCCATTGCCACCGTTGTGCCCATGCTGTCCACGGATACTGCCGAGTTGGATATCGCCCTGACCATCGTCGATTTCCCGGACTGGTGCGGGCCGGTTATCAGCACCTTGGGGAAATAGACCCTCACCCCGCCGGGGCGCATCACCTTGACGGGGACCGCCATCCCCTCGAATGATGTGGAGCCTATCTTTTCGGCAAAAAGCAGCTGCCTGACAATGGATATCTCCTCCACGGGCCTCAGCGACAACACAGTTTCGAACTGGCTTTTGATGCGCTTGACGCAGTCCGGTTCGTAGCCCCATGTCGAGAAAAGGACCATCACGGACGCCTTCTTCTTCAGCTCGCCGACAAGGCCCAAAAAATCCTCCAGGCCGTCGCCGTGCATGTCCATGTATGAGGACATGCTGTCGAGGAGCACCACCGAGCCTTCCTCCACGGCGTCATCGAGGGTCTGCCTCACCATCCCGATGTCCGACGGATCCCGGACAAGGAACTTCTCGCTGGAGGGCATGCCGCTGAACCCCGAATAAGAGTCCACCAGCCGAAACGAGCCATCGTCCTCGTAGCTTTCCAGGTCGTGGCCCAAAAGCTCCGCCTCCCTCCTGACCGATGCGGGGGTCTTGTTGTTGACCAGGTAGACGGCGCGGGACCGCTCCTTGACCACGTTGGACATGGCGCTGATGCCGAACGGCGCCGGGTCTATCCCTGGCGAGCTGATGAAAAGAAGCGTGCTTTTTTCGGGGAGGGCCATCATCTTGTCGTCGAAGACCCGGATGCCGAGCTTGAACATCGGAGGCCACCCGGTACTACCGCAGGCCGGGCTGGACCGACAGTCCGTTCCTGCCTATGTCGATGGCCTGCTCCCCGGTGAGGTGCTTTGTCCCCCTCATCTTGAGGACCTCGATGTATTTGCGCCTGGCGTTCTCCTCCTTCGGGTACGACAGCACGAGGATGGAGTCTGCCATGTATCCTTCCATGGAGCTGGATATTTCCGCATAGCCCATCTCGGAGGTGAGGAATGTGATGCAGTTGAAGGCCTTCATGAACGTGGTGAAGTCATGCAGGAACTCGCGGTACTTCTTCTGCTGCTCAAACGCTATCCTCATGACCGTCACGGGGTCCAGGACCAGCCTGTTGGGGCTGTAGCGCTCCACCTCGCCCTTGAGGGCGTTGAGCACATCGTCCGGGTTCCGTCTCATCGCGTCGCCGATGTCGATGAATATCACCCTCCCCATCTCCACGAGGGACTGGTCGAAGAACGAAAAGCCGGAAAGGAACTTTTGAACCACCCAGTTGGGTTCCGATATCCCGGTCAGGTACATGCCGGTCTCGCCGGCCCTGGCGCCGTGGAAGAGGCTCTGGACGCCCAATGTCGTTTTGCCCGTGCCGGGCTCGCCGGCCACCAGGATGCTCGAGGGCATCGGGAAGCCGCCTTCGATCATCCCGTCCAGCCCAGGAATGCCAGATTCCAGTCGTTCCAACCGATACCCTCCCGATGGCCTGTTTGGATAACGTTGATATCTTATATATATTTGGATGGCGCCGGGTCATGCGTTCGAAAAGGACCCGGCATGCCTCACTTGGGCGGTTCGGGAATCGCCGGTTTGTCATCCTTGTGTTTCCGGTTGCACTTGTCCGCAAACATGCACTTGGTGCAATCACCTTCACAAGGTTTGTCATCGGCCCTGTATCGGTCGTTCGAGATTATCCGCGGCGCCCTCTTCTTCTGTTCGTATGTCATTTAAGTCCAACCTTTGATAGGTTCCCGGTCCGGACCCCGTTTTGGGCCCGTTTTCATGCCTGTTACTGTATTATGCCGTTCATCTATAAATATCCATTACTGTCCGACCACTATGGTCCAACAAGTCCTTTTTGGCCGCCCCGGCCTCTCCGGGGGGAGCCGGTATCCCCGAATTGTTTATAACCGTACCCGCCAATGTGAATCGTGCATCCAGGTGATTGTACTCATGTTCAGACTGGTCGCCGTCGTGGCCGCCGCGGTCTTCCTGACAGGCATCGCTGCCGGATGGAGCTGTCCTGCCGCGGCCATCCCGAACCCGACCGCCCCGGTGTTGTCCGTCACGATCGACGAACCCACGACGGTCGAGGCCGTCATAACCGAAAAAGAGATGGGCCGGGCAGATTTTTCGGGAACTGTCACCATCGACAAGATGCCCGTCGAAAGGGTGACGGTGATGCTTGCCGTTTCAGTTGATAACGGGTGGTTTTCGGCCCTTTCTCCGACGACCATGGTCTTTACGAGCAACGGCCCCCAGTCGTTCACTTTCGCGGTCGCCGTTCCCGAGGCAACCTCCGCCGAGGAGGTGGGCCATGTCAAGGTGACTGCCAGCACGAGCGGGACCGGCTATTCGGTATCGGACGAGGCCGGGGCGAACGTGTCGGCCGCGCCATATTTCCGCGTCATGCTTGATTCAAGCACCCCGTATCAGGAGGTCCCGCCCGGAAATACGGCCGTGGTCACAATGGTCGTCCGAAACCCCGGCAACGCGGTCGATTCATACACGCTCGAGATTGAGAACGCAAAGGCCCTCAAGGATCAGGGATGGTCGGTGGAGTTGGACAAGACATCGATTGCGGGCCTGCGCCCGGGCGGCGAGGCCCAGGTCACGATCACCGCCGGGCCTTCCCATGAATGGAGCTGGGACATCTGGACGGACAGGCCGACCTCCATCGTCTTGAAGGCCACCTCCCAGGGGGCCACAACGAACAGCACGCTGGTATACCAGAGCTTCCCCGTGTACGTCTATCAGAAAGGTCCCAACACGCCCTTGGTGAACCTGATAATAGGCATCATGACGATTCTGGTGATCTCGTCGGTGATTGCAGTCCTTTTGGTCCGGCGGAGGCGAAAAAAAAGGATGAGAGCGGCGACGACCGGAGAAGAGGATGGCCGGTGAACAGGCAGTCGGCAGTCGGGACGAACGAACGGTGTCAGCGAGCCGGTTAGCCGGTGAGCCGGTAGAACGGCAATCCGGAGGGAACATGAAAAGAATCCTTCTCCATGTCTGCTGCGGGCCATGCTCCACCGAGGTCATAGACAGGCTGGCCGCCGGAAACTGCGCGCTCGTTGTCTTTTTCTACAATCCCAACATATTCCCCAAGGAGGAATATGAACGGCGGATGGAAGAGGCCGAAAGATTCGCCGCCGGGCGCAACATTCGATTCATAAAAGGGGACCGCGACCACGACAAATGGCTCGAGGCCGTCGAAGGCCTCGAGCATGAGCCGGAGGGCGGGAAGCGTTGCATGGCCTGCTTCGCCTTCAGGCTTGGCGAGGCGGCCATGATGGCCCGTCGTGAGGGCGCGGAGGCGTTCACCACCACCCTCACCATCAGCCCGCACAAGAATGCGACGGATGTGAACTTCGCAGGTGAAGAGGCGGGGAAAAAAGAGAGTGTGCCTTTCATTTCAGAGGACTTCAAGAAGAAGAACGGCTTCCTCAAAAGCTGCAGGGCGGCCAGAGAGGCCAAAATGTACCGCCAGGACTACTGTGGTTGCGAATTCTCTATGACCCTTCGTCGGCCTCTACATCGACCACGGGACCATCCGCCTCATCATTGACATCCTCTGTATCGCCGGCAGGATGAGGCGGTGGGTTCGCCGGCCGTCTGGGGACAACCAGGAGCCAGCACAGGATGAGCGAAAGTATGATGAGCGCCACCGCCACCAGGCGGTAGTATATCTCACCGGTCCGGGTCGGGGCCGGCGCCGGCCGGGTGTGGTTGGGCTGCGGCTGTATTGGCGGCTCCACGGCGTCGACCGTTATCTCGACCGATGTCTGGCAATAGGCGCCCGCGAGGTCCATGACGGTCAACACGATGGTGTGGTTGCCCGGTGTCAGGGTGGCGTTCATATCCATCCCGTAGCCCACGATGCCCGTCTGGTTTGATTCCCAGCTGAAGTTCAAAATGTCCCCCCACTTCTCATCCGGGTCAGAACTTCCGAAGGCGGAGAACCACACCATGGTCTGGTTGTCGTATGGCTCCCCTGCCAAAGGCGATTCCAGGTATGCCTCGGGCGGGTCGTTGATGTTGACCACATCCACCGTGATGTTGATGACGTACTCGGATTCCCTGTCGCGCACGGTCACCCTCACAGAACGGACGCCCACATCGTCGTTGCCGGGCCAAAACGATATCGTCCCGTTCTTGGAGGATACAAATCTCACCAGGCTGTCATTGGTGGAATATCTAAACGAGTCGCCTTCCATCCCGACATCCGGGTCCTCGACCCCGACATTGAGGACGGTCGGCTCGTCCTGAAGGACCGAAAACCTCATCTCCTCGACCGCCGGCGTGCCGTTTATGGTCGTTATGCGCACAGGGTCGTTGACCGGCTCCACGGTGACATTCACGAAATGTACCGCCGTCAGCCCGTACGGGTCCTGCGCCGTAAGGCGCACGGTCTGGGGGCCGTTCCAGTCCTGCCGCGGCCTGAAGGATACGTCGCCCCCCGGCTCGATGCGCACCGTCATGTTGGACACGGGGCCGTCGGGATCGACGCGGGCATCGTACTTCAATGCGTCCCCGTCCGGGTCCGAAAATATCCTTGTCATGTTCACATGCGATATATCCACCGTGTCCTCGTCCATCTGGAACGCCAATATGGCGCCGGGGACCACCTCGGGAGGATAATCTATGTCGACGACCAGTTGCGGGGCCCAAAACGATGTCTTTGGCGAGGCGCCCGTGTACCATTCGACGTAGCTGTCGTCCTGCGTAACCGTGAGGGCCTTCACCCTGAATGCCGCCCGGCCCTCGGCCAGGCCCCGGTAGAGCGCGGCGCACTGCGCTGTCGTCAGGTTGAAAAGCTGCCAGCGGCCGGGGACCATTTCCGATATCGCGAACGCGTTCCCCAGGGCGCCCTCCGAGGCTCCGTCGAGAAGCAAGGGGTATATCGGTTCCGACCGGCTGGGGTCTATCACATAGGAGGCGTTGGCCGCCAGCATCTCGACAGTCCATGTGGTCGTTGTGAGGGCGGGGTCTGTGTTTTTGACCATGAGCCGGAGCTGGGCCCACGTGACATTGGTCCTTGCGGGATAACCGGGAGCATCGAACCTCACACCGGCCAGGCGCCGGACGCTGTCGGACAGCCCGGCGGACATCGATATCTCCCCGAAATGGTTGCCCCCGCCGGAATCGATGGCGTAGCCGGCAAAGCCTGCGAGGGGGCGGAATGCCATGTCGTGCGTCCTGAAGTTAAGGTGCCTGCCGGAGAGATTGAAGTTCTGGCCATTCCCGCAGTCATCCTCGACGACGATATCGGCCGAATAAGCGGTCCTCGGGGAAAGCCCGTCAATGACCATGCCGTGGACCGATGTCATCGCCCCGTCGGAGCGCTCCGCCGAGGACATTGCGCTCCAGTACGCCACGCTGGCGGCCGACGGCTCGTCCGTCTCCACCCGGATGAACGCGCTGGTGTCCGTGACGTTTTCGAGCGTCCAGTTCAATATCCTGGGCGGCGAGCCGTCGACCAAGACATCGTCCCATGCGATCCCGGGAGGATCCGCGTCGTTGTATGACACCCGCACCCTGTCGCCGTCCTGGACCTCCACCATGCCGTCGTGGGCCGCGTTTCCGAGGTGAAGGGTGATGGCACCGGTGAACAGGCCGCCCGTGCCGGTCTCCAAGAGTGTGAACTGCTCCGGCGCGGTCTCTGTGGCCGAGG
>Ga0315273_10012290_pt1 | contig 10967 bp, 19 predicted proteins | sample YL17G02_0_MG_FD_205753 | JGI IMG/M metagenome (GOLD analysis project Ga0315273, IMG submission 205753) | Sediment microbial communities from Yellowstone Lake, YNP, Wyoming, USA - YL17G02_0 | ecosystem: Environmental > Aquatic > Freshwater > Lake > Sediment | place: USA: Wyoming | collected...
TTCTGAACAAATACGTTCACTTCTTTTCCATCTCTACTAATAGGTTCTTGCAATAATCGGCAATCTTTTTGGCTTGCCAGACCATAATACGCTTGTTGGTAGCCTGATGCGACGCGGCATTATATCTGAATCCCCAATAGGCATGAGACCATTTATTATATGGACTCTCTAGATTATTTTCACAAGCTCCTTCATAATATTCTTCAGTGGGGTTAAACAATCCGATGAGCGGACATGCGCTACAATCCTTAAAGCATAGATGACAGGCAAAGCAATCGTGCATAATATCACCATATACTCCCTCAATAGTCTCCAACATCGGCCATTCGTGCTTTGGCTTACCAGGATTCTTACTTATCCAATACCACATAAGCATGCAATACTTAATACCAGTGTGGAGATCCATTCTCTTCCTCATCATGATTACTTGTCCTCCTTATCTGTCTTGATCAGCTTGAATTGCATCTTCTTCTTAGCATGCTCAAAACCTGCATCATAGCCATCATTCATTGCCTCAATACACTCAATCATGCCATTAAAAAGCTTATCAGAAAACTCTTTATCTCTAACAAGAAAAGCAAACAATGTAACTAGCTTTGTACTTTCGGTGGCATCATCGGGGCTATCAGAATTAAACTGATTCAAGTAGCATTCCATGGTTCTATCATCTCTAACAACAATGGCCGACTCATTAGGAGTCAGAACAATAGTCGTATTTTTACTAGGAACAATCTTCTTGCTTCGTTTCTTCATTACTTACCATCCTTCTTGACAGCCCAAAAACATCCCTTAATAAATCCAAACCTACTAACTTCAGCATCATATTCGTATTCCCAAGTATTCATGTTCTTCAAACCAAGCTGATAAAAAGCACAAACAACAGCCTTCTCGGGAGGCAGACAATAAGTAGCAACAATATCTCCGGTAGCAATATCATAAACATTAGTAACGATCTTCTTAACACGCTTGGCGATTGCAGCAATGATACTCTTCTTCGGTGTCAGTGGCATGGTTATTCCTCCCATTCTTGCAGCATAATCTTTGCTGCCTTGATTGCAAAGAAAACACTCATCTTATCTAGGCCATTGCTAACTAAATTTTTAGCAATTGTTTTTTCGTTACTATACTGAAAATTTCGCATGATACGATGAACAAGTTGAATATCAAGAGGCTTGAGATTTTTCTTAGGGATAAGCAGCATGGTGAAACCCCATGGTGCTACTGTAAAATACCATTCCTGTTCCAACTTGATATGCGATATGAACATGAACATTGGTCCAAAACTTCAATAGGTTTTCAATAGCAATCCTCTTATTGGTTGCTTCAGTGACGGTCATGATACCTGTCTCCTTATTCGCCGCTATAATTGCCACTGCTTCAGACTCTCTCGGTGCAAGGTCCGTTTGAGTGACACTTTTGGGAAAGAAACAGAACAGAAAATGAGAAGCAGTGACAATCGTAGCGGCGAATTGAATCGTTAATGATTACTCACTTTCAACAAGTGAGAAGGGAAAAATACGAGGATACTTATTTTCATTATTAATAATTACTCCGTGAAAATACTTATCGCCACTAATAAACTTAACATTCACATTTCTGTGTTCAATAGCCCTGATTAATTGTTTATAAGTTTCACGAGTAGTAGCTGTATTCAACGCTCCGTAAATATCAATATAAGCTCCATTATGTCTGGCAATAATAGATTCATACAATGTTAAAACACTACCATCGGAATGATATTGACGAATATTCTTTACCTTCTTGGCCAGGAAAGCATCAATAACAGAACGCATTTGGATTGTTCCTGGCATGTTATTTCCCTCCATGCTTGCGGATAAGATTATGCTGAATGCACTGCTCCTCATGCTTGCATCCCATGCAGAACTTGGGATGATGACGCTTAGTAGGAGAAAAACAATTCTTCTTATCGACGAAGTGCTTGATTACAATATTGTTTGGATCATTATTCTTGGGATTACCATCAAGATGATGAACAGACTTATTGTCAACAAGATTCTTGGAAATAAGTTGCTCGGCAAGGCTCTTTCCCATATTGTTACTCCTAGCTAGGGTAAATCCCAAAATCCATCAATCTCACCTACTACATTATTATTTTCATCATAAATAATTAATTCATACCATTCATTCGCATCCGTTAAAAACATAGGATCTTCTTTTTCTGGTGTTCCAATGTCCTTATGCTTGAACCGAGCAGTCCATCCGCTGCTTTTATGAATAATCTTAGTAGGCGTACGAGCATCCCATCCTGTTAATGGGAATGGAGGTGGCCAATATGTAAATCTTTTCTTTAATTCATCCGCTTTCATTGGTTATTCCTCCTTATGTATAAAAGATAGAAAACCTACGACACCAATTCTTTATGGCATTGCAGGACACATTATACATGCGTCCTATCTCTGTTAAGTTATTCTCCTTTAATAACTTAATTAGTTGTGACTTAGTTATGTCCTGACGCTTCATCTTTTCATGAGCACACTTATTAGAACAATACTTTTGATCATTCTTTATATATACAAATAGTCTCTTACAACTAGGACATCGTTTATAGTAAGCAATCTTCTTAGGGATTAACTTATTACGATGATGGAGAATATGCTCGCTCCTACTGGACATAACGATTAAGTTATGCCAGCTATTGTTGAGCTTATTTTCGTCTTTATGGTGGACATCTTCATCGGGCAGGATCCATCTACCAATCTTGAGGGACGCGACGTATCTATGAAAATAGACAATTCCGGCTCGATTAGCAATAGGTAAGCCGGAATAGCTAAATGCCAGGTAGCCATGAACATCATACAGAATGAAACTATGGTTCGGGTCATGATAGGCGTTCCTAATGAACAGACCGGCCCTAGGAATTAGTGGCATCGTTAACTCTCGCAAGTTATCTATATGGTGGGTCGCCCCGGGTACGATCCGGGATAGCCTGGCTTAAAAGGCCAGCATTTTGCCAATTAAATTAGCGACCCATGTTCGATTCTTCTATCGCCGGTGAGGGGGAAGAATCGTAGAACCCCCTATGGTTAATTGATTTTAGCGGGCTTTGTGTGTTTATGCAACACGATCCCCGCCATGATTGCCTCCTTATTAATTACCGTTGTTTACTTGTCCCCCGCCTGGCGCGCCCAGCATGATTCGGACATGCATCATGGGAATCTCAGTGTAGCGGTTACGTTCGGCGACGCTCTTGAAATCATGTCTCACGACATTATCTAAGAGTTCAAGACCTAATTCCCGTGCTCTACCAATTGAGCTATAGGCGCATCGTCTACCTAAATAATACCATAACCACAATTCATGCAACAATATGTTTTGCGACTATACTTCTTCTTACAACTAGGACAAGTCTTAAACTTCTTTCTACTTGAATATTTAATGTGAGTGATGAACCAATCAGGCACCGTCGTATTCTGCCCGTGCCTGGTTACGGTGATGAATCAATCCATTATTTTCATAATCATGACTAATAAACATGTAACGATCACGCATTGCAGTAATCTTCTCAATAGACACACCATGCTTATTGCGTTCCGCTAACACTGCATCAGGAACATCACCATCAAACAGATCAACGAGCCTCCACGAATATCCCATCATATCTGCCATCAGAATATAGTTATTAAACTCCCACACTTCACAATTCGTGTTGTTAACAATAATCGTCGGAACCTTATCAATAAGGCTCCTAATAAATAGCGACTGACAAGCGGCATGGGCCTTAGAAATATCGTAAGGAACAAAAACATACTTACCATCTTTCATGAAATAATCATCAGCGGAACAGATAACAATCTGCTTCGTCCGATCCCTCAATTTCAGGCAATCAATATAACGATCCTTACCAGATCCAGGAAGACCACGCATGATGATGATTTCGCCCATGGTAGTTACTCCTTATTTGTCCAATGCGGTTTCTGCCAAGGATTCTTATCGAGCTTACCTAATCTCATTAATGATTTACGAAGTCTAGTATTCCTCCAGATTAAATCACGAAGATTAGCAGCCCGTTGATTAGATAATAATACTTTTGACATTTTAATACCTCTTATTGGTGGGCCTACCCCGAGTCGAACGGGGACTGAATCGGTTATGAGCCGACTTCCCTAACCATTAGGATATAGGCCCATTGTTGATTTTTACAGCGAGGCTAATTTAACGATAATACACCTGTAAATATGAACTAGAGGAGAAGGGTACCCAAGAATTAAGGAAGATCAAATAACTGACATCTACCAAGAATGGTACCGTCTTTCATTCGGATCTCAAAATAATCATTTAGTCCCCTATTGTTATCATCGTTAGCAATCCATATCGCCATCGTGTCGCTCGCAGTATGAACATAATAAGGATTATTACATTCATCGAATCCCATATGAAACCAACCACGACGATTCAACTCTCGCATTCTAGACATAAAATAAGACATTGTAATATCTCCTTACGGCTTGGGGGTTATCTTACCATAAGTAATAGCAACAGTATCGCCAATCTGCAAATTATCATTATCAATAATTATACCATATTGGATGGTTTCACCATTATTTTTACGATCAATAAACAATTGTCGCAAATCAAGGAATTGATCGTAAAACCCTTCAATACGCCAATTATCCCAAACGATATTCTTCTTGGTACAAAGTGCCCAACGCTTCATGGTTATTTCTCCTTACAGTGTTAAGGGTGCTGGCATTTAATATAATCATTCCCCTGTAAAAGTCGAGGTGTGGGGACGAGCGACATGAGAAACCCGCTATCATCCGCCAGTTAGATGATAGATGATTCTTTATTAAGGCAGCCCCGGCACGGATCGAACGTGCAACCATCAGATCCAAAATCTGATGCTCTACCATTGCGCTACGGGGCTAAACGAGATCGGTGCCTGTTACCTCACCGATCTCTACTGCGTTGGCGAGAACAGCGATGGTCAACGCAGATTATTTGATCCACTCATCTACCCAACCAAGTTTACCCTCTAAGAGCAGGAATCTTTATTAGCATCCCGGAGGTGAATCGAACACCTCATTAAGCCTTAGTTAACGAGTTACCCCAGAATTGTGAGTATTCGGCAAGTTGGATCGCTTAGTACATGCCGACATCTGGGAACGATGATCCAGAATCTATAACTCGTTTGATTCAGACTTAACAACCATGCGGGATAAATTGCTCTTAATAACGAGGGGACGAAATGGCGTGGTGGGAAACGGAGCCGTCCAAAACCCACCGCAGGAGGATACCCTCGTCATTAAGAGCACTACACGGTCATGTTAATAACACGAATAGGAATGGCTGCCAATTCCTACCGTATTCTTTATTTCTTTATCTCCTTTTGCTAATTGTTATTACTGTTAGTGCGGGGTACGAGAGTCGAACTCGTAAGGTATTGCTACCGGGGGATTTTAAGTCCCCTGCGTTGACCTTTCCGCCAACCCCGCTTATATCTATATGTCCTTCCAGGTATTATTATGTATAATATCATATACAACTTTACGATCAACACTATATATATTAGCTAATTCCTTTCTAGAATGTTGTCTATAGTTTTTTCTAATATATTTTACATCTTTAATTGTTAATTTTGACCTACCGTTATTTTCTCCAATAGCAGACCGACCCCTTTCTACGCGATCTTTTACATTATCAGCATGTGATCCGATAATTAAATGTCTAGGATTAATACATAATGGATTATCGCATTTGTGTCGTATTATTCTACTTGTAGTAAGTTCTGTTTTATAGAATAATTGATACGAATATCTATGTGATAGTATTTGTTTTCTATTATATGATAGAAAAAATACTCCATATCCAGTCGCGTTTATTGTACCATGCCATATCCAACAATCATCAGTGATATAAATCTTAGAAAAGAATCTTTTTTGTTCTCTTGTTGTAAAGCAAGAGATTTTTGGTATTAGCATTTGGCTCCCTAAGCAAGAGTCGAACTCGCTTTGTCCCGCCGGGTTAGGAAGTATGCGCCAATCTTTTTTCCTCGGTGAAGGTTGGAAAGATTGGCAGAAAACCAACGAGTGTTGTTACGCATAATAATATTCCCGCTTCCAAGATGTTGCTACCATCATCAACCTCCCCAAGGTCACGATCCCTGTTATGTTTATATCAATCCCCGGATACGTTATTGCCCCAGCATGGTTTTGCTAGTAAGGCAGGGGAAGAAAAGTTACCGTGTCAAGGCAGTGTCAAGGCAGTTTTCCGGTGATGCCCAGCACCTTCACAACTTCACTAGCACTTAGTCGTGAAGTCATGATTAAACAATTACGGCGGTCCTCTAATCATATTAACCTCCAATACAGCTAAGTCTTTCGCCATTGCCCCGGAAATGGGGAACCGTTCTTATTATTGGAAAGAACGATAAAGAAACCCTCGGTAGCTTACCCGCTTACCGATTCTTGATGATGATCACTTCGCGTTGGGGAAGAGGGAGGCGAACTTCGCCTCCAGGCTATCATCCCGCTCTGCCAGCGAAGCCTTCAGGGGACGACCGACCTCCGCTTCCAGAGCCTTCTTCACCACGCGGATCATCTCGTTCAGACGCTTGAGAGCCCCGTACAGGCCCTCCGTCATTTCGATGATGATGTCAGTGATGATCCCATCCTCTTCCATGAGGAAGCGTCCTTCGTTCTGCCCGTCCTTCGGTTCCATCCGCACCTTTTCCATATGCTGCACCGGGACACCCGCGGTATCCATCACGGGAATGGGCTGACCATCAGCATCGAGCAGACGACGGCGCGTCTGGGGATCGAGCTTGTAAAGGGGTGCGAGGGCGTAGGTAAACTTACCCTCGATCTGGCGAATACGAAGCGAATGGGCCTTACGATCCAAATGCTTGAGATTCTTGACCTCCTCCAGCAGATCGCTCTTCATCGTGAGGATGAAACGCTGGCGAGCCTCATTGATGGCGCGCTTGTCAAGAAGGGCCAGGTACATGGTGACCTTGCCCATGAACTCCTCGTCATTGAGGAGCTTCTGGCTCAACAGCGAAGTAATATCATCACGAACAATCAACTTCTGTCCCGAGAAGTCCGACTGCTCTGTCTCCTCTTCACTACGGTAAACGCGCACCGTCTTTTCCCAGGCCGCCCGGCCTGGGACAGACGTGATCGTGGTGCTGCCGGAAGTGATAACGGACACGGGGGCGACGGGGGACTGAGCGCGAGTGTTCTTCTGCATTGCTTTTCTCCATTATGCCCATGAATAGTTGTTGATCATGGGCGGCCGGGAATTACCACAATGGCAATTCCTACATGATATGAAACATTATTAGCTTCATATCATGTAGAACGCGCCATTGCCACGTCCTTGTTTTCTCGGGGACAGGAGATGTTCCCTCTGTACGTTTTTTCGAGATTGCAATAGAAATATAAACAATAATTATTTTCTCATATTCCTAATGTTGCTGCTGTCGTGGTGCGGCCTTCGCGTAATCAGACATACCGCCTAACTGAATGGTAGATCCAATCGCTAATCTTTACAGGCGCCAATCGTCATGCGTTCGCGCATCACCACGACAGCAGCAATATTAGGAATTATACTCAATTATTGAAATTTCCGCCAACCCCATTTATTAGCCATTAACACTTATCATTATGAATATTATCATCATCATTCCCAAGATTATCAATGGATTATAAACAATTATTAGTTTATATTAAAATCCATACATCTCCTGCATTCTACGAGCATAGCAGTTCATGTCCTTTACTTCATAATCCCACAACCAATCTTCTGATTTTACCGGAATGATTGTATTAGCATACACAACAATGTCGCCATTTACCTTGCGGGCAGCCTTTGCCATTGTCAATGTGTGGATGTGTTTCTTTTCCACATGAGGATGAAGATGAGTACGGGTGATGTTCTTTCGAGCACGATCAGATCCCGCCAGAAAATTACATCATAGAGAGGCATTGTTATCTCCTTCATTGTGTGTAGAGTTTTTATTACTACTCAGCCTTACACTCGTTCTTTCCATCCCTCCTGCCCGTGCGGATATTCCGCCGCTTGTTGATCTTTCGGGCCCGACCGTCACACTCACCCGACTCGGTATAGTTGTGACCATAACGAGTGTTGCCGTTCTTCATTACTATTATCCTTTGCTAAGGTTTATCCTACCCTGTACGTTGGAGGGTTTATCAGGAATCGAACCTGATTTAATCCACCAGGAAAACCCATTATGTTCGTTTTGTGTTTAACAATTCATATTGCGTGGCAAACCCGGGTGAACTTTTATAAGGCCCGAAACCCACACAATATATAGCCGCTTTGTCTTGGAGCGGCAACCTTTATTATTTACTGGTGATTATTACCTCCTTTATCGTTGTTACTAGATGTTCCAGTCGTCCTCCCGACAGGACGGGAGGTCGTTGAACAGGCTGCCCGACAGGACGTTGATGACGTTGTTGACGACGGACAGCACTGGCTCCCCGAACCGAGCGAGCCAGTAACGCCCTTCCCAGATCACCGTGCCTGGCTCCAGCTTGACGTGCTGTTGCTGATGACGGGGCAGCTTGACGTGGGGGAACTTGATTGCCTGTTGATCGTTCTTCATGATGATTGCTCCTATTGCAATGTTAATTCTACCCTGCCATGACATTCCTTCACGGGCATCATGCTGTTCGTATCGTTACTGGTACAGGTCGATCTTGGTCGAAGTGATCATCCGCACGCTCCATCCGAACGATGCCCACCTTGCAACGGTGGGATCCTTGATGGATTCCATATTGATCTTGATGATCTCCTGTCCCTCTTTCTCGTGCTCTACAATCGCCGTCTCGAATTGAACGTCGCTCATTCCCGAGCGACGTGGGCGATCTGCTGCGTGATGAAACGCAGCAGACATGTGATTTGCCGACTCAGAATCATCTGCCCAGCACTGATCGTATCGCAATTGATCAATGGGGAAGTGATTGCTGCGGCGCGAGGAAACCGTGTACTTGAACAGCTTGATTTTCGGCATGATATTACCCTGCATGATGCCCGTGAAGGATTGTCATGATTTTAATAATGTTTATTAGCGATGCTACCATTTCTGCGGGCGATGTTGGCAGGCTAGGCCGATGATTAGTTGCTTGATTCTCCGCTGTACCGCTCAAACACGATCAAGCCGTTGCGCTTGATCGTTGTTTTGCGTATCCCCCCGTCTTTCGTTAGATCAAAAATCCACTCTAAGATGCCCCCCTTGTATGTCCGTCGTTTTCCATCTGGCGAATCTTGCGCTCCCATGATAGCCTCGAAAACCTCTAATGGGCTTACTCTGAACCTGGACATTGCATTCTCCGTAGCCTGCCTAATTACCCGCAGAAATGGTAACACCGCTATCAGTAGCATCATCCCCATGGGGCTTAATGATGATTGCTCACCATTTTGTGCCCCGCCGTCTTAGATGGTTAGCCAAGGTGCCGCTCTTAGGTTACCTCCTGTTCGTTATTGCGTGAGTACATCCCACGCTCACAAACGGCGAGACATCTAAGGCGGGCACAATCAGGCCCCATGGGGATAATGCTTTCCCTTATTGTGATTCAGTCCCCAATGGACTAAACCTATGTAACAATCAAGCGTTGTTTGTCATGTTAACAATGTTTGCTGGATTCCTCATTCGTGAGCATCATCATGATGCCCATTGATCAGAACTGCTCGTTTGGCCAGGTTCCTACGAGCACTGTCATGAATGCTCTGCGGTAATTGACACCGTTTTCGATCATGTCAATTACCCGCTGCATCAGGTCACGATCATCGCCGATCACGCAAGCAATCGTCTTGCGATGATGGGCCTGAAACCCACGGCAGCCGCTCAGGTATCGCCTTACCCTCTGCCACATTTTCTGGGTATCCTTGTTGCGATTCTTCATGATCATCTCCCCGATGATGCCCACGAACGAGGAATTCAGCGAGAATTATTCGGAATAATATCACGGGTTATGTCCCCGCGTTGACCTTACAACGCTTGTTGTAGATCGTAATGATTGCCGTCATTACGTCTACGATGATGGGCTGTTGCTCCTATGGCGGATTATGATGGGGATAATGATGTTTGTCTAACGCTTCCCCACTGCAACAGCGATGCCATGGGAGATGAGATACGCAGCGGTCCAGCCGTCCACGCCCGGGAGAATGTCCCCCAGCTTCATCGGCCCATGATCTGCAATGAACTTCACGGTACGAAAACGATTGTTATTCGTCTTCTTGCCGTTGTAATCACAACGCTCGATTGCATTGTCCTCGTTCTTCTGATACGAATTACGCATTCCCTTTGCCATGATGATGTCTCCTCATCCCCACCATAATCGGCCACAGGAACAACAGCCCTAACGCACATGATAATTTTCCCCCTCACGACGCTACTTATTCCCTTGCTTATCGCGATATTCCTTGTAGCGGCAATCGCATAATAAGCTAAGGAAGCCATTAGAAGCGCATTACTTTCGGTTTATTCTGGGTATCCGCTGCGTATATAAGCATTGCTGCTTAGACTACAGGTTCATTCCCAGCCTATTCATAACGCCTATAAGCATGGCTGATGATGATAAGTAGTGAAGTTCCCGTTTATCTGCATCATCGTTATGGTGTTTAGATTGCCTCCCTGGCCATGATGTCGCATTCGATCCAATCGCGTGCGGATTCTGCCGCACGCTTGAACCCGTAGTTGAACCAGAGACAGTACCACCTCTTTCCGTCATTTACCCATGTTTCAATCATCGGGTAAATTGTGTCAGTTCCATCGTCCGTGAGCCTCACCTTGTATCCCCTGAAAACGTATTCAACGATCTTCATTTCAGTCCCCTGATGATGCAGATAAACGGAAACCTCACCATTAACGGAGGGATCGCACCCCTCATCATCATTATTTGTGGCTTGCAATAAGGTGCTCCGTTATCTGCATCATAATTTGTTTCGATCTGTTTTACTTCTTCAGGTAGACCCGACCATTGCAA
>Ga0315273_10012291_pt1 | contig 10967 bp, 6 predicted proteins | sample YL17G02_0_MG_FD_205753 | JGI IMG/M metagenome (GOLD analysis project Ga0315273, IMG submission 205753) | Sediment microbial communities from Yellowstone Lake, YNP, Wyoming, USA - YL17G02_0 | ecosystem: Environmental > Aquatic > Freshwater > Lake > Sediment | place: USA: Wyoming | collected...
AATGAGGCGTCTGCGGGATTTGTCACTCAAGCACAAACTCATCGGTCTGATCATGGCGGTTCTAAGCGGAGCGCTGCTGATCGGGTTCGCCATCGAGATGGTCACTGATATCAGCTCCTATAAAGAGGAGTTGCGGCGCAGCTCGACGGTTACGACCAGACTGACAGCCATCAATTCGGAAGCTCCGCTCGCTTTCGATGACCGCGCCGGCGCCCAGGAGATGCTCAGTACTCTGGAGGCAGTACCATATATCGACGCAGCATACCTGTATGACAGCGCACTGAACATCTTTGCTTCGTACGCTAAGAAGGATTTGCAGTCAGAGATTGCTCGGGACCTGCTGCGAGAAGGGTCGGAAAGCAGATTCGTGAACGGATTCCTGCACGTTGTCCAGGCGGTCAGCCGCAATGGTCGGCTCTATGGCTTTGTTTACACGATGGCGTCCACCCGAGAGCTGGATGCACGGATCAACTCAACCATGATATCAGTGACCGTGCTGGTCGGCTGCCTGCTCATCGTTTCGTACCTCGTGACCGTTCGGCTTCAAAGAATCATCTCCGCACCCATTCATAATCTGGCCGATGTCGCCCAGCAAATAACTCGTGACGGGGATTATTCGCAGCGTGCTGCAAAATGGGGATCTGATGAAATTGGCGCCCTTTATGACAGTTTTAATCAGATGCTGGATCAGATTGAGGCAAGGAAGCTCGAGCGGGACAAGGCAGAAGACGCACTGCGAAGCAGCGAGGCAAAGTATCGGGCGTATATGGACAACGCTCCCATTGGAGTATTCGTCATTGACGGAAGCGGCCGGATAATAGACGCAAATCCAACCCTGTGTGAATTCACCGGCTACCTGGATCAGGAACTGGCCAAGATGAATATCATTGATTTGGTGGGTGAAACTGCGAGCACACCAGGTGGCAACGGCCTAATGTTGCGTCTGGTTCGGGCGGGTTTCGAGGGAGTGGAAGTTACAATCCGGCACCAGGGAGGAAAGGTTCGTCACCATAATCTCTGCGCTGCTCCCCTTTCGGACAGTCGATTGCTGGTATTCGCATCCGACATTACCGGACTTAAGGAGGCCCAGCAGGAACTTGTCCATTTGGCAGAACGCCTGGGTCGAAGTAATCGTGAATTGGAAGACTTTGCATCGGTGGCTTCGCATGATCTGCAGGAGCCGCTCCGCAAGGTGAGAGCTTTCGGTGATCGACTCCGCACGGCCTGCGGCGATATCCTGACTGAGAAGGCTTCCGACTATCTCGACCGCATGCAGCACGCGGCTGGACGGATGCAAGTGCTGATCAACGATCTCTTGACGTTTTCTCGCGTCACAACCAAAGCCCAACCACACGTTGAGATCGATCTCGCCGTGGTTTGCCGGGAAGTTATTACCGATCTGGAAACACGCATAGAGCAAGTTGATGGTCGAGTAGAAATCGGTGATCTACCGGTTGCTCTGGCAGAGCCGCTGCAAATGCGTCAACTGTTCCAAAACCTCATTGGGAACGCGTTGAAATTCCACAAACCGAATGAATCACCTGTAGTAAAAGTGCACTCAGGAAATCTTGACCCACAAGAACTGGCCCCGATGGGACTGGATAAGGTATCGACGTATTGCAAGATCGTCGTCGAAGATAACGGTATAGGTTTTGACCCTCGGTACGCTGAGAAGATATTTGCAGTGTTCCAACGTCTGCACGGTCGAGATGAATATGAGGGAACCGGGGTCGGTCTGGCGGTATGCCGCAAGATAGCCGAACGGCACAATGGAAAAATATCTGCACATAGTAGACCGGGAGAAGGATCAGTATTCAGCGTCATTCTCCCTCGGGCCACAATCAGAAAGGAAAATGGTCATGACCAGAGACTCAGAGCCGATCACCATCCTGTTGGCTGAAGACGATCCCGATGATGCCCTCATGGCACGGGAGGCACTGGAAGAAAGCCGTGTGGCCAATCCCCTGCACATTGTCGAGGACGGCGAACAACTGATGGATTATCTCTATTGCCGTGGACGGCATTCGGATCGCAACCCGGATGATCTCCCGGGGCTGATTCTGCTTGACTTGAACATGCCGAAGAAGGATGGCCGTCAAGCGATATTGGAGATAAAGAATGAACCGCGCTTCAAGCGCATTCCGATCGTGGTACTGACAACGTCGAGGGCGGAAGAAGATATCTGCCGTACTTATGACTCGGGCGTGAACTCCTTTATCTCCAAGCCCGTGTCATTCGAATCGCTGGTCGAAATCATGAAGACGCTGAGTCGTTACTGGTTCGAGATTGTAGAATTGCCAAGCAACACAGGAGTTGAGTATGGAGCAGCTGTGCAAGAAAGTCCTCATCATTGATGACGACGAAGATGATTTTATCCTGGCCCGGGATATACTCTCTCGAATTGCAGGGGCAATTCCGGAAGTCGAATGGGCATCAAGTTATTCGGCGGCACTGAGCATTATTGAACGTGGCGAACACGATGTCTTCCTGGTGGACTATCGGCTTGGTGGGCAGAACGGTCTCGAACTGATCCGAACGGCACGGCAGAGGGGTGTGCGACAGCCGATGATTCTCCTTACCGGGCAAGGAGACCTTGATGCCGATATGCGGGCAGTCAGAGACGGCGCTTCGGACTACCTTCTCAAAGATGAAATCAATCCGCTGCTTCTGGAGAGATCAATACGATATTCGATGGACCGGCAGCGAGCGCAAAACGACCTCAAGGAGAGTGAGGAGAAATACCGAGCCTTGTCGGAAAATTCCCCGGATATCATAATGCGATTCGACTGCCAGTACCGACATCTCTACGTCAATTCAGCCGTCAGGGCAATCAGCAAAGTCGCCTCACATGAGTTCATCGGCAAAACCCATGCTGAGCTCGGATTCCCGGAGCAAATGCAGGAATTCTGGCGAAAGCACCTTGGCTCGGCATTCGGCTCCGGCAAGCCGCAGCGCGTCGAGTTTGAGTACCGAACCGAAGAGGGGCTCCATGTATTTGACATGCGTCTGATGCCCGAGCAATCAACGGGTTGCGAGGTTACTTCGGTAATGTGTACAATGCGGGACATTACCGAGATTAAACGGCTTCAGCAGTTTACGGCCCGTGCACAGCGACTGGAGACGGCCGGTCGCATCGCCGGACAGGTAGCCCATGATTTCAACAACTTGCTGGCACCGCTAGTCGCTTATCCGGACCTGATGCGCGGGGAGCTTCCACCCGGGCTCGAAGCAGTTCGGTTTCTGGACAAAATGAAGGATGCCGCTTGCCGTATGTCAGAAATCAATCAGCAGTTGCTGACTCTCGGGCGGCGGGGACATTACAACATGGAGCCTCTTAGCCTGAATGAAATCGTAAGACAGGCAGTCGGACAGACCGGCACAACCGCTGTGGCTCCCGCCATGCAACTGAACTTGCAGGAAGGCTTGATGAACATCAAGGCCGGGCCTTCACAGATTCTCAGGGCCATCACGAACTTGATCAATAATGCCTGCGATGCTATGCCGAACGGCGGACAACTTACTATTACCACAGAAAACGTATATGTTGACGATGAGACCGTTGGTCGACTTGGGCGCATTCCGATTGGTGAATATGTCAGGCTGACAGTCTCCGATACGGGAGTCGGTATTGATCCCGATGCTCTGCCAAGGATATTCGATCCATTCTTTACGACCAAAACGACTGACCGGGCACGGGGCTCCGGGCTTGGCCTGAGCGTAGTCCATGCTGTGGTCGAAGATCACCATGGCGCTGTGGAGTGCAAGAGCACTCCTGGCAAAGGTACCACCATGATTATCTACTTCCCAATTACGCGGGAGGCTGTCGAAGTAAAGCAGTGGGATCAGATTATTGGTGGTTGTGAGAAGATAATGGTAGTTGATGATGATGAGGTCCAACGAGAGGTTTGTCAGCAGCTGTTGGAAAAGCTCGGTTATCAGGTTACCGCAGTCTCCAGCGGCGAGTTGGCGGTGGATACCTTAATCACAACACCCCACGACCTGTTGCTTCTGGATATGATCATGCCCGGCGGAATCGATGGTACCGAGACGCTTAAAAGAGTGCTTGAAGTTCATCCGGAGCAGAGAGCGATTGTCGTCTCCGGCTACGCTGAATCGCGACGGGTATCTGAAGCGCTCAGACTTGGCGCTTCAGCCTTCATCAGGAAGCCGGTCACGATGCGATCCATTGCTCAGGCTGTGCGACGAGAACTGGACCGCAACATTGCTCCGGTCGTTGTATAGGCACAAGAATAGTTAAGGTGGAACTCGGTTCACGTCGCCCGATGATGAACGAGAGCAAGCCGGTAGACGTTTCTCTGTCCGCGTGGACGCAACGCTGAAGTTGGTGCGCCCGCAGCCGCGCCCACCTTCACTTCCTGCTTATTACCTCCCGCCCGGAGGACATTAGCAAGCCATATGTTTTGTTTTGTGCGCGGCAGACCTCCCGAGGCTGTCCCACAAGTAGTAAAAGTTGCGGCAGGTCCTGACCCTGACGAAGTCGGGGTTGTGACCTGCCGCAACAAGTCATTCGAGACCAAGAGTGTACAACGTGCTGTCAGGCGACTCTGCCTGACAGCCTCGCTGTAGCAGGTGTCAGCCAGGGTCGGCTGACACCACTTTGTCAACTTATGGGACAGCCTCTCCAGGTCTGCCTGATTCTGTCGGTAACAGTGTTGGGGCAGACGAGGACGTCTGCCGCCCACGGATGCTAGAGCAGGCGGGGGATTTTCCCTGCAAGACTTTCCGAAGATTGCCCGGAACAAGGGACCTTAGGCTTTGGTTAGTCTCTGGTGCGGCTCACTGGGACCATAATCGCCCGGATTCCTAAGCGGCTGATGGTGTTATGTTTTCAAACACGGGTGCTGCTGAATTACTATGGCATACAGGTTGCGCTACCTACCTGACTGTTCTATGGATAGAAGACAAAAAATGAGGACGACCATGACAAAAGGCAATGATAGACCGTTCGCCTCTCTGGCGAAACTGGCTGTATTACTACTGGTTACCGGGGCTATCGGACAGCCGATCTCGGCTCAGACTCCGGGGTTGACCAATCTTACTCTGACTTCGTCATCAGGGACCAACTCTATCGATGATGCAATACTGTGCACATATACGCTGAGTGGCTCGGCGACGACGGCCGGAGTAGCCTGGTATCGCAACGGGCAGCCGATGATGACGCTGTATATGCCGTTTGAAGGAGGCGTTTCAAACTCTCTACAGGATTTCTCCGGTCGCGGAATGTCGCCCAGCGCAGTCGGCACGACGGTCTGGTCGGCTACCGCCGGGCGGGGTTCGACTGGGGCTTTCCAGTTCAGTGGTTCAAACTATATCAACGCCGGCAATAGTTTTCCGACCGGATCGTCCTATTCTGCCGTCGTCTGGGCCTACCCCACCGATCTGAGTGTTACGCTCGTCCCAATTGGTAGCGGCGCCTCGGGAACTGCCTCGCACATCCTGAGAATCGCCCGTGACGGGAGCCTGACGGCTGGGCACAACGGCAACACGCGAATAGTCAAGACCGGCACCGGCGAAATAGTCGCCAACAACTGGTATCTGCTGGCCGTGACCTATGACGCCTCCAGCGGCGCAATGACTCTGTACAAGAATGGCAAACCAATGGACACCACCCAGGTGGCGCCTTCCGAAGCGGTCGTCACAGACGCCACCGTCCAGATTGGGGCGCTGCAGGGCGCGTCAATCTTCAGAGGCGTTCTGGACGACGTCCGTATCTACAACGCTGTCCTCACGCCGGAGCAGGTCGCCGTTCTTTACGTTTCAGGCGGACAGAATCGGATCGCGCCAAGAGAGAATCATGTCGGGGATGTCTGGCAGGCGAGGGTGACGCCGTTTTCATCGTCGGCCGCCGGAACACTGTCTACAAGTAATGACCTGACAATCGTTCCGACCTCGCCTCACATCACCAGCCTTGCTGTCGCAGCGGGCATCGCGGGAAAGAGATACGACTACGACGTTGAAGCCATCGGTGGCCCCAGGCCAACCTTCTCGCTGCTCTCCGGACCGATCGGTATGACGATCAACGAGACCACCGGCCTGGTGACCTGGACGGCATCGTCTGCGGGCACCTATCCGGTTTCAATATCGGCCTCGAATAGTCAGGGGACGGACATACAGAGTTTCAACGTAACTGTTGCGGCCCCGACAGTCGGAGTAGCCAACGTGCAGTTGACGACTACACCGGAAGGCAATCTGCAGTCGTCGCACAGTCTGGCGCTGAATGCCACCACCTCGGCGACCGCCTGGATCAAGAACGGACAACCCTTGATGAGTCTGTTCATGCCCTGCGAGGGCGGTGCGAAGTATGCCCTCGAGGACTACTCCGGCCGGGAACGGGTGGGTGTTCCTTACGGCAACCCGGTGTGGCTTGCGACCGGTGGCCGTGACGGACGCGGCGCCTGGCAGTTCGATGGCAACAGCTATATATTCGCCGGCAATTTCTTCCCGCTTCATTCGTCGTATACCAAGGCGGCCTGGATTTATCATACAGTCAGTGGCGAGTTCAACCACATCCTATCCGGATGGGATCATAATATCACTGGCACCGAAGGCCACGGGATGCGCGTCAGCTACGATAACCGACTGAGCGCCGGTCAGAACGGCGATTGGCGGATCGTGCAATCCAATGCCAACGCCATCGCGCTGAACCGCTGGTACTTCGCGGCCGTGACGTTCAATTACGCTAACAGCGAAATGGTCCTTTACATCGACGGAGTTCCGGTGGACACAACGATTGTGCCTGCTGCTCAACGTGAAGTTACGGATCCGGGTGTACTGGTCGGCGCCACACAGGGCGGTTTTGCCTGGAAAGGAAGACTCGACGACATTCGGCTATATAATTATCCCCTGACTCCGCAGCAGATTCAGAATCTGTACACAGCGGGCGGCAGCCGCATCCTGGCATCCGACACTCAAGATGGTCAAACCTGGCAAAGTCAGGTGACAGGCTTCTCCAGCACTGAGGCCAGCGTGCCGTACGCCTCAAACGTGATGACTATCGGTGTGACCAATCAGCCGCCGGTGCTGGCGACTATCGGAGCACGCTCGGCACAAGAGACACAGACGCTTGCCTTCACAGTCACGGCCAGCGATCCGGATGCAACGGTGCCAACACTCTCGGCGACCCCGCTTCCGGCCAATGCGACTTTCATAGACGCCGGTAACGGTACCGGTTCGTTCTCGTTCACGCCTTCGTACACTCAGGCCGGGACCTTCAACGTTCGGTTCATCGCGAGCGATGGTCAGGCTGCCGACTCCGAGTTGGTAGTAGTGACCGTTACCAACCTGAATCGTCCGCCGGTGTTGGCGACAATAGGGGGACAGACCGTAGCAGAAGGGTCGGTGCTCAACCTGCCTGTTTCAGCGAGCGATCCCGACGGTGAAGCAATGGTGCTGTCGACCGGCACTCTGCCGGCTAATGCCAATTTTGCCGACGGCGGCGACGGTCACGGTACGCTCACTTTCGCTCCGTCGTACCTGCAGGCCGGTGTCATTGATATTTGGTTTAGAGTGCTGGATCCATCGTTGGCCGGCGATTCCGAGTTGGTACAAGTAACTGTCACGGACACACCTCAGAACGCGCTCTGGCTGGCGACCTTCAATGTCCAGGGCGAAGCGGCCGGGTCTGCCGTGACTACTGCCAACGTGCAACTTGGTGTGCAGATATCCTCGCGGTTGTCCTGGGCCAGTCCGGCTCCTCCGGAATATACGGCGCTGCTGGGGTTGCGTGATGCCGATAACGGAGGGCCGTATTTCCGTGATGTTCGTAAATTCGGCGGAGAGTGTTACTACTGGGTTCTCGAAATCGATCCGCACGGCAATGTCGGTTCTCCGGTGACGCCGCGTTGTGCCAACCTGAGTTGGAATCCCGCCGAATTCAGTCCTGACAATCACTACGTTCTTCGCGAAGGGCTGGATCCCGACGGGGCAATACTGGTCGCCGATATGAGAGCCACTACCCAGTACCAGGTGTGCGACGTTCAGACTTCCAGGTACGTAACGGTTCATTGGGAGTCGGAAGCTTGCGCCGCCCAGGCGTGGGCCACTTTGTCGCTCACGTCGGGTTGGAATCTGATTTCACTTCCGGTCACGCCGGTCTCGCTGTCTCTGACGGATATAATTCCGTCTGCGGAAATCGCCTTTGAGTATAGCGGTGGCTATCAGGAAGTCACTCAGTTGCAGACCTGTTCCGGATTCTGGGTGAAAGTACCCAGGGACACGGCGGTTGTGCTGGTCGGTACGCCGGTAACATATTGCGTTGCGTCTCTGACCGAAGGGTGGCATCTGGTTGGAGCGCCCAACTGCACCGCCACTCCTCAGACCACCCCAAACGGTGCACTACAGGCGCTTTTCGGATTTAATGGCGCCTACGCGCCTCAGTCACAAACTTCTCCCGGAGGCGGCTACTGGGTGAGAGTCAATGCCGACGGCACTATCGAATTGGCTTGCGCGTCCCCGTCCGCAGTTCCTCTCGCGGCGAGTGCCGGAACAACAAGCAGCCGTCTGATCATCAGGGCTGAGCGTCAAGTTCAGGGAGAAATCAGTACTGCTTTGGTCGAGTTGGGCGCGGGCGGTACACGTGCGATACTTGCCTCACCGCCCGAGGCTCCCAAGTACTCGGTCCGGATGAACTTGTACGGTCCGGGGTGGACGGGTCCATTCTACAGCGACATCCGCTCATCTAATGGGACCGACAACATCTGGATCCTGGCGGTGAACCCGTGCGGCAACGAAGGGGGAAGCGATTTCAAGACAGTGATTCTTTCGTGGGATCCTAATTTGCTTGGCCAGGATAAATATTCCCTGCGCGAAGGTACTGATGCCACCGGACCGCTGGTCGTGGCCGACATGAGCGCGGTCGGGAATTACACGGTGACCGGCGGCAATCGGGATCAGTATTTCACGGTGATGCGGGCTTCGACGGCGGACGATGCTCTCCCGTTACAGTATGCGCTGAGCCAGAACTACCCGAACCCGTTCAATCCGAGCACGCAGATATCGTTTGCGATGCCTGGTGCCGGACACGTGCGGCTGGAAGTGCTGAACATTCTGGGACAGCACGTCGCCACAATTCTCGATCAGAACCTGGCCGCAGGCGACCACGAAGTCACCTGGAATGCGTCTGACGACGCCGGCCGCTCCGTTGCCAGCGGTGTCTACCTCTACCGGTTGTCAGCAGGAGATTTTGTTGGTGTCAGAAAGATGGTACTTCTGAGATAAGCTGATGATTGATGACAATAGAGGAGTGACTTTCTCGGTCAGGTGCCTCACGCGGTGGGGCACCCGGCAGAGCAGGTCTTTCAAGTAGCAAGGAGAGAACTCACATGGCCACACACGTTTGCCCCTGGTGGCTCGGTTACTTTCTGGCCAGCCCGCTCAGGCGACTAGTTGAGAATCTGGACAAGCTCTTAGACAGGTTGATTACGCCCGGCATGACCGTGCTCGATGTCGGCTGTGCGATGGGGTTTTTCACATTGCCGGCGGCCCGGATGGTCGGCGCTTCGGGACACGTTATCGCAGTCGACATTCAGCCGAGAATGATCAGTGCTCTCAAGCGTCGGGCGAAACGGCGCGGCCTGCTCGACCGGATCGACACGCGTGTCGGCACCGAGCAAGGTCTCGGACTGAGTGATCTGGAGGGTAAAGTCGATCTGGTTCTGGCCATACACATGGTTCATGAAGTACCTGACCGAGATTTCCTGATGAGGGAGTTGAGCCAGGTAGTGAAGAACACGGGCAAGATGCTGGTGGTTGAACCCAAGGGCCACGTGAATGCCAATGAATTCGCCGAGACGGTGGCCGCCGCAGAACGCGCTGGCTTTCGCGCAATTGACGGATCTGCGGTGAAGCGAGGGCATTCGCGGCTGTTTGTCAAAGCGTAGTCCTGTCGGGCTGGCCAGTCTTCGAACCCGCCATTCTACCACTGGGCATCGTCGAGTAATAATTGCTATTGTAGAGTAGATCTCGTACCTTTTCGTGTTGACCGGGTTGAATTATGAGGGACATCTCAGAGAACCTGACTACCCGCAGCGGAGCTGTGGGCTACGCAGCCAAAGGATGAACATATGCAAGGGATAGGAGCCGTAGCCATCTTCTTTGTCGTGGTTCTTGTCTGGCGCTCGATCTACGTCAAGCATGGCAATATAAGCTTCTGGCAGCTTGCCGCTGATAAGCCTGACGCTGCATACCAGTGGATGACAAGTCGCCCTGACTGGGTTGTCCTCCATCCTAAGGATCCGAGAGTTGAGCAGCTGCAGAAGTGGCCCAATCTTGCTGGTCCGTTCAATTTGGTAGTGCCTAGTCTAGGCAGCATGGTGGTCATGTTTGCAGAAAGCGAATCAATTGACGCATCTCAAAGGGAGTTCATAGAGTTGTACGGTGGCACTCGGGAGAAGGGCGGTTTTCCATGGTTCAGTTGACTTGCCATGTTCTACCCGATCTTGGCTATGCTGTGGATCGCATCCCATGGTGCCCCGCTCTCGGCCACGCTCGGATACGGATTAAGTAATCTTGGTTATCTACTGCTCGGTGCTGGCATTCTCGCAGGCAGCTTTCGTGCTCTTGGGTTTCGATACAGGATACCAACGCTCATCGCAGCCGTAGTAATTTGGGTCATGGGCACCGCGTTGAGCAACTTATGAAGGTCTAACAGCCGTACCCCACCCAACGGGTGGGTTGGTCTAAGGACATTCGAAGTCCAGCAGGCCGGGGTGCTTGTCATCCTGACATTCAAAATTGGCAGAACCACTAAAGGGTTCTGCCCTACGATTCTCTTCATCTGTCAATAATGCTTGACCTGTTGGTCATCATCAGATAATCTTCCTGCGATGTCCGCTCGCAAACTACCCCTTCATGCCAAAATCCTTTACGGGCTTCTTGTCGGCGTTGTGGCCGGGCTGGCGATCAATCTGACCGTCGGGGGAAGTCACCCGTCGGTGGGCTGGATTGTC
>Ga0315273_10012292_pt1 | contig 10966 bp, 5 predicted proteins | sample YL17G02_0_MG_FD_205753 | JGI IMG/M metagenome (GOLD analysis project Ga0315273, IMG submission 205753) | Sediment microbial communities from Yellowstone Lake, YNP, Wyoming, USA - YL17G02_0 | ecosystem: Environmental > Aquatic > Freshwater > Lake > Sediment | place: USA: Wyoming | collected...
GATTGAGGAGTCGCAGAAGGGACCGCGAGCGGGCGACGTTCGTCTGATCGAGGGATAGAGATCAATCCGGCCGTCCGGCTCCGGCGATTAGTCGGGGCCGGTCTCGTCGATCGTCCTGGTCGCGCGTGGTGATAGCTGCTGCTGGCGCGCCCCCCTGCGCGAGACTCGCCGACGACTCTCCAGCGCGTCGAATCTGCCGGCTCGCTACACACCCGGATTCGGGCGGGAGCGTGGGGATCCGTACATCGTGCCCCCGGCTCGCAGAATCAGTCGCGCCATTCACGGTTTCGGCTTGGATCGCCAATCCGCGAACGCCAATCTTGGAAATTTCTCGCCTCGGAGTATAGTTCCTCAACGGAAGCGAACGGGGCCCGGTGGCCCTCCCGGTCTTCAAAACCGGTCGCTCCCCGCTACCCGCGGGGGGGCTGGGTTCGACTCCCAGGCGCTTCCGCCATCATCGCTCGCGCCGCCACATCACGCAGCCATCACGTTGGGCGGGTTCAATCCAGCCGCCACATCCGCCAATACGCATCCCAAACACCTGGCACGTCGTAGCCGAAAGCGAAGGTGGGAATCCCTCATCCCTCAAGAAGCACCACGCAGGTGTTTCGTCGGCGCGACTTGCGGCAGTGGACCGATGACGGCGCGAATCCCGCTTGCCACGCCAAAGCCGGTGTCGCACTTGCCGGCGAAGGCGGGAACCCCGAATCCCGGCAATGGCTGCTACACCCGGATGAGCGTCGCTCCCCAGTTCATGCCGGCCCCGAAGGCCACGCACAGCACGAGGCCGCCGGGCGTGATGCGGCCCGTGCGGACGCCCTCGTCCCAGAGCAGCGGAATCGTCGCAGCGGTGGTGTTGCCGTACTTCTGGATGTTGTGAATCACCTTGTTGTCGGGCAGGCCCAGCAGCTTCTGCACGTATTCGTTGATGCGCCGATTGGCCTGGTGCATCAACACCATCGACAGATCGGCCGGTGTCAGTCCATTGCGCTTAAGGATCGCCTGCGAGACCTCGGCCATGCGCGTGGTCGCCAACTTGAAGATGTAGCGGCCGTCCATCACAGGAAGGTGTTCGCCGCGCGCAATCATCTCTGCGCTCACGTAGGGACGGTGAGCCGAACCGACGCCCGGCACACACAGCCGGTCGAAGTCGGCGCCGTCCGAGCAGATGACATGATCGATGATGCCGCGATCGCTGCTGTCGCTGGCCTGCAGTACTACAGCCGCAGCACCGTCACCAAAGAGCACGCCCAGATGGCGGTTCTTGGTCGTCAGATCCCATTCGTCCTGCGGAAGCGGGGCGTTGAGCACTCCGTCGAGCCTGGCCCAACTCCCCTCGCTGAACGGCATAAAGCTGCTGTGGACCTCGGCGCCGACGGCCAGCACTGTCCTGGCCAGCCCCGATCGAATCTGTGCGTCGGCCAGTTGCATCGCGTAGATGAATCCGCAGCACTGCTGTCGGATGTCGAAGCACGGAATGTTCCGCAGTCCGAGTTTGGTCTGTAGCAGTCCACCGTTACCTGGGAAGTAGTGATCCGGAGTCATCGTCGCGTAAACGACGACGTCGATGTCGGAGGGCTGAAGCCCGGCTGACTCGATCGCCTGGCGTGCCGCCGGCACGGACAGGTCGAGCGTTGACGTCCCGGGGTCGACGAAATAGCGTGTCTCGACGCCGGTGCGCTCGCGAATCCACTGGTCGTTGGTGTCCATGACCGTCGCCATCATGGCGTTGGTGATGCACCGGGGGGGAATGCTCGAACCGCTGCCGATGATAAGGGAATGGGTCACCGGCTAATTTTGATATGGAAGGCCCCTGGAAGTCCATCGCCGCAGCGCCAAAACCAATCCCGGATTGATTTTGCGAACCTGGCATCCCTGGGAAAATCAATCCGGGATTGGTTTTCTGTGTGGTACGATCTCTTCATCCCGCGTCAGACAAGACCAAGCCAGAAGGAGAGCCTCCATGCGCCGACTGTTCCTATTTCTCGCGTGCCTTGCCGTATTCGTGATTGCCTCGCCGGCCTGGGCGCAGGATGACGAACCCAACTCGAAAGACCATCCGATGGTGTCGCGGTTCCCGGGTTACTACATCGCCGACTACGACGAACAGGGTTTTGGCGCTTTTGATTTCCTTGTCGGGGCGGAAAAGACGCAGCATGTCGAAGGGCGGTACTGGAAGATCGAGTACCTGCTGAAGGAGAACGCGAAGAAGGGCGGCCCAATCGAGATCGGGCGTAATTACTCCAATACCTTCACCAAGCGGGGCGGCGTCAGATTGCTCGAAGACCTGTCGGCGAACGGCGGCACGATGGTGGCGCGCATGCCTGCCGGTGGCAAGAACATCTGGTTACAGGTCGACGTCAACAACGGTGGTGAGATGTACACCCTCTACATTGTTGAAGAAGCGGGCATGGAGCAGAAGGTCGAGTTCACCGCGATGGAGCTCGCCAAGGCGCTCGACGAGAAGGGCTCGGTGGCCATCCACGGCATTCTGTTCGACACCGCCAAGGCGACGATCAAGCCGGAGTCGGCAGCAGCCATTGCGCCGATCGGCGACCTGCTGAAGAGCACGCCGGCGCTGAAGCTCGAAATCCAGGGACACACCGACAATGTCGGCGCGGCTGCGGCCAACCTGAAGTTGTCGCAGGACCGAGCCGCAGCGGTCAAGGCCTACATCGTGAGCACGTTTGGCATCGCGGCCGATCGACTGGCCACGGCGGGGTTCGGCGACACCAAACCCCTGGGCGACAACAAGACCGACGCTGGCCGAACTGCAAACCGGCGCGTGGAACTGGTCAAGAAGTAGCCTCAAGGGCGGGCACCCTTCGACTTCGCTCAGGGCAGGCGGGGGGCCCGCCCCTACTGCAGGCGGGCCAGAAGTTTCTGGGCAAGGTCGGCCATATCGGGATGCTGCGCCGCCCGCTCCGCCAGCGGGCGCGCTTTTTCCTTATCACCCAGATTCGCGTATGCGACGGCGCCGTTGTACGCGGCGCGCGCCTGCTGCGACTGCAGCGCGGCAATCCCCTTGTGCTTGGCCGCCACGAGCCGGACCTTTCGCTCGTCGGACAGATCGGCCGCATTGATCTCTTCGATCTTGCGGCGCGCGGCCTGCTCATCCCCGACGTAGCACGGCAGGGCCTCGCCGAACCTCTGAGCGCCCTCGGGCCACTTGCGCTGCATCACCAGTACGCTGGCCAGATAGTAGCCCGTGTCGCAATCGCGCGTCTGACGCCCGGCAAAGTGTTCCACGGCCGCTCTGAACTCGCGCTCGGCCCGTTCGATCTCGTTGCGCGCCAGCGCCACCCGCCCCGAGAGCTTGTCGACGAGCGGATCCATCGGCGAGTACTTCCGTGCCGCGACCGCTTCGTCGTTCGCCAGGTCGAACTGCTTGAGATGAAGCCGGTTCCATGCGAGCCAATAGTGCGCTTCGCCCAGATACCACGAGCCAAGCCGCACCATCTCATCAAGCACGGCAATCGCCTCGTCTGACCGGTCGAGATAGGTGAGCGCCTTGGCTTCGCCGATCATCGCGTCGCGCTGACCCGGCACCGCGGTGGTCACGTCGTGGTAGGCGGTGAACGCCGACTCGATATCCTCCATCCCGAGGTAGACATGGCCGAGGACGAGTTTCGCCGGCATCAGTTGCGGAATCTCTTCGAGGGCGGTCAGCAGGTGGCGTTCGGCGGTGCGGAGTGTGCCCTGCCCCAGCGCGCGCTCGCCCAGAAACAGGTGCAGTTCACGGAGGCGCGGCTCGTCGCGGAGGACCGCATCGAGCAGGCCCGGCGCGGCATTAGCGCAGATGGCCGCACGGAATCGCAGCAGCGGCGGCGCGCTGCCGGGCAGCCGCCAGGGCGTCTGCTTCGCTTCTCTCAGCTTGTACGTGTAAAGACAGTCGAGCGCGACCAGTTGATAGGCGCTCAACTGGTCCCCCGGTACCTGCCTCAGCAGATTTGCCCGCCACTGGGAGAAGTTCGCATTGACCGATCGCTGCGCCGCGAGAATCGTGTCCTGTTGCTCGGCCGAGACGCCCGTGCGAGTCCAGCCAATCGCGTCGACCATCATCAAGTACGGCGAGTAGTCAAGAGGCACGGGAAGCCGGGCAGCCAGGTCCTCCGCCACCTGGCGCGACCGGCCACTCCCCAATCCGAGCTCCCGCTCGCGCGTGGCCATCAGCACGGCCGTATCTACCGCGCGATACGCGGCAACCGGAACCGCCGCTGGTCCCGCCGCCAGCTTCTCGTAGAGAGCGAGTGCCTCAATCAGGCACCTGTAGCATCCGGCTCTGACCAGTTCGTCGGCCCTGGCAAGATCCGCGGTGGCGGCAATCGACGGCGTGAGATCAAGGCGCGGACGGACCGGCGTGCAGGATGCGAGCACCAGGCTGGCCACAGCGACGGCCGGCACCCATCTGAAGCAACAGATTCGGATCATGGCCCGTTAGACACCGGCGCGCGCGGGGATGCTCCGGCAGGAACCGGTTGGCGCACGCATCCCTCAGGGGCTGCGGTCGCCGGATGTTCCCTCTTCGTCGTCGTCATCGGCGATGTTCGGTGAGCGTGTTCCAGCCGACGGGACCTCAAGCCACGCTGGAGCGTGGCGATCCCAGGCTCGTCCCTCAGCCATGTCCCAAATCCCAAATCCCGAATCTCGAATCCCCAACCCCTACTCCCTAGCCCGTCACCGACGCCCGCCGTTCGAGCTTGTTCCATCCGACGGGTCCTCCCCTGAGCGAGTCGACGACCGAACGAATCGCGACGTAGTACATCAACTGCCGATAGACGAAGCGCTGCCACAGCAACAGCCACAGCAGGCGTGGAGACTCACGGCGTTCCAGGACGAAGGCCAAGCAGGCGGCCAGGACGTCGGCCGCCAGAAACAACGCATAGTAGAACGCCACTTGCAAGAGATCGTCCGGCGTGAATTCCGCCGGATGCATCCAGTACCCAGCCCCGGCCGACACGAGCGACGCGACCATCATCAGATCGATGACGGGCGAGATCAGCGAAAACAGCACCTGAAACAGAAAGATGTTCGGCAGCGCGACGAAGCCAAGCCCGCGATAGCGCCACCGGAACAGCGCGTCGCGGTGCTTCCAGGCAGCCTGGAATGTTCCGAACATCCACCGATGACGCTGCCGCACAAACGCGCGGAGGGTCTCGGGCGCCTCGGTGTACGCCACCGCCTCGTCGTCGTAGACGACCTTGTGTCCGGCACGCAGAATGGTCATCGTCAGATCGGCGTCCTCGGCCAGTGTTGCCGCCGAGAATCCCCCAGCATCCATCACAAGCTGCCGACGCCAAGCCCCGACCGAACCGGGCACGACCGTGATGCAACCAAGCAGGTCAAACGCCCGGCGATCCAGATTCTGGCTGGTGATGTACTCGAGCGCCTGCCATTTCGTGAGGAGGTTGACGCGGTTGCCGACTTTGGCGTTACCGGCCACCGCCCCCACCCGCGGATCGGCGAAGTGGCGGACCAATGATGCGATCGTCGTCGACGTGAATACCGTGTCGGCATCGAGTGCGACGACGATATCTGCATCCGTCTGCGTCAGGCCGAAGTTCAACGCCGCCGACTTGCCTCCATTCGATCGTTCGAACAACGTGATATGCGGCTCGCCCGAGAATTCCTCTCTGACGCGTGCCGCCGTCTGGTCGGTCGATCCATCGTCGACCACGAGAATTCTGAGGGCGGGTACGCCTACCGACCGCAGCAGCGCGCGCACGGTCTGGACAATGACTGTCTCTTCGTTGTACGCCGGTACGATCACCGCGATCGATCCGGAAAACGCCGGCGGCGGACGCTTCTTCCGGAGCAGCCGTTCAGTCGTCGCGAGACCACCGATAAAGACCAGCCTGGCCATGCCGAGAATGATCGCGATCAGAAACAGCAGGCTGACCACGGACTGCACCAGGTTGACCGAGCTGAACGCCGCGGCGTCCACCAGCGATTGCCAGTAACTCCTCCCCTGCACCGGGGGCATCACCTGCGCGGTGGTACGACCCAGCAGTCCGCCGACGGTGACGAACCTGAAGTGGCGACGGCGCAGTTCGTTGATAATCCGCGGCAGCGCCTCAATCGTCTCGCTGCGATCGCCCCCGCCATCGTGCAGCAAGACCACGCTGCCCCGCCCGGCGACCGCCTGTTCCACCGTCCTGGCGACAATCGCGTCCGCACCGGGCTTCTTGTAGTCCTTCGGATCGATCTGCATCCCGACGGTCACGTATCCCAGCGCCGTCGCGGTCTCGATAGGGCGAACCTGGACGGGGGTCTCCGGCTCGGTGTCCTCCAGGTACGGCGGCCTGAACAGGACCGATTGCCGGCCGAGCACGCTCTCGAAGAGCCTTTCCGTCGCGGTCAATTCGATCCTGAGCTGGGCCCGCGAGATGTTGGCGATGTTGGGATGCGTAAACGTGTGATTGCCGATTTCGTGGCCCTCGCGGAACGTGCGGCGGGCCAGTTCCGGATACTCCTGCGTCGCCAGTCCCGTCACGAAAAACGTCGCCGGCACCTTCAGGTCTCGGAGCACATCGAGAATCGGCGCCGTGTACTTCTCGTCCGGTCCGTCGTCAAACGTGAGCGCGACCGCACCCTTCGTCGCGCCGTAGCGGGTGACGACGTACGGCGACGGGAGTGATTGGAACGTCTCATCCGTAATAAGCGCCCGAACATCGTCGTAGACGACGGTCCGGCGCCCCTGCCGGGGGGATTCGGTGATCGAGAGAATCTCCCCCTCTCCCTCGAAGTCGACGCCGTAGCCGTACTGTACGGTCCCTAGCTCGCCAATCTGGGCGCGATCGAGCGCCCTGGCATCGCCGAAAAACGTCCAGATACCGGGGTCTTCGCTGCCCAGCCGCCACACCGCCAGGGCCGCCTTCGGGATCAGCGCCCGCGTCACCGATGCCTGATTGAACGCGGTGAGGGCGTCGAGAATCCAGACGTCGTGCTCCTCGCCGTTGTCCGCCCGATACCGGTAGGTTGGATTCAGCGATTCCGGATCGACCGTAATCGTGGCGCCCGCCTCCTTGGCGGTGAGCATGGCCTCTTCGAAGGTTCTGCCTCCACGGCGCGGCCAGTCGTAGGCGTAGTTGCCAATCGCCATCACCAGCTTGTTCGGCGGCACATCGGCGAGGCGCGCCTGCAGGACGTTCATGAAGAACTGCATGCTCGACACCGGGCCGGCATCGCCGGCGGTGGTGTGCTCGTCGTATGCCATGACAATCAGGTAGTCAACCTTGGAAGCGAACCGACGGTAGTCGAACGAGAGGTCGTTGGCGGGCACGTTCATCGACACGAGCAGACCGGCCTGATGGAACACCGTCCATAGTTCGGACATGAACGTCTGCAGGTTCGGCTGGCTGGCGTCGGGCACGTTCTCGAAGTCGATGCTGATGCCGGCTCCACCGATCCGTCTGACATAGTCGAGCAATTCGCGGACCACGCGATTTCTGGCCGCGCCGCTGGCCAGCATGCCCGCCAGCGGCGCGCTCTTGAACAATCCGTCGGCCGCGTTGTTGACAAGCGGCATCACGCGCATGGAGGGCCGCCGCAGCCGGACGAAATCGAGCGCCTCGGCCTGGCGTTCCGGGTTGTCCTCGACCAGCGTCCCATCGGGTTTCGTGAGATGCAGCCACTCGGCCGCCAGAACATCGAATTTATCGACGTTCCGCTTGAGCGACGCCAGGCTGGCCTCGTCCCAGTTGACGAAAAAGCCGAAGACCACAGGATCATCGGTCGGTCGTGGCACCGAGGCGAGTCGCTTCCATTCTGCCTCGTGCAGGAGGCGTTCCCGCTCGATCTGCTGTCTGGCCGTTCGCACGCCCCGGCGATGCAGCGGCACGACCGGAGGCCGGAGCGGAGGCGACAAGTGTGCTGACCCCGGCAACGACGTCGCCGACGGCAGGTTGAGAGAGGGCAGGACGGGATTGATGAGGACGCCTAGAATGAGGAGGGCGAAGATGGCCGTCAGCGCAACGCCGAAGGCGAGTGCGAGGCGTCGCAGCCGCGGCCATCGCTTCCGCGACGGGTCGAAGAAGACAGGTCGCTGGTCGGTCATGCTTTGCGGACGCTGGCGGTGTGAGATAGGTCCATAATAGCGCGTCCAGCGGAGAATCCGCGTCAGACATAGACCGATGACAACAAGAACCCGCGCCGTCGCGTGTGCTTTCCTGCTCCTGGTCGCGCTGGCCTTCCGGCTGGTGCTCGCGACGACCATGCCCAACGACGAACCCGACGACGCCCACGGGTACACGTTGCTCGCGCGAAACCTGCTTGCCCACGGTGCGTACTCGTTGTCATCCACCCCCCCACTCGAGCCGACCTACGCACGGGTGCCCGGATATCCCCTGCTGATCGCGGCCATCTACCGTGTCTCCGGCGTCGACAACGACACCGCGGTCAGGGTGGCTCAGGCCGTCATAGAGACGGCGACCTGCTGGAGCATCGCCTGCCTAGCGCTGGCGCTGGTGCCGGATGCGTGGCCGCGTAGACGACGATGGCGCGTCCAGTGCGCTGCGCTGGGACTGGCGGCCGTTTGTCCATTTACGGCTATCTACGTCACGACGGTGTTGACCGAAGTGCTGGCCATCTCACTCGGAACGGCTACCGCGTGGTTTGCGATGCGCGCCCTGCGCGAAAGCGCCGACGATGGTGGGGCTCGCGGTCGACGACGTCCCTGGAGGTGGTGGTTCGCCGCCGGATTGGCCGGAGGAGCGTTGACCATCGTCCGTCCCGAGGGTGGACTGCTGGCGGCAGGGGCTGGCGCAACGATGGTGCTGGCAGCCGTGTGGCGGTGGTGGCGAGCGCGCAAGTCAGGATCGGCTCAAGCGGCCGCGCGGCTCGTGGGATCGAGTGTCCTGCTGGCGCTGGGCTTCCTGGCGTGCGACGGACCCTGGATCATCAGGAACATGAGTGTGTTTGGTGTCTTTCAACCTATTGCGCCGCCAGGAGCGGCGATGCCGGAAGACTTCACGACGCCCGGCTACGTGCGGTGGCTGATGACGTGGATGGACGAACCCAAATACGTCGGACCGTTTCAGTTCAATCTGGATCGCGTACGGTTCTCCATCGACCAACTCCCGCCCTGGGCGATCGAATCACCTGACGAGCGCCGATTGGTCGCCGAGTTGTTCTCGCAGTACAACGGCGGCGAACCGGATCAGCGCCCGTCCCCCGGCACATCCGCGAATGCGCCGGCCGGAATGACGCGCGCGCTGGATGCGCGATTCGACACGTTGGCGTGGGAGCGGATTCGACGTCATCCGATTCGGTACTACCTTTCGCTTCCCGTGGAGCGCGTGTTCTGGATGTGGGCCGGGACCCATTCGCAGTACTACCCGTTCGATGGCGATCTGCTTCCGCTCGCCAATCTGAATCGGGAGATGGGCCAGCACATCTGGCTGCCGATCTTCGCGTTGTTGACGCTGGCGTGGACGCTGGTCGGGATGGCGGGCGCGATGCGCCTGATCTCGGAGCCCTCTTCGCGGGTCGGCCTCGTCCTGTTGTTCATGCTGGTGGTGCCGAGGCTGGCTCTGCTGGGAGCGATCGCGAGCCCCGAGCCCCGTTACCTTGTGCAGTTGTTCCCGTTCCTGTCGGCGCTTGGCGGGGTGATGATCGGATCGGCCTGGTCGCGGTGGGGCGACGGAGAAGTGATCCGGTTACGTTGACTGTTCCCCGGGATCGCCACGCTCCAGCGTGGCCCGAACGCCTGCCGGGCCTCGACGGCTCCCGCCGTGCTAACAAGCACGGCATGCCGTGCCCCTACGGTGCCACCTGGGATCGCCACGCTCCAGCGTGGCTCTTCTCTGAGCCGGGCTGGACGCCGGCGTTCGCGGGGGTGACGCACACTCTCGTCATTGAGTAGCATGTGGCCGGGAGAAGATATCTCGGGAGGCAGCATGAGCAAGCGATTGCGGGAGCGTCTGTTGCGGGGCGGAAGTCGTTTCGGCACGACCGGGCCCAAGGTGATATGTGCGGGACTGGTCGTGCTGGCGTGCGCGTCGGTGCTGGCCGTTTCGTCCCGGGGGCAGGCTCGGGGGCCGGCCCCGGGGCAGACGCCTGCATGGAAGCCGGTCGAGGGCCGTCTGCTGACGCGTTTTGCGCGGGATGTCTCGCCGACCGCTCCGCGGCCCGAGTATCCCCGTCCGCAACTGGTGCGCAAGGACTGGCTCAATCTCAATGGTCTCTGGCAGTACGCCATTCGCCCGAAAGACGCACCAGCACCTGGGTCTTCCTTCGACGGCGCCATCCTCGTACCGTTCCCGGTTGAGTCCGCACTCTCGGGCGTGTGCAAGAGTGTCGCCCCAGATCAGCGGATCTGGTATCGCCGGCTCGTTCGCGTGCCACCGGCATGGAAGGGCAAGCGGGTCTGGCTGCGATTTGACGCAGTCGACTGGGAGGCCATCGTCATCGTGAATGGCCGCGAGGTGGGTCGGCACACAGGCGGATACGATCCGTTTGGCTTCGACATCACCGACGCGCTGACGCGACAGCCGGATCAGGAAGTCGTCCTGTCGGTCTGGGATCCAAGTGATGCCGGCCCTCAGCCGCGCGGTAAACAGGTACTGAAGCCGCGCGGCATCTGGTACACGCCGACCACAGGGGTCTGGCAGACGGTGTGGCTGGAGCCGCTGCCTGCCGTGGCCATCGAGCGACTGAAGATCGTGCCCGACATCGACAAGGGAACCGTGTCGGTCGCGGCCGTGACAACGGGACGCGCGGAAGGTCTCCGACTGCGCGCGACAGTCGCCGACGAGAAGCTGCCAGTGGCGTCGGCCGAAGGGCCCGCTACGGGTCCCGTCACGATCACCGTCCCGAGACCGAGATTGTGGTCGCCGAAGCAGCCGTTTCTGTACACGCTGACGGTGACGCTCTCGAGAGGCGAGACGCCCGTCGACGAGGTCTCCAGCTATGTGGGTTTGCGGAAGATCTCGATCGGCCGCACGCCCGACGGCGTCGCCCGGCTCCT
>Ga0315273_10012293_pt1 | contig 10966 bp, 7 predicted proteins | sample YL17G02_0_MG_FD_205753 | JGI IMG/M metagenome (GOLD analysis project Ga0315273, IMG submission 205753) | Sediment microbial communities from Yellowstone Lake, YNP, Wyoming, USA - YL17G02_0 | ecosystem: Environmental > Aquatic > Freshwater > Lake > Sediment | place: USA: Wyoming | collected...
TATGGCATTTTATTGAGAAAGTTTACAACAAGAAGAGGCTGCATTCTGCTCTTGGCTATAGATCTCCAGAACAGTTCGAAATGGGGGTTGCTTTAAGTACTGTTGCTTAACAAACTGTCTACTATCTTGGGTTCACTCCACTCTAAATGCTAACCGAGAAGCTGGCCAGCTAAACACATACAAGATTGAAATTCCCATCGAGGCGGATCTGGTTATTAAACTGACCGGAGTTCATGTAATTATTAAAGATTCGGAGTTTCGGTTCCAATTGGTTAAATAGCAACTTAGCATCAATATAATCCTAGTATTCCGGATTAGGTAAATCTATAATCTGGATAACTTTAAAATTGACGGAAATATGCATAATTGTGAGGGAGAGATAAGAGATGACACGAATCTTCAATAAAGTGCTTGCAATGTTGATCATGGTAGCAGGTTTATCTACCTTTGCATCAGCCATTACGTGTGACACAACATATGTTTCTTCAGGAGAAACTGTAACACTTACATCGGATGTCGCCTTACCGGATACCAATTATTACTACCAATGGGTTCTTTATAAGCCTGATGGTAGCGGCGGATGGGCGACATTCTCCACCAGTGATTATACTGCTCTTGGTTTAACTACTGCCGATCTTGAATCTGATCACATTCAGTTTATTTCGACTGCTGATGTTAAGGCTATCCTAACCATTGGAAGCACGCTAACCACTTCGAATGCTTGTCAGAGTGATGATTGCCAATATGTATTACCAACCTCGTTCACATGTTCCATGTGTAGCGAAGATTGGTGTGTAGCTTCAGTACCATCTGCTGGTACTTGCGCCGATAGTCCGCCTACACCGGTTGAATTTACGCAATGTCTGCCCTGCAACTCTGAATTACACCCAGAATGGCAAATTTCTGGTCCTGGTACTTCGAGCTTTGAAGCGGCAACCGGAAGCTTGACGGGTCCAACAGCATGTTCTGGCACCCCATTGGTGAAATGCTGGACGTTCAAATACGATTGGAGCCACTACGCAACTGATACCGGTCATGGTGTTGGTACATATACTATCCGGGTGGTATCAAAGAAGGTTGATGGCACTATCTTCGCGACGTGCACAAATTCAGGTACCGTGAAACTTGCAGCTGTCCCGACGGCAACTATTAAACCTGCAGTGGGATAGCTATTTTTCATTTTTTTTTAAAAAATAATATGCGATAATAAAACAGGGATAAAAGTTGAGAGGGCCTATATGGATAAAGAATGTGGTTATTATGGATTAAGTCATGAGTTGTGGATGAAAGCAACTGAAATTCTTCCCAGTAGTCGATCGCATGGATGCAGTAGATATCCAAAAACATCAGGCGTAAATCTGGTTTCGAGAGTTTTGTTTATATCAATTTTTTTGTTTATATTTATATCGTTTAATTTGGTATCTTCTGCATCTGCAGGTGCTGCATATTCTGTAAATAATATTGGATGGTCTTTTGACGGGACAACATTAAATTTTCAGGGACAGGGACATGCGGATGAGTATTCTGGACATTATTGGCAGTACAGGATTGGTATAGATTGGGGAGACGGCACAAAAAATGAAATATTTTACTGGCCAAATTGCGTTTCTCAGGCTTGCCCGAATGAACCACCTCTAACTACAGATTGGTCAAGTCCTGGTTATCCTACGCCAGCTAGCGCTAGATGGGTGTATGAAAAAGTCAGCAATAAGGATTACCTAGACACATGGGCTTATTTCTCCCATCATTACACTACACCGGGATGTTATAGTGTAAGATTTTATATATCCCATAGCCAAACATCAGGCGCCGAAGGAGCGGATGCAACATACAGTGCGGATTATTATATAATAACCGATAAGGAGATATGTAGCGGGGATAGTGCTACATTTGCTGTAACACCTTGTGGCACAGGAACCTTTGCTTATCAGTGGTACCGCGTTGGACCGCCTGATGTTTTGGTAGGCACAGGATCGTCATTAACTACGAATGTAGCCGGGCAATATTATGTAATGGTTAGCAAGAATAGTGGTCCTTACGTCAAGTCCAATACTGCAACGTTACAGGTAAACCCATATCCGGTATTTCTGGACAATCCATCGGGTGGCATAGTCGAAGGTCAACCGGATAATGTAGTGGCATGCCCTGGTCATAGCGCTATGTTTGAAGTAATCATGGATTCGACTGATACTGGCCAGTACTCCTATGGTTGGCAGTATAGGACGAGTCCAGCCGCATCTTGGATAGATATCAGCGGCGCGAATCAGAGACAATTAACAGTCACTGACGTGACCGGCAAAGATGGTTATCAGTACAGAGTAAAGGTATGGTTCAATAATGTTGCAGTATCCTGCGCTATATTTTCGGATGCAGCAACGTTAACTATCGCGACTGCCACGACGACTACCAATCCTAAGCCTGAAATTGCATGTGTAACCGACCCAGCAACTTTCAAGGTTGCCCCAGGCGGGACACCACTTGGAACGGGACTGTTCAGTTATCAATGGCAATATAGCACGGATGATGTCAGTGCGCACTACATTAATTTCCCCGGAAGCGTCAATAGCGCAACACTACAATTCACCGCATCTAGTACTTACAATGGAAACTTCTTCCGTGCAATTGTAACAGGACTCTGTAATGATGCGACTTCAAGTGGTGCCAAGCTGACCGTTGTTGAAAAGCCGATTGCGACTATCAGCGTAACTGTGAGTTCCTAAGCCGGGAGTTAAAGGAGATTCAATCATATGCCTAAGAATTATGCAGAATTGGCTAACCCGCAAGGAAGGCAGAGGATGCCGAAAATTGGAGGAAATGGCATAAGTATTCGCGCAATATTCACGGCGGTTCTATTGCTGGTACTATTCCTATGTTCTATGGCTTCGGCCGACGCCTTCTATTACGCCGGGCAAATGTACGAATTCAGCACACCAGAGCCGCCAGCTGGTGTGGTATGGATATATGGGTGGACAGCAGTAACCGATCCCGCTGGAGGCGATCCTGGCTCAATTGACAACCCATCAGAGCGAGTTATTCATTGGACTGCCCCAACCACTCCGAAAAAGGTCATAATTAAATTACGAGTTTGCGATGCGGATGCTGAAACATGCACCGCCACCGATGAATATCCGATCGGTGTGCTCGAAAAGGCAAGCATTACCGTTGTCAAGGACGCCGTGCCCGACGACCCACAGGCCTTTGATTTCAGCTTAACGGGCCAAGATAAGTTCTCTCTGATCGATAACGGCGATCCAGCTACTGCTCTTAAATCCTTCAGCGATCTGGTTCCAGGAACCTATATCATAAGCGAAGAAAATCTGCCGACCGGCTGGGATCTTTCATATATTTCGTTGGTGATTACCGGCACCGGCACAGTAATCGACTACAGCCCAACTGGGGTTTACGGCACCTGGCATGGCAGCTTTGTCTTGGGCGACCGCTTCGTTCGTGTGGTCATAGCCGAAGGCGCCTCGGGTGATTCGGTAAAAGTGACCTATACCAACACCCAGAAAGGCTCGATAACGGTCAAGAAAGCCACGTTGCCTGCAACCGATACAAGCACCTTTATCATCGATGGACCTACCGCTCCGCTGTCTGTAACAGCAAACGGACTTGGCCAAACTTTGACCGATTTGACTCCGGGTCAGGTTTACACCTTTTCCGAGACTGCACCCACTGGTTGGGATTTCACCAGTTTAGAAGTAACAAATCTCGGGACCTCTACAGTCCAGGGAAGCTCAGATGGCACAACCTACCATGCAGGAATCCTGCCAGGAGATAGGTTTGCTAAGATAACTCTGGGTGCTGGCGAGTCACCAGTATTAACCTTCACCAACACGCAGAAAGGTTCGATAACGGTCAAAAAGGCAACTTTGCCTGCAACCGATACAAGCACCTTTATCATCGATGGACCTACCGCTCCGCTGTCTGTAACAGCAAACGGACTTGGCCAAACTTTGACCGATTTGACTCCGGGTCAGGTTTACACCTTTTCCGAGCCCAATACCGCTGGTTGGGACTTTACTAGTTTAGAAGTAACAAATCTAGGGACCTCGACAGTCCAGGGAAGCTCAGATGGCACAACCTACCATGCAGGAATCCTGCCAGGAGATAGGTTTGCTAAAATAACTCTGGGTGCCGGCGAGTCACCAATAGTAACCTTCACCAACACCAAGAAACAAATAGACCTCGCGCTATCCGTTACTGCAGATGAGGCTGCCTGCTGCGGTGGGCCTACTACCTACCTGGTCACCTTGACGAACAACAATCCGACCTTCGAAGCTACTAATATCGTGGTCAAAGATATCCTCGATGCAAATACAGTATTCAAGCTTGCCACGCCTGGCGCAGGAACCTTTGATAGCGCCTCAATGCAGTGGACTATCCCCAGTCTTGCGGCTGGAGCATCAGTGACCTTGACTCTGGTGGCCACCTGCAGTCTAACCTACGTGGGCACTATCACAAACCAGGCTCAGATCATATCATTTGACCTGATGGAGAACGATCCGGATACCAGCAATAATGAGGTCAAAACCAACACGCTGGTCAAAGGTTGCGGATCAATCACTGTCATCAAAGACGCCATTCCCAATGATGGCACTCCCTATAGTGCTCAAGAGTTCACTTATAGCGGTACCTTGGGTGCGTTCCCTCTGGTCGATGACGGGATAGGACCAAACAGCAAAACCTTTGATAACCTCAAGCCCGGTGATTACGAAATCATTGAGCAATCCCAAACCGGCTGGCTGCTGAGTTTCATAGATAGCGGAGACGCCAAGAACGACACTGTGCCAAATGGCAAGATCATCCACCTGGGAGTAGATGAGAGTGCAACCGTTAAGTTCGTGAACACTCAATCCACCAGCCCCACTCCATCCCCAGGACTTCTGGAGATAAATAAGACCGCACTCAATACCTCCGTCCATAGAGGCGAAGACATCGGTTATATCATTGAGGTCTGCAATACAGGTTTCTTGCCTCTGACAAATGTCAATGTGGTAGACGTATTGCCCAAAGGAGTCGAGTTGGTGAGCACGTCCCCTGACCCCACAACAGGCCTAACTTGGCATATTGGCACACTCGCCCCCGGTGAATGTTTCGAGGTAGCTTTGACGGTTAGAGTTCCAGTCACCGATTTCCATTACGACATGAGCCAGGGCGTAATGGGCGAGGGCTTCGTAAATGTGTATAACAACTACGACACGACCGTGAATCCGAACTTGATAAGAAACTGCGCCTACGCTACTGCAGATGGAGTTGGAACCGTATCCGACTGTGCCGACACCACTGTAATCGAAGAGCCGGGAACCGAGCTTAAGAGGCGAGAGTTTGGCAGCGGAGATTATGCCAGCGAGGAGCTATCGAAAGTCCGAAGCGAGAACAAATCCATAATCTCGGATACAAGCCTTCAGGCTTCCTATCGTCCTTCGAGCTTCTCCTTGCCTCAAGGTCGCTCCATAAACTACAAGACCCTCTGGACAGAGAAGTCCAAGGGCAGGAATACAGTGACGGGAGCCACAATGACTGAGGAGTACACCTCTGCCACCAAGATCAACAAAGAGAGATCCATTGAGCTGGACAAGAACGGCTCGACCATGACCACAGAGGTGGAATTCGAAGGCCAGGGCCATATCGGCGTTCTCAAGAAGCAGGCCCCCGATTCCCATCCCGAGGTCAAGACGATCTTCGAATCCCGGGAGGACTACGCGGGCAGCTTCAAGATCTATGAGAAGGTGGACGAGTACGGCACCAGCGTAGTCTCGAAAAAATCAACTTCAGGATCTGGCTACGTTGCCGTTGACAAGAAGATCCAAGACAGCCAGAGGACCTATGAGTCGGGCACAGGCTCTTACCAGAGCGAAGAGCTGATCGATACCCCGACCAGCTATATAGCAAAGAATATCAGCCTGGTCCACGCGCCCGCCAACTACAGCTACTCTCCGAGTTTCATTGCCGATCAAGATATGTTGTGGAGTGAAGGCATGTGGTCCAAGAGCGGCGGCCTGAGTGGCGGGAACCTGATAACAGACACCGGTCCATCCCGGCAGCCCGCCGCTACAAGCTGCCTGGCCAATGGCACATCCCCGGGAACGCTGATCAGCGAGAAGTACTCTTATCTCGACAACCTGCAGAAAGAGACGGTTGCATCGGGCCTGAACGAGATGAAGACAGAGGCCAGCTTCAGCGGCATGGCCGACTACAGAGTCCTATCGCACGGCACAAATGGCACGAGCGTGGTGGATAATGAGGAACGCTATGTGGGCACCTATGACATCAATAGACATATCCTCCTGACAGGCACCTCGAAGTACGACATGCCCCACCTGACGGTTATCAAAGAAGGCTTGATCAAGAATGAGTGGTACAACAAAGTGAACGCCACGCAGGCCGATTACACCATAACGATAACCAATGACGGTAACAGTGCTCTAGCCCCCATCTACGTAAGGGACCTCTTCCCGGCAGGAACGCAGTACGTAAAGTCGACCATGAGGCCCGCCAGTCTCACTGCTAGCGAAGCCAACTGGACTCTGGTTCACCTGGGAATAGGCAACACGATAACCATCGGCCTCACTCTAAACGTAACCGAAGGCTCTCCGGGAAATAATTTAGTCAATCGTGTTGTAGCATGCGGAATGTCCGGTGAAAAATCCGTCTGTGCCGGAAACTACTCTTCCCTGGAATTCGCCTGGCAGACCTGTTGTCCGCCCAAGGTTCTGGTCTCAAAGAAGGCTTGGCTGGATGAGGCCGATCCGACCGTAGTCCACTACCGCATCACAGTGGATAACAAAGCGCCGGATAGCGTAGCTGTGACTGTGACGGATCAGCTAACCGGCGGCATGACGCTGCTCGGTGCCTCAGTTGTGCCCAATTCATACGATGCCAACCAGATCGTCTGGGCTTTGCCGGAGATCAAGCCTGGACGTTATGAGACCATAGACTACATGGCAAGGGTTTTGCGGGATGGAGGCTACACCAGCACCGCCCATATTGATGCCACGGCCATTAACGGCACGGGCTACGATACAATGGATGCAGCAGCCTACATCGAGGTAACGCGTACAGGTGTCGCACCCAAGACGTTCAGATACGGCGGCTGGGAGCCGCCCGCTTGGAACCTCAGCAGCCCAGAGGGCATAGATTTCGAAAGCGACCTCATCCTTGAGGTTGAAAGCTAAGCTCTTGGCAGCTTAGCCTTCTCCACTTTTTTCTGAGCTTTCTTCCTCGATTCGAGGTCGCAGGCATCTACGGCGTTCAACTCAACCGATGCTATTCAGCCCCATAGCAACTGTTTATCGGTCTCGCAGTCCTACGTTCCAATTTTATGATGCCGGTACACTACACCATTGTGGTTAAGAGCCGAATTTGTATGAAGAGCCACCAGGTACGGAGGCTGGCAGCCTTTACTCGGTTTTTTTTGACTTTTTCCCACAAATACTTTTATGTCATGTCACACCATCTTATTCATATGAGGATTATTTCTGCAGAAGAGATGGCAGCCCTCGATACTAACTGCAGGTATTTCGGCCTCCTTCCCCTCCAGCTCATGGAGAATGCAGGTGCAGCTTTAGCCCGGGTGGTTATGGCCAGGGCCAAGGGAAAGAGGATCGCCATCGTAGCAGGCCGCGGCAATAACGGCGGTGATGCCTTTGTCGCCGCCCGCCATCTGGTCGGCTTTGATGTAACCGTTAATCTCCTGGGCCGGTCCAGGGATATCGCCACCGAAGAGGCAAAGAGGAATTGGGAGATTTTAGAGCGATTGGGCTATGACCTGCGCGAGATAAAGGATACCGCGGATCTGTCCCTGGCAAAATGCGACCTGATAATAGACGCCATCTTCGGCACGGGCGTGCGCGGCCCCGTCAAGGGCTTGGAGGCTATGGCCATAGATGCCATCAATTCCTCAGGAAGGCCAGTGATCTCTGTCGATGTTCCCTGCGGCCTGGGAACCAACAAGGTCGTAAGGGCCGATGCCACCGTGACCTTTCACCGGCCCAAGCCGGACATGCCGGGAAATGTCGTCGTGGCTGATATAGGCATCCCACCCGCTGCAGAGTTCTTCGTGGGCGAAGGCGACCTCTGGCTGATGGGAAGAAGGTCCCTGGAAAGCCACAAGGGCGATTCTGGACGGATACTGGTGATTGGCGGCGGGCCGTATACCGGTGCGCCGGCACTCTCGGCCATGGCCGCACTGCGAGCAGGAGCAGATACTCATGGAGAATGACGGTGCCGCCCTGGCCAGCACGATCATGGCCAAAAGAGTACTCGGAGAAGGACGAGACGGAAAATTATCCCACAGATTTGATGGATGAAAGTCACTTCAAAAGCTCAATAAACTCATCCTTAGATAGGTTCGCCTGCTGTAGAATTGATAATAAAACACCCTTTGGCATGTCATTTCTTTTTGGAACTATCACGAGCAGCTTTCGCCCTTTCTCGTCAATTTTAAAAAGAGCTGTATGGCTGCCTTTTCCTCTCTTTGGCGCATAATCGAATCCCGCTTTCCTTAAGGCTTTAATGACCTCCTGTGAGGAAAGAGATGGAAACTTCATTAGGCTGATACCTCGATCAAGGCTGTGAACTTGTGCGCCGAGGTCAAGGCTGCATCCAAATCATCTCGCATCCCGAGCTCTCTTGCATTTTCCAGATAAAGCTCCAGGGCTTCCTTCAGATTGCTCAGGGCCTCCTGCGGTGTGTCTCCACAGCTCGCGACCCCCGTTTCAGGAGACTTGGCTACCCAGACACACTCCTCTTCCCACAGCGTAGCAGTTAGATTAAGCTTTTTCATTTTCATCGACCCCGGATTAATTTAAAATCCGCACCAATTGCGGTCTAACCTCAGTGAACGCTCCCCGCCCTAAAGGACGGGGCTTCTATCGCTTTTGCGAACAGACTGCATCCCCAGTCTGAGAATGTTGATTGCTGCATTGAGATCTCTGTCTATAGTCAAGCCACATTCCGAGCAGTTATGGATTTTTTCAGAGAGGTCTTTTTTGACTATCATGCTGCACCGTGAACACATCTGAGAAGTGTACTTGGGATCAACCAGGACAACCTTAGAGCCAGCGTATGCTGCTTTGCTCTCGGTTGCTTTTACCAGCATTCCCCATGCAACGTCCGAGATGGATTTTGCCAGGTGATGATTCTTAAGCATGTTCTGAATATCAAGATCTTCAAAGACTATTACGCCGAAACGGTTTACCAATTGGCGACTAACCTGATTGGCGAAATCGGTTCTTTTGTCTCCGATTCTTTCATGAATTCTAGTCACCACTTTGGACGCTTTTCGTCTGAGAGAAGATCCTTTAGGAAGCTTATCGCGTTTGCTTTGTGCTTTGGCTAATGCCAACTCATCTTCTCGGAAGAATCTAGGATTATCAATCTTCTCGCCATTTGAGAGGGTGGCAAAGCTCGCCAAGCCTACATCGATTCCTACAACAGATCCATCTTTCCAAGGAGGCCGTGGGATATCTCTCATCTCGACGGAGAAGCAAGCGAACCATTTGCCAGTTGGCATTCTGCGAATAGTACAGGTCTTAATCTTACCTTCAATCGGCCGGTGCAACTTGATCTTGATATCTCCAATCTTTGCGAGGTGGAGCATTTCAGAATCCAACTCAAAGCCAGATTGGGAGTACGTGATGCTATCGTATCTACTCTTTCCTTTGAACCTTGGAAACCCTGGTTCTTCTCCTGCCTTGACCCTTCGGAAGAACGCTTTGAACGCCAGTTCCACCCTAAGAGCTACATTCTGAAGAACCAGTGAATAGACTTCCTTGAGTTCGGGTACCTCCAGCTTCAGTTGAGGTAATCTATCCTGAGTCTCAAATCGTTTGACAGTTCTTTGCTCAAGCTCCCAAGCATTCTTTCGATATGCAAGCGTATCATTATAGACAAATCTGCAAAGCTCAAGTTGCCGTTCTAAGATAGTAACCTGAGATTTTGCAGGTTTGAGCCTGTAGCGATACGTTTTAAGCATTAATAGATGGTTGTATTACGAGGTTAAATAGTTATTGTTAGGCCGAAGCAGGGGCAAAGGACTCCGCTTTCATCCCCACCCTGAAGGATGGGGACTTACCGATGTTTCGACTTCTCGTCGAAACTCTCGCTGACCCGCGGTCAGCGATATTCGTCCTTCGCAATCCTACAAGTTAAAGTTACTTCCTTTGCGATCTCCTATATCCGTCTGTAGAATCCCCACCGGGCGCATGCTGGTTAAGAATTCGGTTTTTGTGCAAAGAATCCCCGCATTCCCGGGTCCTTTCTCCGCAGATGCCCCAGCGCCTACTCCCCCCTGTCCGTGATCCTATAGACGGAAATCTCGCCCTCGATCCTCACCGTCAGGCTGCAGTGGCTGAGGAGCTCCAGATATGGCTGGATGGTACGAAATTTCATGCCACTTATATATACAATTTTTGTCTTATTTGCCCCAATAACCCGCACAAATTTCAATGATTCGGTGCGAAATTTGATCTTTATACCTCTTGCGTCCCATAGATGGGATGGTATAGATCTAAGATACTTATAAAAATTTCTGATTAGAAGTATGCACTCTTTGTCAGGCGGGGCGTGTTAGGGCTGGGTGGGATACTGGTGGTTTACGGAATATAACCACAAAGAGCCCATGATCCTCAGGCAGGGATCATGCCCAAAGCATGAAAAACCTGTAGAGCCATAGGCAAGGCTGATATGGACAGTGAAGGCTGATCTGTGCACTGAGACTTGATCTCGACACAAAGACAACCATGATCTCGCGGATGCCCCAATGCGTCTTTGAACGCGTATGTGAAGTTGCACTCACGAGTGATCATAATCTGCCCATATCAGGCAAGGTAGACGATGAACTCCGAAAATGAAATAGTTTGCGGAGCGGATATCCACAGGGATTTTCTTATAGCTACAATGATATCCCGGAGTGGATTGAAACTTCAAGAACGTTTTAATATGAACCGAGATGGCCTCTTGG
>Ga0315273_10012294_pt1 | contig 10966 bp, 9 predicted proteins | sample YL17G02_0_MG_FD_205753 | JGI IMG/M metagenome (GOLD analysis project Ga0315273, IMG submission 205753) | Sediment microbial communities from Yellowstone Lake, YNP, Wyoming, USA - YL17G02_0 | ecosystem: Environmental > Aquatic > Freshwater > Lake > Sediment | place: USA: Wyoming | collected...
GGGGGTGGGGGGGGGGGGGGGGGGGGGGTGGGGGGGGGGGGGGGGGGGTGGGGGGGGGGGGGGGGGGGGGGGGGGGCGGGGGCGCCCCCCCCCCCCCCCCTCGCTGGGTAATCCGTGGTGAGACTTCTTCTCTTGAATCTTCTCCTTCCGCGGAGTAGACTCCAGCCTCGGAAAGGAGGCGACGATGCGAGAAGAGCGATTGCGTGCCGCCCGCGCGCTGACCCGCGGGCCGAACTCCCACTGGTTCGGCTACTACGACAAGTTCCCGTGGGACCTCACGGGCCGGTACCTCGTCTGCCTGGAGATCGACTTCCCCGGCACGCGTCCCCCGCGGCCGGAGGACGCCGCGACCATCGGCCTCATCGACACGGCGAAGGAGAACGCCTGGACGCCCCTCGCCCGCACCCACGCCTGGTGCTGGCAGCAGGGCTGCATGCTCCACTGGCTCCCGACGGCGCCCGACCGCGAGATTCTCTACAACGCGCGCTCCGAGCGCGGGGACCGCTTCATCTCGGTCATCCGCAACGTTTTCACGGGCGAGACCCGCACCCTCCCGCGCCCCGTCTACGCCCTCAGCCCCGACGGCCGGCTCTCGGTCAGCCCCAACTTCTCGCGCCTCGGCCGCCTGCGGCCCGGCTACGGCTACGTCGGCGTCCCCGAGGCCGACCGCGACAACCCGCACCCCGCCAACGACGGCATCTGGGCCATGGACATGGCCACGGGCGACCACAAGCTCGTCATCACCTACGACCAGATCGCCCACCTCCGCCGCGACGCGACGATGGAGAACGTCGGCCACTGGTTCAACCACCTCCAGTTCAACACCGACGGCACGCGCTTCGTCTGGCTCCATCGCTGGAAGAAGCCTGACGGCAGTTGGCACACGCGGATGCTCACGGCCCGACCCGACGGCTCAGACATCCACATCGTGGCCGACCACGAGATGGTCTCGCACTTCGACTGGCGCGACCCGCGGCACATTCTCGCCTGGGCGCGCCACAACTGCTTCGGCGACCACTTCTACCTCTACACCGACCAGAGCATCGAGATGGAGGCCGTGGGCGCGGACGACCTGACGCAGGATGGCCACTGCACCTACTCGCCCGACCGCCGCTGGTTCATCTCCGACACGTATCCCGACCGCGAGCGGATTCGCAGGCTGATGCTCTACCATCCCGCCGAGAAGCGGCTGATCGTGATCGGGAAGTACCACGAGCCGCCCGAATTTCAAGGCGAGTGGCGGGTCGACCTCCACGGCCGGTGGAGCCGCGACGGCCGCCAGATCTGCTTCGACGCCGCCCACGAAGGCCAGCGTCAGCTCTACGTCACCGACGTGGCCGACCTTGTCGGCGGGTGACGGGTGAATTCGGGAAGAGCAACAGGAAGTGCGACAGCCTTTGGAGTGCGGCGGCTCGACGCCGCTTTCGCGAGGTCGAGCACCGACCTCGCTCCTGCGCGGCCCGAGACAGGGGGCAGGCCCTGGCCTCGGACCTCGTCTCGAAGCATGGCCGACGGAGTAAGACTTCCCTGTTACCAACGCTCTCCCTGTAGCGGAAAGCGGCGTCAAGCCGCCGCACTCCAAAGGCTGACGCATGGTTCGTGAGCCTATCGCCGTTTGAGCGAAGGTGGCGGCGTCGCCTGCGGATGAAGCTCCCCGTGGATTTCCCAGCGGCCCGCGCGGCCCAGCTCGAGCGCCTTCCGGAGCCAATCGGTGGCTGGCTCCTCGATGACGCCGTGCCCCCAGTACGCCGTGACGGGTCCTGCCTTCAGCAGCTTCTCGATGCTCGCCAGCGTCGCCTCGACCGAGAATCCCTCGCTCCCCGACCAGCCCGGCGCCCGATTCCTGCTGATCAGGTCGCCCGTGAAGGCCGCGACGCCCTCCGCCGTATCGGCGACATAGCTGGCGCAGCCATCCGTGTGGCCTGGCGTTCCGAGGAAGGTGACCTCGACGCCGCACAGATCCAGGACTTCGCCGTCGCTGGGCGTGAGGTCGATCTCCGTCGGAATCACATAGTCGGGGTACTCGTACCAGACTTGGTGGCCTCCGGCGCGGAGGATCTCGGCGGTGCGTCGCGAGGCGACGAGCTGCACGCCCCGCTCGCGGAACCGGTACGCGCCGAGAGCATGGTCCACGTGGCAGTGCGTCAGCAGCGCATAGCGCACCTCATCGAGAGAGCAGCCCGCGCGGCGAATCCCCTCCAGCACCTCCTCCTCAACGCAGCCGGACCCTGGGTCCACCAGGATCGCTCCGCCGCTCCCGCGGATGAGGTACGTCACGCACTGGAGATAGCCGCCGGGGTGGACGACGTGGACGCGAGGGACGGGTTTCATTGCCCGCTCCTGGGGCTGCGTATCCTTGCTACGCGCAGACGGCTGCCGTGTTGACCTCGACCTCTGCGTCGCGGATACCCAGCTCGTGGTCGAGGGTCACCGCGAACCGAAAGGGGAAGTCATTGCTGAATTCCATTTCCGCGTGCTGCTCGATGCCATCATGGTTCGTGATGATTTCCAGAACGCCGGATCCCTTCAGGCGAATTCTGCTCTCGTCCACCTGTACGGCGTCAAACTGGACCTCCGTTACCTCGTCCAGTTCGACGTGGCCCGGCAACTCCCGCAGCTCCTTCGGGATGTGCTCTTTGAGGTAGGCGAGGAGAGCCGACCTGAACCCTTCCACGCCGACGTCAGTGGGGTGAGGGGGCCAGGCCACGATGAGCCGGTGCTCGTACCCTAGCTTGTCTGCCGCGTCGCGCAGGTGGCGTATCTCGCGGGACGATTTCCTCAGCGACGACGTAGCCTTGACCTGGACGGCGATTGTCTTCCCGCCTTTCCGGGCGATGAGGTCAAAGCCCCTATCCCGTCCCTTGGGCGACAGGAGGACCGCATATCCCTCCGCCCGGTACCGGCGAGCCGCTTGTTCCAGGCTAGCCTGTTCGAGATAGTAACTGAGCGGTTTCTGCTGGTTCCTCATGGGGCACCTCCGTCAAGTGGGCCAAGAACAACCCTGCTCGTCGTGGCAGGTCCGATCTCGACGTAGAGCACGTGGTCTGGATTCCGGCTCAGAAGGCTTCTGAACTCATCGTGGGTCTTCGTGTCGACGTTCGCCCGGGAAATCTCCAGGTCCGTGCTCACCCTGAATGCGGCTGCCTGGCATTGGGCGACCTGGTGGTCATCTTCATACGCGACCCCATTCAGCGCATCGAGGATCGGTTTGACAATGTTGTCTACGTCCTGGTCGCGCTTGGCGCTGTGCAGCCAAACGATGCGGGCATAGAGAGGCTCGGACCCGGACACCGAGGCGCCCCGCAATCGCGCTGCTTGCCGGACCGCCTCCTTGAAGAGAGGGTTGGGCCTCTTCTGACCGGACACGGGCCTTCGCGGCAAGATAAAGGACAGGCTCATTCTAAAGCTCCAAGCGTCGTGTACCTGCAACCCACCCATATTATAGCGAACACGGGGCGCACTGTCGTCTTGCCCCGACGGCGCCGTTGGCAGTGGCCGGGCTCACCGCGAGGGCGGGTCTTGGTTCCCCTGCGCCGGTTTGCCGAGCGTGGCGAGCAGGTTCCTCAGGCACGAGGCCATGATGGCCTTGTAGCGCGGATCGGTCGAGCGGAAGACGAAGCCGTTAGGTTCCTTGGGGGTCAACTCTACGCGCAGCCGCGGCGCGACGACGTTCGGGACCGCGAATGCGGCGGCTTGCGTGGCTCCATCTTCGTAGGTGATCTCGATCCGGTGGTCTCCGGCGGCGAAGAACTGGAAGTACGCGTCGAGCCGGCGTCCCTCGCGGTCGAAAGCGAGGCGCCACCAGCGGCCGGCCTCGACGTACTCCCAGCGTCCCTCGCGCGGGCCGGTGAGGACGATGTTGCGGATCGGCTTCTTCTCTTCGGCGCCGAGGACTCGGACGCAGCAATCGGGCTTGCCGTCAGGCTCGGGCTTGGCCGTGCCCACGCGGTCGGTCGTGTAGCCGCGATAGGCGGCGGAGAATTTCCCAGGCTCCGGCTCGGGCGGGTTCTTGGGTGGCTCGGCCGGGGTGTCGTCGACGCTCGCCCGCATGGGGACGAACTGGAAGGCTTCGACGGCCTTGGCCGCGAGGCCCGCTTTCTCGGCCTCGGCGGGCGGCAGGGCGGCGAAGTCGCCCGCGGGCCGCTGGTAGATACTCCGTCCTGCGGCGTGGATCATCGGGGCGGTGCACCACATGTTCCGGGGGCCTTTCGGCATCGGCTGCGGCCCAGACCCCAGGAAGCCGATCGGGTCGGCCTTCGACTTGGTGAGGCAGTAGACGAAGTAGTTCTGGACGGCGGGCGCGCAGGCGCCGACGACCGCGGTCTGGTCCGCGACGTAGTAGGTCGCGTAGCGGTCCTTGCCGAAGCAGGGGCACCAGGTGAGCGGCAGGCCCGACTCGAAGAGGCGGACGTAGGCGAGCGGGTCCAGCTCGACGTTCCACTCGTCCGGGAGGCCGACCGGGCCGTTGCCGATGTTGAGGTAGATGGCCTTGACCTTCTCGCGGAGGAGGCCGGGCTCGCGGTTGAAGGCGGCGGCGACGTCGCGGCAGCTTCCCGTTGTGAAGAGAGTGACCTTCTCCTTCGATTCGCGAAGGACGGAGAGGATAAGGTTGACCGCACCCTGGAACTCGGCCGGCTCGTCGAGAGCCTTGTCCGTGCGGCTGCGAAGGCGCTGGCTCAGGCCGATGGCGGTGGGGACGCGGCGGCCGGTGATGTGCACCATCTGTTCGACGGCCGGGCGGCCCGTCCGCTTGGCCTGGGCCGCACCCAGGTCGAGGATGATCCCCTTGATGTCGAACTCCGGGATGGCGAAGAGGCAGGCCAGATCGTAGTGGTCGTCGGGGTCCTCGTGGGGGTGGAACAGGTCGGTCGAGTAGAGGAGCGGGACGCGGCTCGTCTGGCCCGTGGCCGGACCGACGGTCGCCCACACGATGATGAAGCCAAGCAGGGCTTTGACCATGGTATCCTCGGTAACAAGGTGGCTGTGTCCACCGTGCGATCATGCGAGGCCGGGGCATCGCGGTCAAGCCGCTATTGCACCCCCGAGCAGATTTTCTGTTGACGGCTGGCCCGCGGCGTGCTACTAATAGTGTAACATCAAAGCACTCCCCCGGCAGCCAAGGAGGTGTGGCATGGGACTCCTTGCCCGAATCCGAGAGTCGGTGGCGATGCGAGGTGTCAAGGCGGCGCTGGAAGGCGCGAAGAGCGCCGAGCATGGGACGGAAGCAGCGCGGCGGCTCGCCAATGTGGGTTCCGAACGGTGCGTTTCCGTGTTGTGCGCGGCGCTGGGGAAGGACAACCCGGTGCTCCAGGTCGAGGCGGTGCGCGCCCTGACGGCCATCCGGAAACGCCGCCCGGACGCGCACGTCCTGCAGGCCGTGACTGCCCTGGTCCTCAGCGATCGGATGCGGCCCGAGGTGCGCAAGGCCGCCATCGAATGCTTCGTCGAGGTCGTGGAGCTTCGCCGGGCCGGCTGTCTGGTGGAGGTGCTTCGGAGCGCGCGCAGCCCGCTCCCGGTCCGGGCCGCTGCCCTCCAGGGCCTCCGCAAGCTCGGCTACGCCGAGGTGCTCGACCGCTTGGTCGAGTCCACGCTCTTCGGCCCCAAGGAGGACCCGCGCGGCGAGATCCGCCGCTGGGCCGTCCACGAGCTGACGAGCCTCGACGAGCGCGAGAAGCTCACGAAGATCTACGAGATCATCCACGGCCGCCGCAAGCTCTACAACCACTCGTTCACCGCGGTCCCCGGCGGCAGGGCAGTCCTGGTTTCCCTGATGGTCCAGGTCGATCCCAAGGGCTCCCTGCGCTTCCTCCACATGATGAGCGACGACGAGGACCCGGCCGTCCGCCAGGCGGCGACCCAAGCCCTGGCCTGTGTCCGCGACCAGGGCATCGGCCAGACTCCCGCGGCTCCGCCCGCATAGCGGGGGAGCGTGCTCTGTCCGCCGATTCCGACACGGCTGGCTTGGCCAGCCGTGTCTTCATTTTGCGAAAGGAACCTCGATGGCCGCGCCCGTCCTCATCGGCTCCGCCGAGTACCGCGACAAGGTCTACGCCTGTTGGCTCGGCAAGAACATCGGCGGCACCCTCGGCGCCCCCTACGAATGCCGCAAGGAGATCCAGCACCTCTCCTTCTACAACCCGCTCCCCAGCAAAAGCGCGCCCAACGACGACCTCGACCTCCAACTCGTCTGGCTCAAGTGCCTCGAAGACCGCGGCGTCGCCATCGCCTGCGGCGACCTCGCCGACTACTGGGTCCAGTGCCTCTCCGCCTATCCCTGGAACGAGTACGGCTTCTGCCGCCGCAACCTCGGGCGCGGCCTCCGGCCCCCCGTCAGCGGCTGCTTCGAGAACTACTACATCGACGAGATGGGCTCGCCCATCCGCAGCGAGATTTGGGCCTGCGTCGCCCCCGGCGACCCCCAGCTCGCCGCGGCCCTCGCCTGGCACGACGCCGTCCTCGACCACGCGGGCGGCGAAGGCGTCTACGGCGAAATGTTCTGGGCCGCCCTCGAGAGCGCCGCCTTCCTCCTCTCCGACCCGAAGACGCTCATCGCGATCGGCCTCGCGATGATCCCCATCCACAGCCGCATCTCGCGCGTCATCCGCGACGCCGTCTGGTGCCACGACAACCAGATCCCCTGGGACCAGGCCCGCGAGCGCATCCTCCGCTCCTTCGGCCACTACAACCCCTGCCACGCCCCGCAAAACCACGGCTTCACCATCCTCGGCTGGCTCTACGGCGCCGACTTCGGCGACAAGCTCTGCAAGGCCGTCAACTGCGGTTACGACACCGACTGCACGGGCGCCACCCTGGGCTCCGTCCTCGGCCTCCTCGGCGGGACGGCCGGCATCCCCGTCTCCTGGCGCCAGCCCGTCGGCGAGGCCATCGTCCTCCACAAGTTCACCGGCGACTGCGACGCCCCGACCGACATCGCGGAGTTGACTGGCCGCACCGAGGGGATTGCCCGCGAGATGATCACGGAGCGCTCCGACATCGTCGCGTTCGGGGACGCGACCCAGGCGCCCTACGATCTCTCCAGCCTCTTCCGCAACGAGCGCGCCCTCCGCGCCCTCGCCCGCGACCCGATGTCCGCCATCGAGCGGGTCGGCGGCTGCGAGATCGCCCTTCACTACTACGGCGAGCCCGTCCTTCGCCCGGGGATCGCCAAGACTATGGCCTTTTCGGTCACTCGCGGCGACGAGCCCGTGCGGTTCACCCGCTGCAAGATCGAGCTGCCGGAAGGATGGACGTCGGAGCCGCTCAACGAGGAGTTCGGCCGCAATCGATTCACGCTTCGGGCGGACGACGTGGCGGACAGGAATCAGATCGGCATTCGCGTGATGGGGGATGAAGAACTGTCCGCCAGCTTCACCCTCCTCGGCCCCGGCGATGCCAAGGGCTATCCCTGCAACGAGAACGTGCCCCGCTGCAACAAGTGCGGCGCCCGCAAGGAAGCCTGCATCTGCGCCCCGTGATGCGGGGCACGTGCCGCGTGAAACGAGGGGGATGCCCCGCGGTTCTCGGCCTCCGGCGGGCGCTTCGCCCGCTTTGGAGTGCGGCGGCTTGACGCCGCTTTTTTTCGGCGGCCTGCGGCCGCCGTGCCGTGTGGCGGAGGACCAAGGCTCGGCCCTGGCCACTGGCGTGCCCACGAGGGCCGTCCGACGGTTATCTGTTTCCCGGCCACGGGGGGTCACCGCGGAGCGAAAGCGGCGTCGAGCCGCCGCACTCCAAAGCGGGCGAGGCGCCCGCAGAGGAGAAGAAAAGCGGCGTCAAGCCGCCGCACTCCAAAGGCTGCCGCACGCAAGGAGGCGGCGCTTTTCTCTTGACAAAAGTACGCCAGGCTCCTATCATGTGAATTGAAATTCACAATCGAGGATGCCATGGCGCAGAAATTGGGAACCGAGGTCCGACAGGAGCAGATCGCGCAGGCCGCGCTCGATCTGATCGCCGCGCGCGGGCTGAAGGGGCTGAGCGTGGCGGGCGTGGCCCGCCGCGTCGGCCTCGTGCCCTCGGCCATCTACCGCCATTTCAAAGGCAAGGAGGACGTGCTCGACGCCGTCCTGGACCTCCTGCGGGGCAAGCTCCTGGGGAACGTCCGCGCGGTCTGCGACGAAACGAATGACCCCATCGAGCAGCTCCGCCGGCTTCTGCTGCGCCACGTGGCGCTCATTCGCGAGAACCAGGCGATCCCGCGAGTCGTGTTCTCGGAGGAGGTCATCGGCGGCCGGGCTGCACGAAAGGCCAAGGTATATGGCATCATCCGGAGCTACCTGAACAAGGTGGCGGCGATCGTGCGGCGCGGGCAACGCGAGGGGCAGATCCGCACCGATGTGCGCGCGGCGACACTGTCCGTTATGTTCCTCGGCCTGGTTCAGCCGCCGGCCGTCCTCTGGCTCATGAGCGGGGGGACATTCAACGTCACGCGGCACGTGGCGGAAGCGTGGCCGATGTTCAGCGGAGCGATCCGGAGTTCATCGGGCAACAGGAAGGCCGCGGCGCGAGGGGCGGTCCGCGGCGCAGTCGGAAAGGAGATTCGCCGCACCATGGCCTGATCGAGCGGCCGAAGGCGGAGCCGCACCACGGCGAGGTCCCGAAGGCTCCGGTGCATCATCCGGAGTAACATCGGCCGCATGGCCTCCCCCGAAGGCTCAGACCTTCAGGCGGGATCGGAAGGGCGGAGCGCGCAAGAATGAAGAAGAAGCTTCCGCTGGTTGTGCTCCTGATCGCCGGGATTGCGGGGGCGCTGGCGTACCAGCGCCGTCAGGCCGCGGCGCGAAAGAACTCCAACGCCATCCGGGTTTCCGGGAACATCGAGGTGACGGACGCCGAAGTGAGCTTCCGGATCGCCGGGCGGGTCGTCGAGCGGCTGGTGACCGAGGGGGAGAAGGTGAAGGCAGGACAGCTCGCGGCGCGCCTCGACGACGCCGAGCTGGCTCAGGACGTGGCGCTGCGCCAGGCGGAACTGCGAGCGGCCCAGGCGGCCCTCGCCGAGCTGGAGGCGGGGTCGCGTCCCGAGGAGATCGCGCAGGCCGACGCGGCCGCCCAGAAGGCGGCGAAGGCCCTCGACGAGCTGCTGGCCGGCTCGCGCCCCGAAGACATCGCGGCGGCGGCGGCCGCGGCCCGGAGGGCGGAGTCCGCGCTCAACGACTTGTTGGCCGGGTCGCGGCCCCAGGAGATCGCGGTCGCCGAGGCGACCCTCGATCGGACGAAGGTCGAGGAGGCGCGGCTGAAGGTCGACTTCGGGCGCCAGGAGGCGCTCTACAAGAAAGGCGCCGTGGCGGCCCAGGACCACGACACGGCGAAGAGCAACTACGAGGTGGGCGTGGCGAAGCGCCGCGAGGCGGAGGAGCAGCTCAAGCTGGTCCAGGAAGGGCCTCGGAAGTTCCAGATCCAGCAGGCCCGCGACGCCCTCGCCGAGTCCAAGGCGAAGCTCGATCTGGTCAGGAAAGGCCCCCGCGTGGAGACCATCGACCAGGCTCGAGCGGCGCTCGCCGAGGCGAAAGCCCACGCGGAGCTGGTCCGGAAAGGGCCGCGGAAAGAAACCATCGATCAGGCCAAGGCACGCGTCGATCAGGCCCGCGAGGCAGTCGCCGAGGCCCAGACCCGGCTGAGCTACGCGACGATCACCTCGCCCCTCACGGGGGTTGTCCTGTCGAAGAACATCGAGCCGGGCGAGTACGTGGCCCCCGGGACGCCCGTGGTCACCGTCGGCGACCTGGTGAACGTCTGGCTGCGGGCCTACATCAACGAGAGCGACCTCGGGCGCGTGAACCTCCGGCAACCCGCGCGAGTGACCACGGACACCTACCCCGGCAAGGTCTTCGAGGGGCGGGTGTCCTTCATCTCCTCCCAGGCCGAGTTCACGCCGAAGAACGTCCAGACCGAGCGCGAGCGGGTCAAGCTCGTCTATCGCGTGAAGATCGACATTCCGAACCCCAAGACCGAGCTTCTGCCCGGCATGCCCGCGGACGCGGAGATTCTCGTCAGCGGAGCCGACGAGAATGATGCCAGATCCCAAATGCCAGATGCCAAATTCCAACCCGGGAAGTAAGTGCCATGGCCAAAGTGAGCGTGATCGGCGTGGGCGACGTGGGAGCGACGGCGGCGTACACGCTCCAGATCTCCGGGCTGGCGACCGAGATCGTCCTCATCGACGTCGACCAGGCCCGTGCCCAGGGACAGGCCATGGATATGAACCACGGGCTCTTCTTCACGCCCCCCGTCACGATCCGCGCCGGGGACTATGCAGATAGCTCAGGCTCGCGACTCATCATCATCACGGCGGGTGCCCGACAGAAGCCGGGGGAGACCCGCCTGGAGCTGACGCGGCGCAATGCCGCGATCTGCCGGTCGATCCTCCAAGGGCTGGAGCCCCACATCGGCGACGCCCACATCCTGATCATCACGAACCCTGTGGACATCCTGACCTATGTCGCTCTGAAGGTCTCCGGGCTGCCGGCCCGCCGCGTCTTTGGCTCGGGGACCGTGCTGGATTCGGCGCGATTCCGCTACGAGCTGAGCCGGCGGTGCGAGGTCGATGCGCGGAACGTCCACGCCTACGTCGTCGGCGAGCACGGCGACAGCGAGGTGTTCCTCTGGAGCCAGGTGCACATTGCGGGAACCCCGCTGGACGCCTTCTGCCGGGGCTGTGAGCACTCCTGCGCTCCGCCGGATCGCGGCGACGTCGAGAGGGCCGTGCGAGAGTCGGCCTATCACGTGATCGAGAAAAAGGGGTTCACCAACTACGCGGTGAGCCTCGCCGTGCTCCGCATCGCTGGCGCTTTGCTCCGCAACGAGCGCAGCGTGCTCACGGTCTCCACCCTGCTCAGCGGGGAGTATGGACTGAACGATGTCTGCCTCAGCGTGCCGTGCCTGCTCGGCTCGCGCGGGGTCGAGCGGATCATCGCGACCGACCTGAGCGAGGCGGAGCGGGCGGGGCTGGTTGCCTCGGCGGCTGCCCTCCGCG
>Ga0315273_10012295_pt1 | contig 10966 bp, 5 predicted proteins | sample YL17G02_0_MG_FD_205753 | JGI IMG/M metagenome (GOLD analysis project Ga0315273, IMG submission 205753) | Sediment microbial communities from Yellowstone Lake, YNP, Wyoming, USA - YL17G02_0 | ecosystem: Environmental > Aquatic > Freshwater > Lake > Sediment | place: USA: Wyoming | collected...
TTAGTTAAAGTATCTCTAACAAAGTTCATAGGAGCAAAGTTATAGTTAAACCTAGTATGCAGTTGCCCCACGTTACTAGTAAGCCAATTTGCTGCGTTCCACATAGGGTGCGTAACTTTATAAGTTCGGCTAATAGAATCAAATACATGACGTGCTTCAGGTTCAAATTTTATAATATCAATACTGCCATCAGAGTTATAATGGAGCATCCTCATCTCTCTATTACGTTTCTTTAAAGAACCTCTATCTGAAAATGGTATAGTTTCTTCTATTCTAGCTTCTAGTATTCCAGTACCCTGTGTATTATTTTTACCTTTCTTTGCTGCATTTTTAATAGACTGATTTAGGTCTTTTCTACCAGCCCGATCAGCGGCTCTACTTGCATCAGCAATAGTTTGAAGCATAGAGTTTTCAGATGGTGTTTCACGACCGCCCCATGTATTATAATAATCCCTAAACTCTCTACCTGCTTTCATCCCTTCTCTTTCAAAAACCTCATCTATTTTATTGTGCTCATCCAAACCTTTTAACGGCGCATAGTTTTTCCACCCATAGAACCTTACCCAGTTATCTACAGGCTTAGACCAATACCCAGACATTTTGTCTAACGTTTCAGTAGCTTTGTTTAGTTGGTCCATAGATTTAAATATTTTGTCTACTAAATCACGCGCTCTTGGGTCTATACTAGCTAGGTCGTTATAGTCTTTTATAAACCTATCTTCTTCTTTAGCTGATAGTCCCACTGCGTTATAGTTGTCATTATTTATATGTAATTTCGTTTTATCTAATGGTTTAGCATAGTTTTTAGCTAGCCATGATACTTCCGCTTTTAATCTAGCAACTTGAGCTGGTGTTAGTCTAGGATCATCTAATAATCCCGGAGCAGGATTAAGTGGGTCAGTAAACCTAGTTCCTGTAATAGCCGCTCTACGATCTGCAGGACTAATAAAATTACCTGATTTAGTTCCTATTACTTTGTCTTTATCCAACTCAATAGTCATTTCATACTTGGTTAATCTACGCTCTTTACCATGTATACCTAGTTTAAAGTTATGCAGTATTTGAAGTGTTTTATCTATAGAGTCTTCACCTAGTAATTTATCAAGTTTTATAATATCTGCTTTTAATCTATCTGACGGCTCAGCTAAGTACTTCTTTCTTAAATTAAGCGATGACTGTTGTGCTAAAGTTAACTGAGTATAAATATTGTTAAATGTACCTTTTGGGTCATGGATTATTTTGCCTCCTAACTCATTAACATCTTCCCATATCTTAGCAAAGTATCTGTCATTCTGTAGGGCATGAACTGTATGTGCCCACCCCTCTCTAGTTAATAGCCTATGTTTAAAATATTCCATACGTTTAATATCTGGTTGTAGTATGGCGCTACCAGAAACGTCATAAGCACTTTTTGGTAATCCTTTTGTAGATGCTTTTTTAGCTGGGCCTTTTGCTTTAGCGAATGAAATACCTTTACCTTTAAACTCAGTAGGTACTGTAGCTAAGTTAAATATGTCATCTAAAGATTCAGCTAGTATAGAAGATTGGTCATTCTTAAACCCTAAAGCTTTTGCTATATTAAATGCAATATCACTTAATAAGTTTACAGCTTTTACAAATGGGTTACTACTAGGTATTTTTCTCAGTGCACGTTGAAAGTCTTTGTTAGACATTACTTCAGCTATAAACTCTTTAATATTACCTATTTCAAAATCTTTACCAAGAGATACTTTAGCTATCTTATAGTTTGTTTCTATTCTTTTTAAAGCAGCTGCAACACGAGCTTTATGAGATTCATCTTTAATAGACTTAATATACTTAGCCTTATTATCTATAATATGATCTGTTAGATAGTGCATCATCTCATGCAGAAGTACAGACTCTAATGTACGTGTACCATCACCTTCATAAATACCTTTAGTACCATCTACAGTAATAGTATTAGTAGTAGGATCAAACTGCCCATTAACTCCTTTGCCCAACTTAGCTATTTTAAAATTAACTTGTGGTATTAATCCATTTTTAGATAAAGAATCAACTAGCTGTAATAAACCTTTAGCTACAGATTTATTGGTATAAAACCCAAGATTAGATATATTATTTAACATCTCAGTAAAGGTATGAGTTTCTTTACTGTTTATAGTAGATTCCAAAGCCCTTGTAGATGCGGCTTTCTTTCTTTCTTGATTGTCTAAAAGATCGTTAACATACTGGCCTTCTTCAGCTTCTGCTAGTTTTGTATCTAGTGCTACAGCACGTTCTTCTATAAGTTTTTTGTTAGCTACTATATCTACTTGTTCTTTTAAAACTTTAAATGGCTCTTTCTCTTCTCTTTTTATTAAAGCGAGTCTTTGTTTTTCTTGGCTAGCCAGAAGTTTAGTATCCGTTTCTTTCTGTGCTTTTATAGTAGTATCAGCATGTCTAGAAAAAGCAATAGCCCTAACCTCACCCTCAAAATGTTTATCCGCTAGTTCAGCTACCTTAGTTTTTTGGTCTTTATATAATGATTTTATAAAAGCGTCTTTATTAGCTAAAGTTTCTATCTGTGGTGCATTTTTTTCATAATCTTTACCAACATGTTTTTTGTATATTGCTGTTAGCTCCGGTAAAGACATAAATTCTAGTGGGTCTTCTAATGAAAACTCTTTAGACTTAATTCTAGCTATGGCTTCTTTTTTTAATCTGTTTAGATCAGCTTTCATTGTTTTGCTAATCTTACCGTCTTTACTTGCTAACTCTAATTTAGCCGTATGACTAGTATTTATTTGGTCTGTTAATTTATCTACTCTAGTATTTTCAGCTTCTTGTGCTTTAAGTAACTTAGCTTGTACGTCTAACTTTACGCCCTCATCATAATTTACAGAGTCAAACATGTGTTTGCCTTCCGCTGCACCCGCATACTCTATACCTTTTTCTACAGTACGTGCTGGCTCGGCTTCCATACCTTCATATGTTTGGTTTAAAAAGTTTTCAGCAGAAGGCTGTTCAGTAGGTGTGTAGTCACTATTTATTCTATCTCTTAGAGCCTTAATTAGCTCCTCACCTTTTAGACTATTAGCTTTATCCCCTAATAATTTAACTGCTAAAGGCTGAAGACTTTTAATCTTAGTTGGGACATAACCTTCTTTCTTTAAATTTTCTATTTGTTTTTTCTGGCTAGGGGATAAATCTAATGCTTTAAGACTACCGTATTTAACGCCCCTAGTAGCTTTTTCATCTAGGTCTTCATCTATAATTTCTTCTTGTGGTAAGGCGGCTACTTCAGTAGTTCCTGTTACTAGCTCGTCTTTTTTCTTTTGGGCTTCTTTAACATCCAGAGTGTTATCAGGTACGTTTACTTCAATCCCAGAGTCAAAGTTTACTACCCACTTATTACGACCGCCCCCAGTTTTTATTACACCGGGACCATGCTCTTCTGAAATTACTTTATCTCCGATGGTAAATTGCCCGCCGTACCCTTCGTTATAACGAGCACCTAAATGTTTGTTTTGTTCTTCTTCAGATAGCTTATTAAATGCTTCTTTAGAAATTGGTTTAGGTCTAGGCGCTGCTTCTACTACAGAAGTTTCTACTACTGGGGTTTCTTCTGAGTCGTCTATATTAAATTCTTCTAATTCTTCTGGAGGCTTAACTACTTCTGTTTTTGGGGTTATAGCTGTTTCTTCTGAGTCGTCTATATTAAATTCTTCTAATTCTTCTGGAGCTTTAGGTATTTCTACTTGTTTTTGCTCAGCTTGTTTTAAAAGCTCATCGTCCAAAATATCTTGGTCAGTATCTTTTATATAATATTTAAGTGATCTTAGAGCATATTGAGAACTTGCTCCTTCAGCTATTTTGCTATTGTAATGATCTAAAGCTGATACTACTTTACCTTCCTTATTCATAAGTTGTTGGCTTGGGTCTATTCCCATACCCTGCAACATAGTATTTATTTCTTCTGGTGTTTTAACTACTTCTACTTTAGCTAATTTGGCAGCCTTCTTTTCTTCTGCTGTAAGTGCTTTTGTTTCACCAATATCTACAGTTTCTTCCTGCTCTTCACCATCGCCACCCTCACCTTCTACTTCTTTTTGTTTGTAGTATTCTTCTTCCTCTTTAGCTTTCTTAGCTTGTTGTTCAGCGGTACCACGAGCACGTACTTGAGCTCCACCAACAGCACCGGGCATTGCACTCATAGCAAATGAAGCTGCTGTAGTATCAATATACTCCTTCATAGCTTCAGCATCAGCCAAAGATAAGTCTGCGCCGTAACGCTCAGCTATAGTTTGTATTAGCTCTGGAGGTACTTCTTTTGCTCCAGTAATAGCTATGTTCTTCATTATGTCTTTAAACAGATTACCAGAACTAGCTTTTGTAAAACCACCCAGTCCACTTAGCCCTATTTTTTCTGCAAAGAAATCAGCTACGCCATGCGCCACCATAGAAGGAGCTAGTTTACTCATGTCTATGTTTTCTACAGCAACTTGTTTTTCTTCAGCTGTCATTTCTTCTTTTTGAGCTTCTCCAGCAGCTCTGCCTGTAACTTCACCTACACCATGAAACCCAGCTTGAGCAGCTAAACCTGCAACACTACCAGCTTTTTTAAGTTGTTCTTTAAGTATATCTTTAGACTCTCTAGCTATTAAATCTTGTGCAGCCTCTTCTCCTTGCTCTGCAGCCACTTTTTCAGCTAGTTCTTTAATGCCTCTTTTAATTAAACCTTTTTCTACTAGACCAGCAATAGCTCCGGGAATTGCACCAACACCACCTGTAGAAGCTCCACCAATAGCGGCACCAACACCAGAAGCTACTAAAGACTCAGCAATATTACCTACACCTGCCCCTGCTTGGTATGGAAGGTAATCAGTTACTACAGACCAGATGCCTTTATCCCAAGCTTTAGTAAACGTATCACTTTCTTTAGTTACTTGCTCATCTTGGGCTGTTTCCATACCAGCTAAGCCGCTTTTAATTAGTTCTGTACCTGTTTCTTTAGCACCTAATTTCTGAGCTATAAGCCCAGCACCAACTTGTGCACCACGCGCAGTTTCTTTTAAACCCGGTATAACGTTTTTAATACCACGTATGAAATCACTAGATGTATCTGAATCAGGTAGCATCGTAGGCTCAGGCTTAGCTTCTTCTGCAGGTTCTTCTATAGACTGTTGTTGTGCAAAATAATCTTGCCCTATAGCTTGAGCTTGGTCAGAAGTAGTTCCTTTAGGTACTTCAAAACGAGCTATACGTCCGTCTTCTAACTGATATCTGGCTATTGGCATTATTATTCCCCTTCAAAACCTAAAAATCTAACTCCCGTTTTAGTTCCACCACCTTTACTCTCTCTACCACCACTTACAGAAGCTTCAGGTAAATCAATTCCTTCAAGTTCTAAAAGATCTCTTATAGAAGCATTTCTTAGCGCGGTTTTTTCTTCAGGTGACTTTGCGTTGTATTCATTTTTTTCACGGAACCCCATGTCTTTAATTGATTTAGAGTACTCTTTATTTGCATTTTCTACCCTTACAGCTAGTTGTTATGAAGTTAATTTTTTACCGCCCTTAGCTCCTGCAGCAACTTTCGCAGCTTCTACATGAGCCGCATTAGTAGACGCCGTATCTCGATGCTTAGCTTCTATTTCATTTAGTGAAGTTCTTTCAAGACTTTCCATTTTAGCTTTTTCTGCTCTAGCCTTAACCATAATTTCGCCTTTATCAAGCATGGTTTTTGAAGCATCAGTTCTTAGTTTATATGCAGCCTGTACATCACCTCTTTTCTCAGCGTTCTCAGCTCTATCTAAAAGATCACGAGCTTTATTTGAAGCTTTTTCAAATGCTGTTTTGTCTTTAGCAGTTTGTATAAAATCTGGTATAGAGGTGCTTAGTGCATTTAACCCAGCAGATAATATAGGGCCCGGGGTTCTTCCCCAGTTTGCAAATATCTTAGATACTGTCATCCAGTTTTCTTTTTCTGCATCTTTACCTAGGCCAGCTTTCTCTTCATCAAGACGCTTTCTTTCCTCTCCATATAGTTCACTAGCAGGTCTAACTCCAGCTTCTGAATAAGCATCTTTTAGTTGTTTTTCATAGAAACTTAAAGGTTTTTCCTCTTGGTTAATATCTTTTTCAACACTTTGTAACCAGTCAAGTTGCGGCGCCTTAGCTATAGGAATACCTGCTGGTGCTTGTTCTGCTGGAGCTTGTGCTTGCGTTGCTACTGGTGCTTGTTCTGCTGGAGCTTGTGGGGCTGCTGCTGGCGCCGTTGCTACTGAAGTGGGTGCAATCCCTTGTCTAGCTGCTATAGTTGCATCTATTCTTTCTTGTGCAGCTAAGTCCTTATCTACATTTTGTAAATTATCGTTATCTACGATTGTTCTCTCAAAATCAAAAGGTAATCTTTGTTTGTTAGGGTCCTTTTTATACTTTTCATCATCGTCTTTCATTTTTTTAATTAATTTATCTTCTACGCCTCCTGTTTCTTTAAACGCTACTATACCGCCTGTTGCATACTCAACTTGTCTTCTATTTTTATCACTTGGCATGGCACTGTACTTCATGCCCTTACCATGCAACAAACTATGTAAGTTACCTTCTTTAGAACCTACACCTTCAAACTCATCTTCAATACCCTCACCGCCTTTGTATCCCATGATACCGCCTTTAGCAGCCATCTGAGTTCCAGCTGTTTGTTGTATAGGAGGAGCCATAGTTCCAGCAGTTGAGTTTGAAGCATATATTTCTTTAGCCATAGCACTGGCTTCTTCACTAGGGCTAGTCTGTATAAACTCTGCTAGTTGACTTTGATCTAGGTTTTCTAGGTATTTTCTAGTACGCCCCTCAACATCATCTTTAATTATCTCTCCTTCTTTATAGCCAACAATACCTCCGTTAGCGTAGCCCTTCTCTTGGATGATACCGCCTTCTTTATTTTTCATACCCATATAGGCAGCACCTAATGAACCTATAGTACCTATACCTTGAGTAAGAGGACTAGCTTGAGCTTGGTAAGTAACATCACCTGCACTTCGTAACGGCGTACCCCGTATAAGATCAGACATAGTACCCATTTGCATGTACGGGTATTGTTGAGCGTTCTGATAGTCAAGTACTGCTTGGTTAATGGCATTCTGTTGTTGAGTTTGTTGTTGCCCACCCATTTGTGATTGAGTGCCTAGTACACTAGTTTGAGCGCCTAGTTGTGCAGTACCTAAATTACCTAGTTGCCCTGCAGCTGTAACGCCTTGACCCATGCCTTGTAGGCCTAAGTTAGCACCAAATTGTTGGTTGGTATTAGCTGCTGTATAGGCGTTTTGTAGTCCTTCAGCTTGCATCTTGTTAAGCGCCATATTTCTATTACGCTCGTTCTCAGATGCCATAAGAGCTTCACGACTTCCGCCAAACGCCCCAGCTTGTGTGGCTGCACCTTGTTGTTGAGTACCGCTTATATCATAGTTGCGGTTAAGCTCACGCCCTTGTTGTTGCATAACGTTCTGCATAAAGGGAGACATATAAGCACTAAGCGAATTAGGATCAGTAGCTTGGTTCTGGTAGTTTTGTCCAGCTAACATAGACCCAATACCGCCTATACCAGCTAGCTGTGATGCAGGAGCAAACTGACCGGGAGTTTGTAGGTTAGCTGCGCCTTGTTGGGCTTGCTGTTGCAGTGGGCTAAATGGAGCTATGTAGTCTCCGGCGTTAGTGCTGTAAGGTACGTAAGGTTGAAACCCAGTAACTTGTCCTTGAGCGTTTGTTTGGTATATTTGTTTATCAGCAGCTCCTAATAATGTCTTAACATTAGGCATTAACTGCTCAGGTATACTATTAATATTAGATGTAGTAGTAGATGGTATCTGTGCAGGGGACGGCATTTTTGGTGCATCACCGTAAAACCGTGGGCAGATATAAGTAAAAAAGAATTTGTGAAGACTACTTGGTTTGAATATCATAATACTAACTCCAGACTAATTTGGTTACTAGGGGTAAAACCCATCTTGTTTTTTAATAATCGTGCTACAGAGGGTCTAGCCGAACACTCTACTCGTGTTGCGCCCATAGCTTTTAACCAACCTATAAATATCTCATACTGCTTTACTTCTTCTCCAGCATATGCACCGAAGGCTGTTATGTAAGCTACTCTAGCAATAGGATAATTACCCCATTGTATCGTTACAGCCCCTTGTATAACATCATTTTTTAAACCTACGAGCAGTACTTGCTCACCACGTATAATATAGTCCTTTAAGTTTTCTATAGAATAGTACTTAGATAGAGTACTTTTTTCAAAAACAGGAGCTATCCACGGCTCAACAGAAGCCCATACTTGGTGTACGTATTTAGGGTCTACATAGTGTACTTGCACAGTCACACTGGAAGTACTTTACGAGCTTTAGAATCAACTGCTATTTTACCTTTACCCACAGTTTTTTTTCTACGCTTTTGTACTCTATCCATCATGCCTTGTAATTCTCTTGCGCCTGCTTCAGTAGACCCGTTGCCTAATTCAGATACGATACGTGCAGGTACTACAAACTCACCATCTGCAAGTCTAGCTGGCTGCTTACCTGTATTACCTATTTCAGCAGGGATTGAATCACTAACTCCATCACCGGGGCCTCTAGTTAACCTAGGTATACCACCATGTGCATACCCACCTAAGTCAGAATTACCCATAAGCCCTCCACCTGCAGCTGTTGTTATAGGCTGTTGAGCGGGGTTCATAGGAGTAGGTGCTTGTGCTTGCTGTTGTGGTGTAGCAGGTATTGCTGCTTGAGCTGCTTGCGGTCCTTGCATCTGCATACTCATTTGAGCTTTAACTAGGTCCATAAAAGCATCATTAACGCCAGTAGTCCCTTTAATAGACCCTAGTGATTGTGCAACACCGGGGCCTAGTTCTTTACCCAAACCTGCTTTAATTAATTCATCTATGTTTCCACCACCAGCATAGCCGCGTGGTATTCCTTGTTGAGGCATTTGCGCTTGTGTAGCTTGCATTTGTTGTTGTGCATGAGCTACACCCATTTCAGCAAACGGGTTCATAGGCCCAGATGTATCTATAGCACTACCACCTTCAGCATAGCCTTGCTCTTGAATTATGCCACCTTCTTTAGAGTAGTAGCGCGGTACTGTAGCTCTTTTAATGTCTGGAGGCGCTTTAAAGTCAGGAGATAATGATATTGGGTATAAAGACTCTTTAGCTTTTGCGTTGGGGTCAGCATAATTAGCAGCTCCTGTATTACCGCTTAGCATATACGCGCCACCACCTAACGCAGCCGCAGCCGCTAGTGCTTTTAGTTTCCCGTTCTCTCCACTAAACATACCTTCTTCAACTGGCGCCTTGGGGGCAGCGGGCATAGATATATTTGTAACATTAGGAACTGCAGCGTTAGCAATAGCAGGGTTAGGTCCCATAAACTCATTAAATTTAGAGGCTCCTGAAGCTCCCCCTACTGACCCTTGACCGAAAGGCGTATTACTTACATACTGATTTGTAGGTATTTTTGTATCGAAAGAAGTAGCTATGGGCTCTCCTGTTATTTTATTTTGCAACGCTTTATCTAAAGCACTTGTGGCTCCCGCTTTTTCTAATGCACTTTTTGTTGCAGCTTGTGCACTTATTGCTGCATCTTGCGCACCTTGAGAAATATCAGGTAAAAGAGTTTGCCCCTTCCCAATCCCAAAGTTATATCTATCCCATGACCCTTCAAACCCTGTAGGTGCCTCATCCTTAAGGTTAGACCAGAAAGTACTACCTGAGTTAGCCCCTTCAGGAAAGAAATCCCCCTCGCCAAAGTTTATAAGAGACTTACTCCCAACATTCGGTCCTTGAGTATACCCTCTAGCTGCTCCAGCTATACCCCCATATAGAGCTCCTTGAAGTGGGTCTTCACCAAATGCTGCATTAGCTGCAGCTCCACCGATAGCTCCGCCTATACCTTGGGACGCCGTATTACCCCCTTTAGTTGCACCACCAAGTCCTCCACCAATAGCGCCACCTATAGCTCCACTTAATGCTGTTTTACCAGCCTCGCGTCCTATCTCATTAGCACTTTTACCCATAGCAGCTTGGATTGCTGCTTGAATAGCCATTTGTGCGGCGACTGATACAAAGCTCATGGTAAATCTCCTAACAGCAGTTGCTGTTCATATTCTTCAAAGGTATCAGAGACAAGTTCTTTTTCTATGTCGTCAATCTCTGTGTTATCTGTTCTATGTACGGTTATAAAAATTACATCTGTCTCTGCATAACCAAGGCGTTTAACGCCCGGCTGGTCTACCATTATGTGACCTTCAGATATAATGTAAGAATCAGTACCGTTAGTAATTCGTATACGACCTTTAGCTAATATAGCTATGTTCTCAAAATTGTGTATCTTCCCTGTTAATATAGTCCCTGCAGGTATAAACATACTCCGTACATAAACACCGTCAACTTGGTAATGCTCAACTGGACAACTTACCTGTGGCATCTCCCGTATCTCTTGCTCAATGCGTAGTATATCAGGCATAGTGCCTAGTTCAGCTAAGTTACTCATGCGGCTTTATTATACCCATTAACCTTACCTGCTTGCCTATAATCTATAGTAACTTCTGCGTCCTTTAAGATACTGCGTTTAGCTTGCACAAATAAGTCTCCATTGCCCATAAAGACAAATATTGCATTTGGGTTAGGCGCGTGGTTAATATATCGACCTGCTAAAACCCTTTCCCCATTAACTCTTCCCATTGCTATATATTCATTTTCTCCAATGCCTCGTATAGCAAACATGCCTTTACCTTCTATAAGAGAGTCTCTTAATTCTAATAGGCTCTTAGGGTCGTTATCGTCAACAGTATTCATATTAAGTATTGTATCTACAAAGTCCTGTGTAAATCCATATTCATTTAAAAAGTCGGCATAGTCCTTACGTATTGTTTCTACTGAGTTTATCACGCTGGGAGTGCAGATACAAATGTAACAGTTATTATCGCCGCAGGTGCCGCAGGATGTATCG
>Ga0315273_10012296_pt1 | contig 10965 bp, 10 predicted proteins | sample YL17G02_0_MG_FD_205753 | JGI IMG/M metagenome (GOLD analysis project Ga0315273, IMG submission 205753) | Sediment microbial communities from Yellowstone Lake, YNP, Wyoming, USA - YL17G02_0 | ecosystem: Environmental > Aquatic > Freshwater > Lake > Sediment | place: USA: Wyoming | collected...
AACAATAGACGATGCGGGGATTGGCCGCTTTCACGGCCTTGTAGCCGATGCCCAGACGGTCCGCCGTGCCGGGGCGGAATCCCTCGACGACGACATCGGCCCGGGACGCCATTCTCATGAAAACGTCCAGACCGGCCGGGGACTTGAGGTTTAAAGCGGCGCTTTTCTTCCCCGCGTTCAGGGCCAGGAAGTAGGCGCTTTCGCCGCCGATCGAAGGCCCCATGGCCCGGATGTAATCGCCGCCCTCGATGTCCTCGATCTTGATGACTTCCGCGCCGAGGTCGGCCAGCAGGAGCGTGCAGAAAGGTCCGGGCAGGAGCCGCGACAGATCGAGCACACGGATGCCGCACAAGGGCTTGTTGCTCATGGTCTCCCCCCTATTTAGCAGAAAGAGACGGCCGGGTCAAACGCGGAGCCGCGCGAAAACCCGGAAGGCTATTTGACAATTTCCCGCTCTCTTATAATAATGACAGGGTTATTATTTGGTATTGGACCTTCGACATATACCCATAAAATCCAGCAAGGAGATGCGGCGCGCATGCGAGTGACGATTGTAGGCACCGGAAAATGCCTGCCCGGGAAGGATGTCCCCGGCAGGATCGTGACCAACGACGAGATCGTTGGGATCCTCCTGTCGCACAAGGCGATCAAGCCGGGGACCGACAGGCCCTGGCTGCCCGATGAGCTGACCCCTCAGAAGATCGTCAACCTCGTCGGCATCCGGGAACGTCAGTGGGTCGATAACAGCGTCAACACCTCCGATCAGGCCATCATCGCGGCCGAAAAGGCCCTGGCCGAGGCCGGAATCGGCTGGCAGGATATCGGCATCCTGGCGGTCGGCAGTTCGACACCCGAGGCCATCTTCCCTTCGACGGCTTGCATGGTCCTCAGCAAGGCCGTCCAGAAGAGAACGGCGTCCGGTGAATGGGAGGCCAAAGACGCCAAGACGATCCTCCGCATTCCGGCCTTCGACATCCTGGCCGCGTGCACGAGCAGCCTTTACGCCGTCGACCTCGTCCGCAAGCACCTCCTCTTCGAAGAGACCGAGGCCGAGTATGGTCTGGCCATAGGTTCCGAGGTCCTCAGCCGGCTCCTCGATTTTTCCGATACCAACGCCGACCTGTGGGGGGACGCCGCGGCCGCCGTCGTCCTGAAAAGGACCGCGGGGACGTCCGGGATCATCTGTTCCGAAATCGGCACGGACACCTGGGGTGTCGAGACCGCGTACAGCGCCGGCAAGGACACGCGCTATCACGAAACGCCGGTCCATCCGAACATCGCCATCCGCGGGCACGACATCCAAAAATTCGTCCTGAAGATCATCCCCGAGCTGGTCATGAAGACGATCGACAAGGCCAACCGGATCCCGGGCAAAACCCGGGACGTCGCGCTGAGCGACGTGGACCTCTTCGTCTGCCATCAGGCCAACGCCCGGATCTTCGAGTTCCCGGCGAAAAAATTGGGGATTCCGGTCGAGAAGTTCTACGTCAACGTCGACCGCCGCGGCAATTGCTCCTCGGCTTCGGTCCTCCTGGCCCTGCGCGAGGCGATCGAAGAAGGCCGGGTGAAGAAGGGCGACCTGGTCATGCTCTTGAGCTTCGGCGGCGGACTGACCTGGGCTTCGATGCTGATCGAGTGGTGATGGGATTTTTCCGTTTCGTCCTCTTCCTCTTCCTCTCCTACGTCGCCTTCCTGTTCATTCGGATCTATCTGGGCCTGAAGCGCGCCGGACAGCGGCCGCGACAGGCCCCGAGCCGGATCCGGGGAGAGATGGTCAAGGACGAGGTCTGCAACACCTACATCCCCTGCGAAGAAGCTCTAACCGAGGTCCGCGACGGCGTCGAGCGCTACTTCTGCTCCGAGGAGTGCCGCCGGAAGTCCAAGCAGAGCTGAACGCGGCGACGGCCTAATCGGAAAGAAAGACGACCTGGAAATCGCGGAATTCGCCCGTCGAAGCCTCGCGCCGGATGTCGAAGCTGTCCACCCGGGCCAGGCGCGGGCCCTCCCGGAGGAGCTCCAGGAAAACTTCGATATTCCCCCCCGACCCCTCGGCCAGGACCTCGACCCGGCCGTCCGGGAGGTTGCGGGCCCAACCGCTAATCCCCATCCTGCCGGCGTATTTCTCCGCGAAGAAACGGTAGGCGACGCCCTGGACGCGGCCTCCGGCGAAGACGCGCACTCTGACCAGGTCCGACCCCACTTCTCCCCCTAGCGGATCTTTTCGTGGCCGTGTTTTTTCAAGTAGGCGCGCCAGGTGATCGCCCACAGGGCCGGGTCGTCGAACCAGCCCGGGTCGATGCGATGGACGACGCTGTTGTAGGGCGCTCCCTTGACCTTGGCCGGGTCGGCATAGGCCTCCTCGGCGATCCTCGCCAGGGCGGCCAGGTACTCGTCGATCTCGGCCTTGGAGTAGGACTCCGTCGGCTCGATCGTGAACGGCTCGGGGACGATGAAAGGATGATGGCTCGACCAGAGATGGAATCCGAAATCGGCCATCCGGAGGGCGACGTCCTCGGTCGAGACGCCCGTGTCCGCGTGGAGCTTTTCCCAGCTGTAGCGGACCTGCTCGATCCGGTGCCGTCCCGGCGCGAAAGGAGCGCTCGCCCCGGGTATTTTCTTGACCTTGGAGAGAATGTAATTGTTGTTGAGCACGGCCACGTTGGCCACTTCACGCAGACCTTTTTCGCCGAGACTCATGACCCAGGCGTAGGCCTTGAGGACCGCCGGAAAGACACCGTGAAAGCTGCGGATCTTGCCGATCGTGCGGGCCAGGTCGTAACGGAGGATATAGCGCCCGTCGGCGGCGCGGTCCACGACCGGGACCGGGAGAAAATCGGCCAGCCGGGCGGTGACGCCGAGCGCGCCGCAGGCCGGACCGCCGCAGCCGTGAGGCGTCCCGAACGTCTTATGGAGGTTGAAGAAACACATGTCGAAACCCGCCTCGCGGGCCCGGGTGACCCCCAGGATGCCGTTGGCATTGGCCTGGTCGTAGCCGCACAACCCTCCGGCCCGGCGGACGAGGGCGGTGATCTCGTCGATCTTCGGGTTGAAGATGCCGGTGTCCTCGGGGTTCGTGATCAGAGCGCCGGCCGTCCTGCCGGAGACGGCCTTTTTCAGGGCCTCGAGGTCGGGCAGGCCGTCTTCAGTCTGGTGGATGGTAATGACTTTGAAGCCCTTGACCGCCGCCGCCGCCGCGTCCGAGGGGTGGGAGAAGATCGTCGTGATGATTTCGTCCCGCGTTCCCCCTTCCCCGCGGGATTCGTGCCAGGCCTGGATGATCGAGACCATGGCCAGGATCGCCGCCGAACCCGAGGCCGGCTGGAACGAGAAGCGGTCGAGCCCGGAGACTTCGCGGAGGAAGAGATCCAGCTCGTGGATGATCTCCAGGGCGCCCTGGACGGTGCTTTCATCCTGGAGCGGATGAAGCTCGGCGGCCTTGGACGAGGCGGCCAGGACGTCGTTGACCTTCGGACTGTACTTGACCGTGCACGTCCCCTGCCCGATGTCGACGTTGAGGTCGGCCCCGAGGTTTTCCTGGGACAGCCGCAGGTAGTGTTTGAGGACGCGCATCTGGGAGATCTCCGGAAGGGCCGGAGGGGTCTTGCGGCGGAGCGCTTCGGGAACGGCCGAGATGCCGTCCCCGACCGCGTCGGAGACGGCCTTTTCCGCCGGCGGCACGAGGATCCCCCTTTCACCCGGCATGCTCAGCTCGAAGATGACCTCTTCGTCCCACTTGGCTTGATGGAAAGCGCGGACTCTCATCTGAGGACCTCCTCCAGGCTCAGGACGAGCCTGTCGATATCCTCGGCCGTGTGGATTTCGGTGACACAGTACAGGGCGCAGCCGGCGAGTCCGGGAAAATCGATCGACAGATCCCGCCCGCCAAAGATGCCTCTCTCGAGGAGGGCCTGGTTGACGGCCGCGACCGTTTTCCCGCTCCCGGAGAAGTCCGCGACGAACTCCTTGAAATGGGGCCCTTTGAAGCGGGGCGCCTTGACGCCGGGCAGGGCGGCGATCCTCTTCATGGCATACTGGGATCTCTGGAGAATGACTTGACCGAGGTCGGCCATCCCCCGGGGACCCATGAGGGCGAGGTAGACGCCGGCCGTGATGCCCCAAAGTGCGGCGGCCGTGCCGACGAACTCTTTCCCTTTTTCCCGGACTCCGAAGGACGTCCGGTCGTAGGCGACGTCGCCGAAGCCGTATTCGCCCGGGACAGACGTCCGGGCGATGCCGAAGAGGCGGGACGGGTATTCCATGACGAATTTTTCCTCGTCCCGCGTGGCGATAAACCCGGCCTGGCCGCCGCCATAGTTCATGTGCATCCCGAGCGGCTGGATGTCGCCGCAGACGATGTCGGCCCCGTAGCGGGACGGGGGCTCGAGGACTCCCAGGGAACTGGGGTCGGCGCCGACGACAGAGAGCCCGCCGCGGCCGTGGGCCAGGTCGGCGATCCGCCGTCCCTCGGTCTCGAGAAAGCCGAGATAGGAGGGATTTTCGAAGTAAATGGCGGCCGTCCGATCCGTGAACTTGGCCGCCAGGTCGTCGAGGTCCATTCGGCCCGTCTTCGGATCGTGCCCGACCATCGTCACCGTCATCACGCCCCGGCAGTAATTTTTCATGGTCAGCAGACGGTCCGGCCCGGCCGTATCGGCGACCAGGACCTCGTGCCTATTCGTGATCCGGCCGGCCATCCGGACCGAAGTGCTCGCCGCCTGGCACCAGTCGAAGGTGGGCACGTTGACGACGTCCATGTCCAGGAGTTCGGCCATCAGGCTCTCGTATTCGAAAAGGGCCTGGAACCGGCCGTGGTCCTCGTAGGGCTCTCCGGCGTAGGCGGTGAGAAATTCGGACCGGCGGCTGATCTCGTCGCAGACCGCCGGGACGTAGTGGGGCCAGCAGCCGCCGCCTAGGAAACACAGGCAGTCCGCGGCGGAGCGGTTTTTCGAGAGAACCGCTTCGACATGGCGCTTCAGGGAAGATTCCGAGGTCAGCGGGTCGGGCAGGTTCATCCGGCCCCTGAAACGGAGGCGCTCCGGGATGTCGGCGTAGAGCTCGCCGACGCTCTTCACGCCGATCTCGCGGAGCATCTGCGCCTTGACCTCGGGGACGGAATTCGGGATGTAGGGGTGGACGAAGGGTTTTTCGTCACTCATGTGCACCTCCGGAAAAATGACGTTCCAAAGGACGTTTCAGGCGATGCCGCCGCCGTCGACGGCGAGGAAGGCGCCGGTCACCCATTTCGACAGGTCGCCGGCGAAGAAGAGGACCGCATTGGCCACGTCGCCGGGCGTCCCGACCCGGGCCAGGGGCCGGCGGGCGGCCTCGGCCATGAATTCCGCTTCATCGCGGCCGAGCTGGGCGCACTCGCTCCGGAGCAGGGGCGTGTCGACATCGCCGGGACAGACGCAATTGACCCGGATCCCCTGCGGGCCATGGTCTATGGCCATGGCCCGGGTCATGTTGAGGATGCCTCCCTTGGCCGCGCAATAGGAAACGGCGTCGGGACCGCCCTTGAGGGCCCAGCCCGAGCCCATGTTGATGATGCTTCCGCCGCCGGCGCGGGCCATATGGGGGATGGCCTGGCGCGATAGGAGGAACGTGCCCTTGAGCATGACGTCGACCGCCCGGTCCCATTCGCTCTCGCTGCAGTCCACGGTGTTCTTGCGGATGACCAGGCCGGCGTTGTTGAAAAGGATATCGACGCGTCCGAACGCGGCCACGGTTTTCTCCACGGCCAGCCTGCAATCGGCGTCCGAGCGGACATCGCAGCGGACGAACAGGGCCCGGCCGCCGGCCGCGTGGATCTCGCCCGCGGCCTGACGTCCCCTCTCCTCGTCGACGTCGAGGAGAGCCACCGCGCAGCCGAATTCAGCCAGTCGCCGGGAGGTCTCCCGGCCGATGCCCGAGGCGGCCCCGGAGACGACGGCGACGCGGCCGTCGAGGGAGATGATCTCGAATGCCTTGGTGTTCATGGACGCGCGCTCCGGGTCGAAAGGGATCACCAATCGTAACCGAGGGCGAACATCGGCGCCCAGATCTTCATCTCGTAGACCCCGGGCATCACGCCTTCCGTGACCGTCCGCTTTTGGCCGATCAGATATTCCAGGCCGACATCGGCTTTATAGCCGCCCTTCCTGTAGCCGAAACCGGCGGTGAAGCTGTTGAAGGTGAAGCTCGGGATGAGGACGTTCATGGTCGCGTCCGGGGCGGGAGCAGGGTCGTTATAATACCCGGCCCTGATCGCGAAATCGCCGGCTGCGTATTCCAGGCCGCCGCGGACCTGGAGCCTGTTCTTCCAATCGAGCACCATCGCGGATTCGTCGGCCAAGACCGCGGCCCAAGAGGGGTCGTCGAAAACGATATTCAGCGTCGACAGCTTGGCCCAATTGGTCCACTGCAGGTCGAAGGTGGCGGTCAGATTCTCGAGCAGCTTGACCGCGACGCCGCCGGCCAACCAAGTCGGGCTGGGAACCTCGAGGCTCGTATCCGAGGAATCGGGCAGGCCCAGGAGCCCGATGTTGTCGAACTCCATCATCCCGCGCAGTTTCATTTTCGACTGCGTCCGGTAGGTGAGCCCGAAGCTCAGCAATTCGTTCGGCTTGACCAGGATGCCGAGCGTCGCGCCGTAGCCCCAGCCCTTGATATCCAGGCTTTGCTGGCCCAAGTTGACGAGCGTCGGCGGTTTGGTCGGGATGACCGCGGAGGCGCCCCACTGGCCGGTTTGGAAGAAGCCGTAATTGATGTTGAGGGTCGCGCCGAAGAAGATCCCGTCGTCGATCTTGACCGCGACCGACGGGGCCAGGGTGATGGAGCCAATGAAGCTCCGCCAGATGTAATTCTCGAGCGGCGGCGTGAAGAACGTCGGAGGAATCGGATAAGCGAGGGCCGTTTCGAACCCGGTATTGTTCCAGTCCGCGCCGAGGCCGGACAGGGTGTAGGCGCCCAGCCCGACAACTACCCTGTCGCTGATCGGCTGGAAGTAGCCGACAAGCCCGGCGGGATAGTATTTATTCTTGGTCTTCATGTCGAAGGAGGAGTTCAGAAAATACTCGCTCTGCGGCACGAGCAGGTCCCCGGTCAACCCGAATGTCCCCTTGTTCAATAGGGCCAGTCCGGCCGGATTCCAGAAGACTGCCGTGAAATCGTCGGCCAGGCCGACGAACGCGCCGCCCATGGACGCCGCCCGGGCGCCGAGCCCGTTCAGGTTCAGGCCGTTCCCCATGAGCCCTGAAGCCAGGACTAGAATGACAGCAAGCCCGACGGACATCTTTTTCATTCCCTTGCCTCCTGTGGCGGGATCGGTCACTCTTGCTAATACCCTATCAGCCCAAAAAAAGTCAACTTCAGCCCTGTCCCTCGATCCATGGTAGAATCGCAGCGTCCTCGTGGAGCATCAGGAAGATGACGAAGAATCTGGTCTCGATCGCCGGCTATGACCCCTCGGCGGGAGCGGGCGTCCTTCTCGACATCGGGGTCTTCGAGCGCCTCGGCTATCGGGGCTTCGGCGTGCTGACGGCCGTCACGGCCCAGAACCCGGAACGGGTCGATCGCGTTTTTCCTCTCGCGGCGCGGGCCGTCGCGGGTCAGTTCGGACGGCTGACGGAAACGGCCGTCATCGCCGGGATCAAGGTCGGCATGATCGGCACGGCCGGGAACCTGGCCGCCGTGGCCCGGATCCTGGCCCGGAACGCGCGCATCCCCCGGGTCGTCGACCCGGTTTTCCGATCGAGTTCGGGCGCCATCCTTCTCGAAAAGAAGGCTTGGCCGCGTTTTCTGGACGTCCTTGGAGGAAAGGCCGACCTCATCACGCCCAACTTGGACGAGGCGGAGATCCTCGTGGGCGGCCCGGTCCGATCGGTCCCGGCGATGCGGAAAGCGGCGGCCGAGATCACCCGGGCGGGCCGCAGTCCGTGCCTCCTCAAAGGCGGCCATCTCGAGGGAAAGGCGGTGGACGTCCTTTTCGACGGCCGGGAGTTCACGGCCTTCGAACACGAACGGTCGGTCAAGGATGTCCACGGGACGGGTTGTTTCCTGTCTTCCGCGATCCTCGGCCACCTGGCCGAAGGACGCACGCTCAAAGAAGCCTGCGGGCTGGGGATCGCCCTGGTCGGAAAGGCCATCCGCGAGGCCGTGGCGGCGGCGGGAGGCCGGTGGACCTTCGACCTCAGTCGAGGACCGAGCCGGGGCCCGTCGACGGGCCGAGGGCGACGCTGACGGCCTTGTTCACGCGGTCGAGAAGGCCCTTCGAAAAGCTGACGCCCTGTTTTCCCGCGGCCTCCGTGTTGATGTAAAGCCTGACCTCGTCCATGGACTGGATGGGGATCCGGGCGGGGCTCTCGCCGTTCTTCACCCGGACCGCGATCCGGCCCGTCTTGGCGCCCATGTCGTAAAAATCGAACCCCAGCGCCGCGCAGGCGCCGAACTCGACGGAGCGGAGGAAACTGCCGAAGAGGGGCAATCCATTCTCCTCGGCCACCCGGCCGATGACGTCGAACGAGCTGTTGATCGTGTTGTCGGACATCGGGAAAAGGACGTCGACTTTCTCGTTGAGCAGGCCCTGGACCAGGCCGTGGATCTCGTGAGGGCCGGTCACGGGGACGGCGATCATCTCGAAGCCGAGTTCCGCGGCGCTCTCCCGGGCCAGGTCCAGGTAGTATTCCGAGTTGATCTCGGAGGGCGTCCAGAGCGACCCGACGCGCCTCGCCTTCGGGAGGACCTCGCGGATGAGGGCCATCGTCTGCCGGATGGGCCCCGTGGAAGCCACCCCCGTGACATTTCCGAGGTGGTCGTCGGCCGACCTGCCCGCCCCGACGAGGTAGGGCACGGCGACCGCGCTGAAGACGATCGGCGTCGTCCGGCCGGCGAGGATGGCCGCCTGGAGGGCCTGCGTCGACATGGGGATGATCATGTCCACGCGCTCGGCGACGAGCTGCTGGGCGATCCTCTGGACCTCGGAGATATCGTTGTTGGCGATGCGGATGGTGACGACGATTTCCTCACCGTCGCGCAGGCCCGCGTCGGCGAAGGCCTGGAGGATGCCCCGGCGGACCTCGTTCCCCGTCGGCGAATCCACCGATTGGAAGATGCCGATGACATAAGGCTTGGGAGCGCCGGCCGGAGCGGGTTCCTCTTTTTTCCGGCAGGCCGGGAACAGGACGAGGACTGCGAGAAGGCCGACGAAAAGCGCCGTTTTTTTCATGGCCGATCCCCATCATCTTATTCCAAATCGGCGGGCCGGGGCAAGGCCCCCCCCAGTTTACGCCGGGCCCGTGACCGCCCGGAAGCGCGCCGGGGCGATATTGCCGCCGCTGACCACCGCGACGACCGTCCGGTCCTTCCACCTCGGCGGAGAGTGGAGCAGGGCGGCGAAGGGCAGCGCCCCGGCCCCCTCGACCATCCGGCCGTGGTGTTCGTGGACAAGCGCCATGGCCCGGGAGATCAGGGATTCGGGAACCTCCTCAATAAAATCCAAGAGGTCCCGGCAAAGCGGGAAGGTGATCGAGCCGGATTCGATCCCGCCGGCGACCGCGTCGGCGATCGATTCCTTCTCGTCGATATCGACGAGACAGCCCGCCGCGATGGACGCGGCCATGAAGGCCGAGTTCTCGGGTTGGACCCCGATGATGCGCGTTTCCGCCCGGGCCGCCTTGAGAAAACCGGCTATCCCGGCGATGAGCCCGCCGCCCCCGACGGGAACGAGCACGTCTTCGAATCGGGAGAGGTCGTCGGCGAGCTCAAGCCCGACCGTTCCGGCGCCGAAGACGATATCCCAGTCGTTATAAGGAGAGACGAAGACCCGCCCCGTCCGCCCGGCGAATTCCCGGGCGACGGCTTCGGTCTTCTCACAACTCGATCCCTGGAGCTCGACATCGACCCCCAGGGCTTCGATCTTCGCTTTCTTGACTTCCGCCACCGTGGTCGGGAGGAAGAGCTTCAGGCCGATCCCCTCGAGCCGGCAGGCGTGACCGATGGCCAGACCGTGGTTTCCCGTCGAGGCCGAGACGACGCCGCGACCCCTGTCCGCGTCGGAGAGCGAGCGGAGTTTGTTGAGCGCCCCCCGCAGCTTGAACGAACCCGTGATCTGATCGCACTCCCATTTGACGAAAACCCGGGCTCCTGTCTCCCGGCTTAGCGGCTCGGAATACTCGAGCGGCGTCCGCCGGATTTCGTCCTTGATCCGCCCATACGCCTCTCTCACCTTGTCCGGAAAATTCACCGCTTCATAGGCCATACTGTTCCTCCACGCGCTAATTTACCATATTCCAGAGGGACAGTCCCCTCCGGGGACAGTCCCTCTTTATCAGTGCAATGTCCGAGGAATCACCACGCCCAGCTATCGCGATTTTTATGCCACCCGGGCTGTGATGGGGATCATCTGGAGACCCCGTAGCGGAGGGGGACCCATCGCTGCCCGATGGGGGAACCGTCGGGACTGGTTCCCGGGGGCCGGGGGATACGGATGATCCCCATCACAGCCAAAACGGGTGGCATCCTAGCGATCCCGGTCCGAGTCTGGCGGCGAATTGAGAATTGCCTCTGGCGAGGGTACAATAGAGTTCGCATGGCCAAGTATCACGTCGGGACGGCGGGCTGGAGCTACGAGGACTGGGACGGCGTCGTCTATCCGGCCCGGAAGGGCCGCGGCTTCCAGGCCCTCCCCTATCTCGCCGATTACATCGACATCGTCGAGGTCAACAGCACCTTCTACCGGCCGGCCAGCCCGGCTTTGGCCCGGTCCTGGCTGAAGAAGATCAAAAACCTCCCGGACTTCCTCTTTTCCGTGAAGCTCCATCAGGCCTTCACCCACCAGCGTGGAGGTTTTACCCAACGGGACGCCGACGAATTCAGAGCCGCCGTCGACCTGCTCCACATGCAGAACCGACTGGCCGCCCTCCTCGTCCAATTCCCCTGGTCCTACGCCAACACGCCCGAGAACACCGATTACCTCCTCCGCCTCTTCGG
>Ga0315273_10012297_pt1 | contig 10965 bp, 6 predicted proteins | sample YL17G02_0_MG_FD_205753 | JGI IMG/M metagenome (GOLD analysis project Ga0315273, IMG submission 205753) | Sediment microbial communities from Yellowstone Lake, YNP, Wyoming, USA - YL17G02_0 | ecosystem: Environmental > Aquatic > Freshwater > Lake > Sediment | place: USA: Wyoming | collected...
CCGCACCGGCGGAGCTACGACCGACGCCGGCGGGAAGCGGGATCAGGACGTGGCGCAGCTGCTCGAGGTTCTGGCGCAGTTCCTGCGGATAGCGCACGGCGATGGTGAACCGGTTGCGGCCCTCGACCGCGACTTCGATCGGCTCACCGCCCACCGCCGTCTCGATCACGTCCTGGACATCCCCGATCGTGAGTCCATGACGCGCGAGCGCCTGGCGGTCGGGAATGATGTCGAGATAGAAGCCGCCGGTGTTGCGATCGGAGTAGACGCTGCGCGTGGCGGGCACGCTCGACAGAACGCGCTCGAGGTCCATGCCGATACGTTCGACCGTGTCGAGGCTCGCACCCAGCACCTTGACGCCGATTGGCGTGCGGATGCCGGTCGAGAGCATGTCGATGCGCGCTTTGATCGGCATCGTCCACGCGTTGGTCCACCCGGGGATGTGAAGGCGGCGATTGAGGTCCGCGACCAGCTCATCCCATGTCATGCGCCGTTGGTCGGGCCACAGCGGACGCAGCGCAGGCCGCACCCAGCGCGGCAAGCGGCTCGAATACCAGCGCGGCACCTGGATCGTACGCCACTGCTCGCGCGGTTTGAGCTGGACGATCGTTTCCACCATCGACAAAGGCGCCGGATCGGTCGGCGTCTCGGAGCGCCCGGCCTTGCCGAACACACGCTTCACCTCGGGCACCGAGCGAATCAGGCGATCCTGCAGCTGCAGGTTGCGCTTCGCCTCCTCGATCGAAATGTTCGGAAACGTAGTCGGCATGTAGAGCAGATCGCCTTCGTTGAGCGGCGGCATGAACTCGTGACCGAGCCGTGCCGCCATCGGCAGCGCCGACAGCACGGCGGCAAGCCCGATCGCGATCGTCGTCTTCGGGTTCTTGAGAGCCACCCACGCGAACGGGCGGTACACCGCGATCAGCGCACGCGACACCGGATGATTGGCCTCGTGGCGCACTTTGCCGCGGATCAGCAGCGTCATCAGCGCGGGCGCCAACGTGATCGAGACCAGGGCCGCAAAGGCCATCGCGAACGTCTTGGTCCACGCCAGCGGCTGGAACATGCGCCCGCCCTGGCCATTGAGCGCGAAGATCGGCAGGAACGCGACCGTGATGATGAGCAGCGCGAAGAAGATCGGGGGCCCGACTTCCTGCGCCGCGGCGATCAGCACGCGATTGCGGTCTGCGCCCGGTGGGGCGGTCTCCAGATGCTTGTGCGCGTTCTCCACCAGCACGATCGCGGCGTCCACCATCGCGCCGATCGCGATCGCGATGCCACCGAGGCTCATGATGTTCGAGTTGATGCCTAGGAAGTACATCGGCACGAACGCCAACCCGACCGCGAGCGGGAGGGTGAGCACCGGTACCAGCGTGCTGCGCAGGTGCAGCAGGAACGCGAAGATCACGAGGCTCACGACGACCATTTCCTCGACGAGCGTGTGGCTCAGCGTCGTGATCGCACGGTGAATCAGGTCCGAACGATCGTAGACGATCTGCACCGTGACGCCTTCTGGAAACGATGGCTGCAGCTCCGCAATCCGGCGCTTGACGCGTTCGATCACCTCGAGCGCGTTCTCGCCGTAGCGCATCACCACCGTGCCGCCCACCGTTTCACCGATGCCATCGAGGTCTGCGACTCCGCGGCGGATGTCGGGGCCGAACGAGACCGTACACACGTCGCCAATACGCAGCGGCGTGCCGGTGCGCGGGTGGGCGCCGAGCCCGATCGCGCGCAAGTCGTCGAGACTCTTCACGTAGCCCCGGCCACGAATGAAATACTCGCGGCCCGACATCTCGATCACGCGGCCGCCCACATCGGAATTGCTGCGACGGATCGCTCCGGTGATGTCGCCGAGCGTAAGCCCGAGCGCGCGCAGTCGCGCCGGGTCGATCTCGACCTGGTACTGGCGCTGGTAGCCGCCCACCGACGCCACTTCGGCGACGCCCGGCACACTCGCGAGCTGATAACGCAGGTTGAAATCCTGAAACGTGCGCAGGTCGGCGAGATCGTGCTTGCCGCTGCGATCGACGAGCGCGTACTGGAACACCCAGCCCACGGAGGTCGCATCGGGACCAAGCGCCGGGCTCACGTCCTGGGGTAGCCGTGAACGAATGGTGCTCATGTATTCGAGCACGCGGCTGCGCGCCCAGTAGAGATCGGTGCCTTCCTTGAAGATCACATAGACGAAGCTCATTCCGAACATCGATTGGCCGCGCACCGCTTCGACGCGCGGGGCCCCGAGCAGCGACGACACGATCGGGTAGGTGACCTGGTCTTCGACGAGATCGGGGCTGCGGCCCATCCACTCGGTGAACACGATCACCTGGGGATCTGAGAGATCCGGAACCGCGTCGAGCGGCACGTTGCGAATCGCGACCACCGATCCCACGATCGCAAACGCTGTGAAGATGAACACCAGCGTGCGATGCGTCGCGCAGTACTCGATGATGCGCGCGATCATGGCGTGTGCCCTTGATGTTGTCCGGGGTTGCGCCGCGCGCCCATCCCCGCAATTGCTGCCTTGAGGCGGCTCTCGGAATCGATCAGGAACGAGGCGCTCGCGACCACCGTGTCGCCCACGCTCACGCCGCGCACGATCTGCACGCGGTCGCCGTCGTCGAGTCCGATGTCCACCGCGCGTGGTTCGAACGTGCCGCCAGCGCGCGCGAGGAACACATAATTGTGATCACTTGCCCGCACCAGCGCTTCGGTGGGTACGGTCGGTACGGCTCCGCCTCGATTGGCGATCGCGACGCGGCCATACATTCCCGGGCGCAGCGCGCCCTGGGGATTGTCGAGCGCGAAGCGCACCTTGAGCGTGCGCGTGTCGTTCGACACCGTGGGGTACACGAACTCGACGCGTGCCTGGAACGTGCGGCCGGGCAGCGCGTCGGCTGTGAACCGCGCCATGTCGCCGGTGCGAACCCGGCCCAGATCCATCTCGTAGACGTCCGCCACGATCCACACCCGTGACAGATCGGCGAGCGTCAGCAATGGCGTGTCGGGACCGATGCTCTGGCCTTCGGTGACGGTGCGTTCCAGCACCGTGCCCGACACCGGTGCGAGAAGGGTGAGACGCGTCGATGCCACGCGTTCGCGCTCGAGACGCCTTAGTTCGGCGTCGGGAACGCCGAACAACCGCAGCCGTTCGCGCGCTGCGGCGGGGCCGGGCGCTTCGTGATCCATCGCTGCGATGGGGGCGGACGAATCGCGTGCTGCGTGCGGCGCGGCTGTCTCGATCAGGAACTCCTGCTCGGTCTGGAGTAGTTCCGGGCTGTAGATCGTCACGAGAGGCTGGCCAGCCCGAACGATCTCGCCGGTGCGGTTCACGTGCAGGCGTTCGACCCAGCCCGCGACCCGAAGCTGAACGCGGCGCAGACGGGTTTCGTCGGGCATGACGAAGCCGACCAGGTCCGCGTTGTCGCCGAGCGTACGGGCTTCGACACGCGCGGTGCGCACACCGATCATCTGGATGCGTTCGGCCGTGAGATGCACGGTCGTGAGGCCGGGCACGTCGCCCACGCCGGTTGCTTCGATGCCGCCGGGTGTGTCGGTCGGGATCGGTTCGAGCGCCATGCCGCAGATCGGGCACTCGCCGGGACGCGCCGAGGTGTAGGTCGGGTGCATCGGACAATGGAACTTTGCGTCTGCTGCCGCCGTGGCCGTTGAATGACCCGGCGCGCGCGAGCGCACCCACACCACCGTGCTGATCACGGCAATCACCAGCAGTCCGCCGAACATCACCCAGCGCAGCACGTTCATGGCACCCGCTCCCGGCGGCGGCTCGTGTAGCGCGCCGCTCCGTGCGGGATCAGTAATGTCGCGATCGTCGTTCATCGTGCGTCCCTTTCTCTGGAGGTGGCGCCAACCGTGACACCGATCAGATCGAACCGCCCGGTCACCGCCACCAGCGTGGCATGCGCGCGCGCGAGGGCGGCGCGTTCGTCGATTTCGCGCAACTCACCCGTGTACAGCGCATGCGCCGAGTCGAACACTGACAGCAGATCACGCGTACCCGCCGCGTAGCTGCTCCATGCCGCATCGAGTGCGCGGTGCTGAACGACGAGCACCGTGTCGGCGAGCAGTTGCACCGTGTGGGCCGCGGCCACCGCCCGCGCATGGGCGGCCGTGACCGTGCGCTCGAGTTCGAGTGTGGTCGCGGCGCGCTCGGACATCGCGGCGTTCGCCATTGCGCTCATCTCGCGCGCTTCGGCGTACTCGCGCGACCGCGCGAAGAGCGGCAGCATGAAGCCCGCCGATGCGCTGAACATATTGTCCTGCTGGTCAGGCCCCTCGTGCGGATGCGCGGGGGCCAGGTCGGCCCGAAAGCCGTAGGAGGCTTTCAACTCGACGTCTGACCACGCCATCCGCCGTGCTGCGCGCGCGCCGAGTTCGTAGCGCCGCACACTCGCGTCGCGAGCAGCGAGCCGCGGATTGCCGAGCGCGGCATCGAGCCACACTCGGGGATCGGCGCCCACCTCGAGCACGGGAGGTGGGTCGAGCGCTCCGAGCGGGACCGATGCCGGCGCTCCGGCAAGTGCCGCAAGGCGCGCATGCGCCTCGGCGCCCTCGGCCGCAAAGCCCGCCGCGTCGGCGGCGACATTGGCCGCCTCGGCTTCGGCGCGCAGCATGTCGTCGAGGCGCCCGCGGCCCGCTGCGTACCGGGCGCGTGCCGCCTCGACCATGCGCTGCATCACCCCGCGGTGACGCAGCGCCGCGCGCGTGCGCTCGCCCGCGAAATACGCTTCAGCGTACATCTCCCATGCCTCGCCGCAGCGTTCCCAACGCATTGCCGCCAGCATCGCGGTGTCCGCGCTCGCTGCTTCATCCTCAGCGCGACGCGCGAGCCGATTCGCTCCGAACACCGGGACACGTTGCGTGATGCCGACCATCTTCATGGTCATCGGATCCATGTCAAAACGTCCGGTCGTGGGCACGTTCACGACGCCGAATTCGAGCATCGGCGAGCTCCAGCTCCCGGCGCGCACCGCGCGTTCGTGCGAAGCGGCAGCCTCCCAGCGCTGCGTGCCGAGATCGGGATTGCGTCGCAACACGTCGCGCAATACCTGGGGCAAATCGACAGCACCCGCCGGCCGCGGCCACAGGGCGCAAAGCGTGAGCAAGGCGGCCGCGAGATTCTCGCGGACTCGTGAACGCATCATGGAATTCGCACTCCTTGGAAACGGGATTCCGTCGCCGGACCGTTCATGGATCGCCGATGCCACGGCGTGCTCATGGAAGGTCCGGGGTCCGGGGCATCCCGTCCGTAGCGCCAGGCGCGCACAGCGCGCACGACGCGAGACATGATCGTTGAGCTTGCTCCGCCAGGAGCGCACGTCACCGGACGTGCCGGTGTCACGCGCGTCCGCGAACGGAACGCGTCACGAACGGGAGGTCAGATGCGGGGCGGAGCGCGCAGTGCTAACGGGCCGCCGGCGGGAGATGCCAGTGGCCGGGCGCGAAGGTCCGTTCGAGGAGGATGGGCGGGGATGTGTACGGTGACCGACGTCAAGATCGGCGCCTGCTCAGCGCATGCGATAGGAATCGACGAGACGCAGACGTCCTTCGCAAGCACCGGGCTCGACACTTCGGCAAGGTCCATGCAGCACGGTGAGCTCGGCGTCTGCACGGGATGGCTGCGCCCGTGTTGCGCGTTGCGCGTGGCGCAGCACGTTCCGGTCGCCACCTTGGACGCCGAGGCCGAAGTCGAAACCTCGTGGCACAGCACACCGGTGCGCGTTGCCGAAGGCGATGCGAACGCGCTCACGATGCAGAAGTTGTTGCCGAACAGGAACAACAACAACGCGAACACCGTGGAGAGCGGTGGGACCGGTTTCAAACGGGAACGTTTCATGTCGATCTCGGTTATCGGCCCGCGGCCAGCCTCCCGTGAGCACGGGGTCTGCTCGCCGCTGCGCCGATTGTGGCAGGAGCGGGCCGTCACCACCAAGAAGAACTTGCGACGGAACGCAAGGACTTCGTCAAGGACTGGGGTGCGCTGCAGCTCTGCCATGCGCAACTCGCAGGCGAGCACGGCGGGGTGGCGAACGCCTGCCCCCTGCCTTCGCTTTGTGGCTGCAGGAGACTGGCGTTAGTCTGCACCCGAAGATCACCGTCTCCTTTCGCAAGAGGCTCCCTGTGTTCGACGATCTCATCGAGGGCATGCCACGCCTGATCCAGGCCGGCATGGGCATCCACGTTTCGAGCGCCAACCTCGCGAACCATGCGGCCCGCCTCGGCGCACTCGGCGTGGTCTCGGGTGCCGCGCTCCGCCACGTGGTGGTTGAGGACGTCCGCGCTGGCCACGCCGAGGCGATCGAGTTGGCGCGCACGTTTCCGGTGCCCCGCTACGTCGACGAATTGCTCGCATTCGCACCCGGTGGCCCCCGGCACACGCACGCGGTGCCGATCGACGTACCGGATCCCGAGCGCGGTGCCTTGCCGAAGCGGCTGAGCGTCATGGCCGCCTATGTCGAGGTGTTACGCGCCAAGCGCGGGCACCGCGGCAGGGTCGGCATCAACGTGATGTGGAAGGCCACGCTCACCGTGCTGCCGACGATCTACGGAGCGATGCTGGCCGGTGTCGATGCGCTGCTGTGCGGCGCGGGTGTCCCGATGGAATTGCCCGACATCGTGCGTCGCATCCGCGCGGGTGAGGATCTCGAGTACCTCCCGCTCACCGGAACCGGCACCCACGTGCGCCTGACGATCTCGAGTGACGCGACCGCGCCGCTCGTGAGCGCGATGCCGGGGCCGCGCATGATTCCGATCCTCTCGAACTACGCGTTCTCCAAGCGCATCGTGGACATCTGGGCGAAGGAGCACGGTGGGGCGCGGCCGTCCGCGTTCGTGCTCGAGCACCATGCGGCCGGCGGCCACAATGCGCCACCGCGCAACAAGACCGCGTTCACCGAGCAGGACGACGTCGACAGCTACTTCGACAAGGTGAAAGCGCTCGGAGTGCCGATCTACGTGGCCGGTGCGTTCGCCCACGGTGGAACGCGCCACGATCTCGACGCATGGATTGCGCGCGGCGCGTACGGTATCCAGGTCGGTTCCCGCTTCGCACTCTGCACAGACTCCGGCATGCGTCCCGACCTGCGCGAGCGCATCATCGCCGCGAACGCAAGTGCGAGCCTGCACGTCGAAACGAGCGCGTTGATGTCACCGACCGGCTATCCGCTCAAGGTCGTTCCGCTGTCGGGGACGATTTCGGATCCCGCGGTCTACGCGGCGCGCGAGCGCATTTGCAACCGCCTCTACCTGGCGCAGTCGCACTTCGAGACCCGACCCGACGGCTCGGTGGTGGAAACCTATGTGTGCCCGGCGATGCCGGAGGATCAATACACACGGCTGGGCGGGGATCCCGCGGATACCGCGGGCCGCGTGTGCCTGTGCAACGGCCTGTTGTCGGCGGCCGGCTATTACAGCGACATCGAACCGCCGATCCTGACCCTCGGCGCGAGCGGCGAGCGCGTGACGCAGTCGCTCTCGGCGCGCGAGGTCGCCGAGGATATCCTGGGCCGCGACTACGTCGCCGCCAGGGAATCCGAACTCAGTGCGGCCCCGGCTGGTTGAGCGCCAACCGCATCGTCCTCGCACGACTATCTCGGCCGCACGTAGTTGTTCATCCAGTAGATCACGATGCCGGTCACCGCAACGTAGAGCCACACGGGATAGGTGAATCGCACGAGCTTCCGGTGCTCGGCGAAACGTCCCTTGCGCGCGAGGTATACGGTGCGGGCAATCAGGGGCACGGCGACCACCGCAAGCAGTTCGTGTGAACCGAGGATCGCGATGAACGTCGCGCGTATCCAATCGTGTCCAGGGAAGCGACGGTGTTCGAGGATCGCCGACTGCAGTGTGTAGATCACGAGGAACCCGACGCCCGTCACGACCGCGGTGCCCATGAACCGCGCATGCAGTTCGCGGCGGCCGGTGCGAATGGCGGCGAGTGCGGCAAGCAACAGCGCGGCGATGACCGCGTTGAGTGTCCCGCACACGTGGGGCAACACTTGGGCCGGGGTCACCTGCGGTTCACCGGAGCGCCAACTCGGCCAGCATCGCGCCGAACACCGCCATTAGATAGATCAACGACACCTTGAACACGCGCCGATCGCTGCGCGCATCGCGCGCGCGCATGGCCTGCGCGATCGTCGCCACGAACATCGCTCCGACAGCGAGCGCGGTCACAGCGTAGACGGGTCCGAGCACGCCACCGAGCCACGGCAGCAGCGAGACGGGCAGGAGCGGCAGCGTCCAGCCGAGCATCAGGCGGCGCGTGGCGGTCTCGCCGACGATGGCGGGCATCATCGGCAGCCCGGCGGCAGCGAATTCGTTCTTCCTGAAGAGCGCGATTGCCCAGACGTGGGCGGGCTGCCACAAGAAGATGATCGCGAACACGGTCCAGCCCCACGGGCCGATGCGGCCGTGGGCGGCGGCATCGGCGATCAACGGCGCGGCGGCGCCGGCGACCGCGCCGGCCACGGTGCTATGGGCGCTTCGCGGCTTGAGCCAGACCGTGTAGATGCCGAGGTAGTAAGCGAACGTGAGCGCTCCGAGGAGCGCCCCGAGCGCGCTGCCCCACGCCGCGAGCACGAGAATCCCGAGGACCGCGGTGACGAGTCCGAATGTCAGCGCCTCGCCGGCCGCAAGATCGCCCGCCGGGAGCGGGCGGCGCGCGGTGCGCGACATGAGGGCGTCGCGATCGCGCTCATACCATGCATTGACTGCACTGCACCCCGAGCTGAGCAGGAGCGTGCCGGCCACCGCGGCGAGCAACCCATGGGTCGCCGCGGTGGCCGCGTGCCCCATCAGCACGGCGGGCGGTGCCGTGAGCGCGACCATGAGTGACACGCCCGGCCGCGTGAGCGAAACGTACGCGCGCGCCCGCGCTGGCCACGCGCCACCCGTCGCCTTCGTCGGGGACGATCGGATCGCCTCGCCTGTGCCGATCCCCATGTCATTCCTCCTGAGTTCCGCCCGGCGTTTTCAATGAACGGTGAATCCCGACGACCGATCGAACACGATGACGCGCCGTGCCTCGCGCGCAAACGTGAGCCGCTGCACGGTGCGGAAACTCCAATCGTCGGGGTCGTGCGAATCGCTGATCGCGACACTGACCACGTGCTCGCCGGTCGGAACAGGCAGCATCTCCACGGCGATGCTGTTGCCGTCATGCCATAGTCCCGTGGGGGCGTAAGCGCGGCCCACCACGCGCTCGCCGTCGACCGTCACGCGCATGCGCACGGCGGCGCGCGCGCGCGCGTAGACGCGCTGGCGGCGCATGTGAACGGGGATCTTCTCCAGCTCCGCCGCTGAGAGATCGCGATAGTGTTCGCTCACCTGGCCCGGGTGCTTGAACGTTACGACCAACTCGGAACCTGGATAGGCCGGCGACGTGTACCGCCACTGACTGGCGGCGCCGACGCCGGTGGCAACGAGCGCCGCGAGCACCGCGGCTGCCGCGCCCGCGAGGGCTCTGGTCGGGCGCGCGGGCCCAGGGGCCACGCTGCCAGCGACTCCGGCGCCGCTTGAGAGCGCTGCGACCATCCGGCGCAGGTCGCGCCCGCGCGTGCGATCGAGCGCAAGGATGTGGAGCCGCTCGCGTGGCGCGAACTCCGCGCGCGGCGATGGCCCGCGCTCGCCCTCGACCCGCTGTCGCAGCCACTCGTTGCCCTCGCGATAGTGACACTCGCCGGGACCGCACGAGGCGACCACGACGTGCGCCGCGCCGCGGCGCAGCACGCGCTCGATCATGAGCGCATGGAGCCAGCCCACGCAGGGAATGGCGAGGACGCGGGCACCGGCAAGTCCGGCGCAGCGGCCGTTCGCCGGGTCGACATCGAATTCTGCGCCCGCGGCGTGCGCGCAACGGAACACCACGACCGGCGCCTCGACCGCGTCGGATCCGAGCGGCAGCCAGTCGTCGAGCAGTCGCAGTTCGGTCACGGTCGAGAACCCCTCGAGGTTCGTACCGAGCGTGTCACACGAGGCAGCGCAGATGCCGCAGCCGACGCACTTCGTGGCATCGACGTTGGCCTGACGGTCGTACTTGCTCGAACCGTCGGTGCGCGGAATCATCGTGATGGCGTTGTAGGGACAGTCGGTGTAGCACTGGGTGCAGGCGGTGCATCGCTCAGGATGGATGGTGGCCACTCGCAGCCGGCGCCGCTTCATCCACCACGGCATGGTGCCCAGCACGGTGCCGGCGACGAGGAGCGCCGACCACAGCGCGCCGCCTCCCAGCCGGTCGGTCAGCGCAATCGGCGCGAGGTACCACGCGTCGATCGTGTACGACCGCCGGATCTCCGACATGTGCGCGGGTGCCGCACTATCGGCCGGCATCACAGCGGAGAGCGCGAGCAGCATCCCGAGCGTCCAGATCGTGAGCGGTACCCGGGTCACCCAGCGCGAGCGCGCCAGTCGCGCGAGATGGAGCACGAGCAGAACCACCACCAGGAGTGGCACGAGCATGTGGATAAAGAACACGACGAAGAACAGCAACGAGTTGAGCGAGCCGTCGGTGAGAAACGACCTCCCCATGGGATCAGAGAACATGGGCAGCACATCGAGCGTCCGCGCGGTGCCGACTGCCACGGCGTGCGCGCGCGTGTCCCACACCAGCCAGTAGCCGGTCCAGCCCACGAACCAGAGCGCGGCGACCGCGGTCACGCCGGTAACCCATGCGAGCCAGCGCGGTCCGGTGAACCGGCGCTCGAAGAACACGCGCAGTGCATGGACCAGGGTGAAGAAGATCGCGGCGTCCGAGCCATAGCGATGCAACGAGCGCAACAGGCCCGCGGTCCAGGGAGTTGATGCCATGGCTGCCACGGAAGGAAACGCCTGATGGACGCTCGGCCGGTACCAGAACAACAGCAGGATCCCCGAAGCGGTGGCGACAATCAGTGACATCGTGGCCACCGCTCCGGTGTGCAGAAACGGATTCAACTGCTCGGGGAT
>Ga0315273_10012299_pt1 | contig 10965 bp, 4 predicted proteins | sample YL17G02_0_MG_FD_205753 | JGI IMG/M metagenome (GOLD analysis project Ga0315273, IMG submission 205753) | Sediment microbial communities from Yellowstone Lake, YNP, Wyoming, USA - YL17G02_0 | ecosystem: Environmental > Aquatic > Freshwater > Lake > Sediment | place: USA: Wyoming | collected...
CACAAGAACACCGGCCCCGACAACGACATTCACAACATCCAACTGGCCGACGGAGTCTACCTGACGGCCAACGGTCAGCCTATCGCGATGCTGGAGCCCCGCATTGATTGTGCCGACATCGACAACGACGGCGACCTGGACCTCTTTGCGGGCACGGGATACGGCAGCGTCTTCTGGTTTGAGAACGTCGGGACCAGAACGAATCCGATCCTCCGGCGGGGTCGCCTCATAGTCTTCTACGAGGGCGGCGCCGCGCGTGCGGGCGTGAAGATCGCCGACTTCGACGGCGACGGCCTCTTGGACATCGCAGTCGGACGCTATTGGGAGAACACGCACTGGGGCGAGCAGCCCAGGATGTTCGGGCGACTCTACAAGAATATCGGCACTCCCACGCAGCCGCGCTTCGAAGCAAGGGACGCCTATGGCGGCTCACCCTATACCGAGCGTTTCCAGATCGCCGACGCCGTGCGGCAGAACGGCCCGCGCGCGGTGGACTGGAATAACGACGGCCGTATGGACCTGATCGTCGGCGACACGGACGGCTTCGTATGGTATTTCCGCAACACGACGAACCCTGAATCCAGTTCAGGGCTGTTCCCGGTCTTCGCGGCAGGCGAGAAACTGATGGCTGCCGGAGCGCCTCTAAAGCTCGCCAGCGGCGGCGAGTTGTGGCACGGCTACGCCAGGATCGAGGTCTGCGACTGGAACAACGACGGCCGCAAAGACCTGCTGGTCGCGGACACCAAGTCCTGGCTCTGGCTCTTCCTGAACCAGGGCCCTGAATCAGGTTCAGGGGACGCGGCCCCAGTTCTCGGCGCGGGGACCCGTCTGACCGCTGCCGGCGTGCCAATCGACGGACCGGGAACGCGAGGCAGCGTCCTCGTCTGCGACTGGGACAACGACGGCAAGAAGGATGTCGTGTTCGCTGACAGCACCGGCTACTACTTCTACGAAAACGCGGGGACTGATGCCAATCCCAGTCTGGCGGCCGCAAGGCTCATCACGTTCGGCGGGCAGGGCGTCAGCTATACGAGGCCAAACCTGGGCTCCTACCTGGACTGGGACCTCGACGGGAAGAACGACCTGATCGCCTGCGGGTTCGAAAACGACGTACGGTTTTATAGGAACACCGGACCGGGAGGGTTCAACGTCGAGCCCCAGTTCAGCGACACAGACGGGATCGCTATCGTCAGACCCTACAGCATAATGACGATCTCAGGCGCCGACGCCAGGGACTGGAACGGAGACGGCGACCTGGATATCCTCACCGGCCAGGGGCACGGCGGAAGCGGGCTGCGCTTCTACGAGCGCGACTACATAGACGACTTCGTCAACAACACATATCCCACGGTAACCATCGGCAGCACGCAGCAGGGGATCACTGTCGCGCAAGCGAAGTCTCTGCCGGACGGCTCTCAAACAAACCTGCCTCAAAGCATAGTCTCGGCCGCGTTTTCCGACTTCTTCTATATTGAGTCATTGGATCGCGTCAGTGGAATACGAGTGGAGAAGGCATCGCATGGTTTTTCCATTGGGGATATGGTTTCGATCTCCGGGCCTATCCTGACCAACTCAGACGGCGAGAGATACATCTCAGCAACAACCGTCACGCCGACCGGCTCGGACAGAGTCACCGAGCGTTCAGTGGAACAATGGCGTATGCCACTGGAGGAAGATCGAGGCCAGGTGCCTAAGGAGAACATGGATGTGTGGTATACTCCAATTAGACCAGTGCCCCCCGACTGAGTCGGGGCGACCGTAAGGGACGCAAAGTCCTGTGGCAGCAGATAGTGAGGATGAATATGAGAAGCAGAATTGCGTTGGCAGCAATGATTCCGCTGTTGGTGGTCACGCTGTGCTGCGGAGTTGCGCAAGCCGCATGGCTTTCGGACAACTTCGACTCTTACACCCCCGGCAACCTGACCGGTAAAGGCGGATGGACGGGCTCATCTGTTGTGAAGGTCGAGAACACGTTTGCCCTGTCGGGCAAGTCGGTCGAGGCGAACTATCTTGTCTGGGGCGCGGGTGACGTCGGCCACTCGGTTCCCGGAACCTCGAGCTACTACTACGTGGACTTCGACGCGGCGATGGACACGGGAGGCGCCCCAAAGGGCGAGAACCTCGGCTACGTCAAGCTCTACAACTCATCGGGCGGGGAGATCACACGAATCTACTACTCGCACCAGCAGTTCAATGTCCTGCTGGGACCGGGCAATCCGACCTTGATAGAGGACAATGTCGCGGCGCGGACGTGGTGTCACATACGCGTGGGCGTCAACCCCTCCAACGACAAGATGGACGTGTGGGTGGACGGCGCACAGGTCGTGAACCAGGGCCAGGTCTTCAACGGCCCCTCCACGATTGCGTCGATAACGTTCGGCCAGTGGAGCAGCCTGGGCGGCAAGTTCACCAAGAGCGAAACCTACATCGACAATCTGGTGGTGGACGCCGGAACGCCGCCGTATGTCTCGGCGAGCAAGATACTCTCGCCGCGGTTCTTCCCCGGCTTCGAGTGCCAACACGTGTGCTATCCTTACGTGTTCTACGACTCCGCCGCGGGGCACTACAAGATGTACTACACCGGTTCGTCCACGGTGGAGATCAACGAGAGCCTCTGGGACCAGTGGATGACCGGTATCGCCACCTCGAGCGACGGAGTGACCTGGACCCGCAAGGACGACGACTACCAACCGGTCATTCGCGCTCACAAGTTTATGGAGGGCGACGTCGTTGATCCCGAAAGCATTCGGGACGAGTTCGACTCGGTGCTTGCGATCGGCGCCTGCGTGCTGAAGGATGGCTCCACCTACAAGGCCTGGTATACCGGCTGGAACGGTGATTTCGAGCATGTGGGCGAAGGGATATCCAACAAGACCAACTATCGGATCGGCTACGCCACGTCGCCCGACGGCATAGCCTGGACCAAGCACGCCGGCGCCGCGGGCGCGGGGTCGGTTCTTGGCGCCGGGCCGCCGGGCTCACAGGATGCCAAAGGCGCGGGGCAGCCATGCGTCCTCAAGGAAGGCTCCACGTATCGAATGTGGTATGAGGGGTTCGATGGAACCCTCTGGCGAATACTCTACGCGACCTCGACAGACGGCACGACGTGGACCAGGCAGAGTACCGCCCTGAGCCCGGGGGCAAGCGGGAATCCCGACGCCCTGGGCTGCCGCGACCCGGTTGTGATAACGCGCGGCGGGCACTACGAGCTCTGGTATCAAGGTCAGGGCAGCGCGGCGCCCAACTACCGCGTGCTGCGCGCTACAAGCTCCGATGGACTGACCTGGACCAAGGTCGGCGAGGTGCTGCTGCATCCCGACGATCCACTGGACGGCAACGAGCGCATTCACGCGGACAGTGTCATCGTTCAGCCGGACAACTCCTGTAAGGTCTTCTTCGACAAGGAGAGCGGCACGCCCCGCAACTACTACATCTACACAGAGGTGGTGAACCCATGAGACGGCACTTTTCCATAACGGCCGTTGTTGCAGCGCTCGCCGCGGCTGCGTTGTTCGCGGCGGTTTCACCCGCCCTATCGGTTCCAGTCTGGACATCGCCGAATCGCTACCGTCTGCTCCTGACGGTCGATCCGCGGGGTGTCGTTCGCACGAACTCACCGGCTTCCGTGAACGTGGATATGCAGCAGGCTCTCGCCGGCATGGGCGTATCCGGCTCGCTCGACCAGGACACAATAGAAGTCATGGCCTACAGCGCGTCGGGGCAGCCCAAGGTGTTCGACGGCTCACGCAGTGGATACGAGCAGTACTTGCTGCCGTGGCGGATCGTCAGAGACTACGGACTTTCGGTGGCTGCGCTTAGCTTCGTCATGCCCGACGACACTTACACCAGCTACGCAATCTACTTCGACACCCTGGATTCCGGGCTCGGCAGACCGGATAGATACCGCGGGCTGGTCGGAGACGGCGACTGGTTCAGCGAAGACTACGGACGGCGCGAGATCAACGCCAATGCGTGCGACTGCTTCTGCGACTTCGACGGTGACGGCGATCTGGATCTCCTCAAAGCCAACGTCGAGCCCTACGTGTACTACTACGAGAACGTCGGCGGAAATCGATACGTGGATGGACGGCGACTGACCTCCGGCGGCACGCTTATGATCTTCCCTCGTGACGGAAGCAACCGGAGCGCCCACTCCGTGTATTGCTGCGACTGGGACAACGACGGCGATCAGGACATGTTCATCTACGCACTGGCCGGCTATAACGCCAATAATGTCGCCTACTACCAGAACACGACCACGCCTGGCGGCCCTCTCATCTTCGCCGATCCGGTTCAGCTCCGCACTGACACTGGGCAGAGCCTCCCGGCCTCGATCAAGACGGTGGACTGGGACGGAGACGGCAGGAAGGACGTTCTGTGCGGAACGGCTTTCTACAGGAACGTCGGCACAGACGCGAGCCCCGTATTGGACGACGGAGTAAGTATCGAGGCAAACGGCCTTCCAATAAGTTTCTGGGGCGCCAGCACGGACTGCGCCGACATTGACAACGATGGCGACCTTGACCTGTTTTCAGGGTCATGCGACGGCAAGATCTACTGGTGGACGAACGTCGGCACGCGGACCCACCCCGTGTTCACCATCGGGCGCATGATCGCATTCCTCGACTATATGGACCTGTCCAGTGGCGTCAAGGTGGCCGACTTTGACGGCGATGGGCTTCTGGACTTCGTTGCTGGCCGGTTGTGGGAGCGCATCCAATGGGGCGAGCAGCCCCGGTTCTACGGATGTCTGTATAAGAATGTCGGCACGCCGACCGCCCCACGCTTCGAGGCGAGAGACGCCTTCAACGGCTCGCCTTACACCCAGCGCTTCCAGAGGTGCGACTCAGGCAAGCAGAACGGAGTGCGCGCGGTTGACTGGGACAACGACGGCAGGACCGACCTGATCGCAAGCGATACTGATGGCTTTGTCTCGTTCCACCGCAACCTCGGCGACCAGTTGTTCCCGATCTTTGCGCCGGGGCAGAAGCTTCTGGCCGGCGGCGTGCCACTGAGAGTGTGGGGAGAGCTGAGGGAAGCTCGCTGGGCCGGATACGCCCGCTGCGATGTCTGCGACTGGAACAACGACGGCAGGAAGGACATGCTGGTCGCCGACGGCAGGGGCTACCTGTGGCTCTACCTAAACCAGGGAACCGACGCCGACCCGATCCTGGCCGCCGGCACGAGAATCAGCGCCTACAACTCGGACGATCCGCCGCAACTGCTGCCGATAGACGGCACGGCGCGAGCCAGCGTGCTTGTCTGCGACTGGGACAACGACGGCAAGAAGGACGTTATCCTCGGAATGGGCGGCGAGGGCGAGCTGACGGACCACAACTGGCCGTACAATAGCAGCGATCCGACATGGGACCGCGGCTTCCTGTTCTATAAGAACGTTGGGACGGACGCCAGCCCAACTCTGGCCTACCCCAAGTGGTTAGCCGACGACGAAGGAGACATCATCAAGTGCCCCAGCAGGCCGAACGTGGGGTCCTACGTGGACTGGAACGGTGACGGCAGGAAAGACTTCATCATGGGCGAGTTCGAGAACAGCGTCCGCCTCTACACCAACATAGGCGGCGTTACCGGAGAGCCTGTGTTCGATGATGACGAGGTCTGGGTCACGCTGGTGCTGCCGTTTAATGCCCAGATGATCTCCGGGGCCGACGCGATGGATTGGAACCGGGACGGCGATCGAGATATCGTGACCGGCCAGGGCCACGGCGGAAGCGGCCTGCGCTTCTATGAGCGGGATTACATCAACGACTTCGTGAACGGCACCTTCCCTGCGGTCAGCTCAGGGGCCTCTCAGCGCGGGCTTGCGCTGGTCGAAGCCAAGCTTCTGGGCAATGGCTCGGCGCTCAATGTGCCTCAGGCGATAGTGACGGCCTCGTTTGGCGACTACTTCTACGTGGAGAACCAAGACCGCACCATCGGCATAAGGGTGGACAAGATGAGCCACGGCCTGTCGGTCGGCGACAGGGTGGCAGTGAGCGGCTCTGTCTTCACGAACGCCGACGGCGAACGTTACGTATCGGCTGGTTCAGCGGTCGTAACGGGTTCCGGCAGTGTGGCCGAGCTCGGGCTGACGAACAGGGCCCTGGGCGGAGGGGACTGGTCCTACAATTCCTCGACCAGGGCCGGCCAGAGGGGCGTGAGCGGCGGGAGCGGACTGAACAACATCGGCCTGCTGGTTCGAACCTGGGGCAAGTTCACCAGAACCAGCGATGCCACGTTCACTCTGGACGACGGCAGTGGCATCACGCTCAAGTGCATCGTCCCAGCCGGCGTCACTCTGAACCCGGACTGGACCTACGCGTCCGTGACGGGCATATCGTCGTGCGAGACGGTCGGCAGCGAAGTTCGCCGCCTGCTCCGAGTCAGAACCCGGCAAGACATCGTTGGGCTCTAGCCCGGATACATCTCCACCTGATCACTTCGAGGTCAGTTCCTCTTCCGACAAGCGGCGATCAGCCCGGCGATGCCGCTGAGCATACCGGCCGAGACGGAGGGTTCCGGGACGGCGGTAGTCCGTGGCGGCTGTATCGAGAAGTCGGCCTTGAGTATGTCGTTGCCGCAGTCGGGACGCCAGGACGCGCACATCGCGAAGTTGCCGGGGTCGAGCCCCAGCACATTCCACGCTACAGCTACCTCATAGGCAAACACCCTAGCTCCGGAGATCGAGAGGCCGGTGTCCACGAAGTCCACCGTGGCCGAGCCCACAAGAGTGCCGCTGCCGCTGACGTAGAAGGCCGAGGCCATCTCGGAGTCGCAAGGTAGGGTGCTGTGGCCGGCGCGATCCCACCGCGGGTCGAGCTCGACATTGCCGAGTGTGCCGGCGTCACGAGAGTAGATGCTGTCCACCTCGCCATTGTGCCGGATCTGGAACTCCGGATTGGTGGTAGTGGGATCGATGGCCCAAAGCAGGCCGCTCTGCCGGAGACCGACGCCGTAGGTCTTGTCGCCGACATCGATCTTGAGGTCCCCAGGGCCAAAAAGGCGAGTCCCGGCGCCGACCTCCGGCGCGGGCAGACCGTATTGAGCCGCGCCGGCGATGACGACGAACCTGGCCGCGTCGGCATCGGCCTTGAAGAACAGGCCCTGAGCATCCGATCTGCGGCTCGCGAGGTACCCCTCCCCCGGAGACGCCGCGGCGAACGGACCAAACCACGCCGCATCAACGCGAGTGTACTTGTAGCCGCCGACAACATATCGCACGTCAGACAAGGCTACCCCGTTGAATGTGAGCTGGCTCGATCCGTCGTAGGTGGCCGCGCCGACGCTGATGCCCCAGAAATCGTATGCGATTGCGCCGGTTCCCGCAAGCGCACAGGCCGCAGCGGCCAAGACGAAGACCAACGACTTTCCGATCATAGTTCACCCCGCTCCGCTCTCGTGAATCACGGCGGGAAACCTGTGTGTAACGTACGTGGCCCCGCTGCAAGCGACTTCTCGTGATCCACCTATTGCCCTGTGAATTGCTCCCACTAGTAATGCAGCAACTTCCGTGCCTCTCGACCCGTGCCTTATGCCAGGTTCGTGGAAAGGGGAGAACTCACTCGACCGCATCAAACCCGCATTCCCACCAGGTCCGGCGAAAACACTGGCGCGGAACAACCTCATTGGCGGCTTTCTGGCAACCGTCGGACAAACTCGGGCGGCAATCCCTCGGTGCTCGTGGTTTCCCTGGCTGCGGACGCTGGCAGACGGCCGCTCAGATCCGATCGGCCCCGGCGGGCCTGGTGACAGCGTATGCGTTTCTGTCTACCTGTGTGCTTGGTTTGCTTGCTGCTGCTCTTCCCTGCGTTGCCCGTGGCGGCGATAGGCCTGCCGGCGGGAACGACCTTCCAACTGGTAGCCGAGGGCACCTTCTCAGACATTCAAGGCAATCTCTACACCGCCGACCCAGCCTGGGTTACTCTTACGGTGCGGCAGGTTGCCGGCGTGAGTGTCGAGGGAGCCGGCCAGCCGGGCGAGGCCAATCCAGGACAGGACTTCTACATACCCATCAGGATCGTCAACATCGGAAACGGGTTTGATGCCTTCACGCTCTCCGCGGCGTCCTCCAGAGGATGGAGTGTCGCCGTGGTCTATGATGACAACGGGGATGGCGTTCACCAGCCGGACGAACAGTGGGTTATCACCACGGCCGGCCTGATGGTGGCCGACGGTTACAGTCCGTGCTTCGCCAGGGTGACAGTGCCTCAGGGCGCCACGTCGGGAGATGCCCTGACCGTCGCGGCGGTCTCCAGCTACGACCCCGCGGGGAGCAACCAGGCGCAGTTCATCTTTGACGTCAAGACCACTCCGAGCGCAGCCATAACCATCCCCACAGCCAATCCCACCTTTACCGTGACCAGCCCGTCGATCGACATCGGCGGCACGGCTTCGGGCGGGCTCAGCATTGCCCAAGTCGAGTGGGCGACTGACCACGGCGCGGGCGGGACGTGCTCCGGGACGTCTTCGTGGACCGCGGCCGGCATAGGCCTGCAATTGGGCTCAAACGTCATAACGATCACTGCAACCGACACGAGCGGGCGCACCGGAACGGATACGTGCACTGTCACCTACAATGACGCGACTCCGCCCACTGTCGCGATCACGAGTCCCGTGACCGGCGCAGCCTACACGACCGATAACCCACAGCTCGCAATCGCGGGCACGGCCGCCGACGAGGTCGCGGTAGCCGCGGTTTCCTGGTCGAACGACCGCGGCGGCTCGGGCGCCTGCACCGGCACGACGAGCTGGAGCGCGAGCGGCGTCGCCCTATCGGCGGGACAGAATGTGATCACGGTGACGGCGTCGGACGCCGCCGGCAACAAAGGCACCGCGGTGCTGACTGTCACATGTGAGCCGCCGGATGCCACTGCCCCGACTGCGAGCATATCCAGCCCGACGAGCGCCGCCACGTACACGGCCACCAGCGCGTCGATCGAGATGGCTGGGGCTGCGTCGGACAACGTCGGGGTGAGCTCCGTCACCTGGTCGAGTGATCGCGGCCGATCGGGAACATGCGCGGGCGCCACGAGCTGGAGCGCGAGCGGCATCGCCCTGTCGGCGGGACAGAATGTGATCACGGTGACGGCGTCGGATGCCGCCGGCAACAAAGGCGCCGCGGTGCTGACTGTCACATATGAGCCGCCGGATGCCACTGCCCCGACTGCGAGCATATCCAGCCCGACGAGTGCCGCCACATTCACGGCCGCCAGCGCGTCGATCGACATGGCTGGGTCTGCGTCGGACAACGTCGCGGTGACCTCCGTCACCTGGTCAAACGACCGCGGCGGCTCGGGCGCCTGCGCGGGCACGACGAGCTGGAGCGCGAGCGGCATCGCCGTGTCGGCGGGACAGAACGTGATCACGGTGACAGCGTCGGATGCCGCCGGCAACAAGGGGACCCGCCTGTTGACAGTGACATACAGCCCGGATGTCACCAAGCCTACCATTGCGATTGATACTCCGACCGACCAGGGCCAATGCGCCAGGAACTGCCCGGTCGTAACAATCGGCGGAATCGCGTCGGACAACTCAGCGGTCGCCGGCGTCACCTGGTCCAACGCCGCCACGGGCGAGAGCGGCGCGTGCGCTCTCAACGGCGCTGCGTGGTCCGCCGCAGGGATCGGGCTGGCGGCGGGTGACAACGCGATCACCGCCGCGGCAACGGACGACTCCGGCAACACCGCGACGGATACGGTCACGGTGACGTGGGTCAATGCTGCACCGGGGGCGGCGTGGACGGGCATGGCGATGGTCTCGCTGCCGATCATCCCGGACCAGATCGACCCCAAGCTGGAGACCGGATTCTACGAGGATTACTGGTGCGCGTTCCTTACGAATTCTAACATGTATGCGGTCTATCCCGACAAGTCCACGTGGCTGGACCCGGCGGACAGTACCCCGGGACGGGGATTCTGGACCTACTTCGATTCCCAGGCGGCAACGCCATACGGCACGATCCCTCCACAGAACCAGCCCGCAGCCATTCACCTGACGACCGGCTGGAACCTCGTAGGCACGCCGTTTGTGTCCGAAGTCGCCTGGGACATCTCGGAGCTGACGGTCAAGGGGCCCGACGGGTCGGTCAGGGCGCTGCGCAATGCTCCTGACCTTACGCCGGGCTACGCCTGGGGATGGCGACAGGACCCCAACGACCCGAGCACCGGCGCATACTATCTCGTTTACGATTCCTCGATCGTGCCTGGTGTTGACGACAAGATGGAGCCATGGCGGGCCTACTGGATCCTAGCGATCAAAGACTGCGATCTGATCATCCCGCCGCCCTAGCAGCCACCAGACAATCGCAGGGGCGAGGCCCGGATCGGGCCTCGCCCCCAGTTGTCATGCGCTTATCGCGCGCCGGCTAGTCGGCAGGCAGTCTATACGGGACCAGGTCCGCCGTGCTCCGCGGAACCAGCAGTCTCACCGGTTCCGGGAATCCGGGCCAGCCGAGCCAGCTCGGGATCGCCCTCAGGATGCCTGTGACGCCCCAGTATTCGCCGACATTCGGCAGTGCCGACGCCAACGCCACCCAGCAACCGACGCCGACCGTGGGCGTACCATCGGCCTTCTGGAACCCATCCATCAGGTTCGTGCCGTCGTCGATCCAGAACATCCCGCCCACGGGTATAGGTGGGTTGAATGGCGGCGGCAGCGGATGGGGCCAGGGGAAGGGGGCCTGATGGTAGGTCACCTTGCCCCAGGTTGTAATCAGCATGCCAACGTTGCTGAGGCCCACGGACTTGTTGAAACCGAACAGCCCGACGTTGTCGTAGACAGCCGGCTGGCCGCCGAAGTCACCGCCGCCGGTCCACTTGTTGTTCATGCCAACAGCGAACCTCGGCGAGCCCAGTGGAGGCGCTATGCCCGGTGTGACGATGACCTGCTGCGGCGAGACAACGAGCTCCGACCGGTTGATCAGCACGCACGTGCCGAGCACCGAGACCCGATCCCATTCGTTGACCGCCG
>Ga0315273_10012301_pt1 | contig 10964 bp, 11 predicted proteins | sample YL17G02_0_MG_FD_205753 | JGI IMG/M metagenome (GOLD analysis project Ga0315273, IMG submission 205753) | Sediment microbial communities from Yellowstone Lake, YNP, Wyoming, USA - YL17G02_0 | ecosystem: Environmental > Aquatic > Freshwater > Lake > Sediment | place: USA: Wyoming | collected...
CGGTGGCTGCGGGAGATGTTCACCGTGTAGCGCCCGCCGCCGGCGCGCACCGCCTCCACCAGCTCCCGGTCGACGTCGGCAACGCTGAAGGAGACGAAGTTCCCGGAGCGGTAGGCCTCGTACAGAAACAGGGCGCTCTGGATCGGCCCGAACCCGAAGCCTACGAATCTCTTGCCCCGCTGCCCTGCCATGGCTTTCCTTTCCTTCGTGAATCCGTGGTAGAATGTTCTCAGAGTAGATTCCGCGTCTAGGGTTGTGCAAGAGGGGGCAGGCGGATGGCAGCGATCGAGCCGAAAGAGCTCCTGGACAGGGTGCGGGGCGTTCTGCCGCAGGCAGTGGAGCTGCGGCGTCGGCTGCACCGGATACCGGAGGTGGGCCTCCAGGAGCGGCGCACCGCGGAGCTGCTGCGCGCGACGCTGGCCGCCGCCGGCGTGGAGCTCCTGCCGCCGTACATGGAAACCGACGTGACGGGGCTGCTGCGCGGCCGCGCGCCGGCATCCCTGCCGGGGCGCAGCCCGACATGGATGTCGGCCTTCGCCCCCGGTTGCACCCCTCCCCGCTGCGTGCTTCTGCGAGCGGACATCGACGCCCTGCCCGTTCAGGAGAAGCGGGAGCGGCCCTGGAAATCGGAAGTCGCCGGCTGCGCCCACGCCTGCGGGCACGACGGCCACATGGCCATGCTGGCCGGGGCGGCGACGGTGCTGGCCGGTCTGACTGAGCGCTTCACCGGGGCCGTACGCTTCGTGTTCCAGCCCGGGGAGGAGGAGTACGGGGGGGGGCTTGAGCCTGATCGAGCGGGGCCTGCTCGCCGCGGAGCCCCGCCCGCAGGCCGCCTTCGCTCTGCACGGTTGGCCGGGCCTGCCCGAAGGCGTCCTGGCGGCCATCGCCGGGCCGGCCATGGCCGCCGCCGACACCTTCGCCATCACGGTGAAGGGCCGCGGCGGCCACGGGGCCAGACCGCACACGACCATCGACCCGGTGGTGACCGCGGCCCAGCTGATCCTGAGCCTGCAGACCATCGTCTCCCGCAACGTCGACCCGGCGGAGCCGGCCGTGCTGTCGGTGTGCACGATCCGGGGGGGCAGCGCCACGAACGTGATTCCCGACCAGGTGAGCCTGGAGGGCACGGTGCGCTACTTCGAGCCGGACCTCAAGCATTTATTGAAGACCCGGATGGGAGAGGTCGTGCGCGGGGTCTGTGACGCCGCCGGCGCCGAGTTCGACCTGGTGTACCGCGACGGCTACATCCCGGTGGTGAACGAGCCCGGCCAGGTGCGCTTCGCCCGCGAAACGATCGAAGCCTACCTGGGGCCTCAGGCCTGGTCCGAGCGCCTGGGGCGGACCATGGGCGCGGAGGACTTCGCCTTCTATCTGCAGAAGGTCCCCGGCGCCCTGCTTATGCTGGGGCTGGGCGAGGGCTGGCCGAACCTGCACAACCCGGAGTTCGACTTCAACGACCGGGTGCTGGAAAACGGCATCCTCGCCCACTGCGCCCTGGCCCTGGAGACCCTGGCGAACGCGCGAGCGGCATAGACACCTGGGGGGACCGCGCCTATAATCCCCAAGCCATGAAGAAGCGCAACGCCATCGTCGCCCAGTCCGGCGGGCCCTCTCCGGTCATCAACTCCTCGCTGTTGGGCGTGATCGACGGCTGCCGGGACTACCCGGACCATATCGGCCGGCTGTACGCCGCCTGGCATGGTGTGGAAGGAATTCTCTCCGAGGAGCTGATCGACCTGTCCCTGCAGGACCGCCGGGAGCTGGAGCTCCTACGCACCACCACCTCGGCCGGCGCCATCGGCACCTGCCGCTACAAGCTCAAACCCGACCAGACCGAGGACTTCGAGCGCATCGTGGAGGTTTTTAAAGCGCACGACGTGGGCTACTTCTTCTACATCGGCGGCAACGACTCCATGGACACGGCCCAGAAGGTGACCGACCTGGCCAGGCGCAAGAACGTGGACCTGGTCTGCACGGGCGTGCCCAAGACCATCGACAACGACTTGGGCGACGAGCGCTTCACCCTGATCGACCACACCCCCGGCTACGGCAGCGCCGCGCGCTACTGGGCCTGCATCACCCGGGACGTGGACGAGGAGAACCGCGGCATGAGCCCTTCCGAGAGCGTGGCCGTCCTGCAGGCCATGGGGCGCAAGGCCGGCTTCATCCCGGCCGCCGCCCGCCTGGCCGACCCAGAGCGGACCATGCCCCTGCAGATCTACTTCGCCGAGGCCCATCACACCCTGGAGAGCATGGCCGAGAACGTGAACCGCCAGCTTCAGAAAAGCGGGCGCTGCGTGGTGGTGGTGAGCGAGGGCTTCGACGTGGGCACCCTCGGGGAAAAGCACGACGGCTTCGGGCACATCGAGTACGGCGCCAGCCAGTCGACCGTGGCCCAGGTGGTGGTCAACTACCTGAACAAGATCGGCCTGAAGTCGCGCGGCTACGCCACCGGGCAGGTGCCGGGCGTGCTGCAGCGCTCCACCTCGATCCACGCCTCCCCGGTGGACATCCGGGAGGCGCACGAGGTGGGCCGCCACGCCGTTCAGGTGGGGGTGAAGGAAGGCACGGGCTGGATGGCCACGATCCTGCGCAAGCCAGGCGCAGCCTACCAGGCCTACTACGACAAGGTGGAGCTCGCGAAGGTAGCCGCCTCGGCCCGGCAGATCCCCAGGAGCTGGATCAGCCCCGACGGCCTGGACGTAACCGACGACTTCCTGCGCTACGCCCGCCCCCTGATCGGGGACGGCTGGGCGCCCATCCCGTTGGAGAACGGGGTGCCGCGCTTCGCGCGCCTGAAAATCGCCTTCATCGAGAAAAAGCTGCCGGCCTTCGTGCCGCAGATGTACCGGTAGGCGCCGCAGCAGTTCACCTTCCCTCGTTTGCCTCCGCCGCCCCCGCGGTTGCAGGCGCCCGGCCAGAGGGCTTATACTGGGTACTGTCAGCACGCAAGGGGGACGGCAATGAACGACAAGTTCCGTTTCCGACCAGTGGGACGAGGGGTGTTCGCCGTTGTGCTCATCATGAGCCTGGCTACCGCGCCGGCGTTCGCTCAGCAGAGCGAGTACGAACAGGGAAAGCTCCAGGGAGAGCTGGACGCCAGGGGTCAAGCCGTCTGGATTCTGTCCGGGCTGCTGCTCGGCCCCATCGGGCTCATTCTGCCGTGGGTCATCAACCCCCACGTACCGGGGGCCAACCTGATCGGCAAGTCCCTGGAGTACGTGACCGGGTACATGGACGGCTACCGGCACGATGCCAAGCCCAAGAACTTCCTGTACTCCCTGATCGGTTTCGCCGTGTGGGGCGCCGTCGCCACGGCCGTGCTCGTGGGCGCCGCCCAGTCGGCTGACCAGGCCGCCAACAGCTGCGGCGGCGGCTGCGGCGACGCCTTCAACAACTCGATGAATGACGCCTGCTCCAGCAGCTGCTCACCACAGCTCACCCTGCGCTAGCCGCTCTGGGCACGCGGGCCGCCGCGCCTGCCTGCTCTCGCTGGGCCTGTTGCTGGCCGCGGCTGCCGCTGCCTCCCAGAGCCTCCAAACCCTGGCCGTCGACTTCGTGAGGCGAAGCGACTCCACGGGTGAAGTGGTGCGCGGCTCCCTGTACTTCCAGGCCCCCGATAGGGTGCTCATCCGCGTGAGCGAACCGGCCCTGCAGTGGAGCGAGTTCTCGGGGCGCAACCTCCTGATCTACTATCCGGAAGAAGGCCGTGCCTTTCGCTTTATCAGCCGCAATCGCCTGCTCATCCCCTTTGCCCGCTCCTTCCTCGGCTTCCTGCGGCCGGACTTCGGCCTGGCGGACGCGGGGTTCTCGCTCCAGCAAAACCGCAAGCGGGGCGACCTGCTGGTGACGGTGTGGAAGCCGCCGCGTGCGCTGCGGGCGACCATCGGCGAGGCGCTGGTGGGCACGGACCGGGGCGGGCCCGTTTTTCTGCAGCTGAGCGACCCCCAGGGCAGGATGCTCAGCCGCACCGAGTACGCGGAGCCGCGCTCGGTGGGGCGCCTGTCCTTTCCCGGCAGGATCCTGGTCTGGCAGCGGACCGGGGAGGAGGAAACCCGCGAGGAGAGCTATTACACCAACCATCAGGTAAACGCCCCTCTGCCGACGGAGGTCACGGGCTTCCGCCTGCCGGAAGACGTCCCGGTCCAGGAGGTCCAGTGGTAGCGTTTCGCAGGAGTCTGCTCGCGGCGGCGGCCGGCGTGCTTCTCTGCGCACCCCTCTTCGCCGCCGACGAACAGAGCATCCTACAGGAGCTGAGGCAGCGGCGGGGGGAGTTAGCCGCTCCGCAAGCCTCCAGGGCCCCCCTGGACCTGAGCCGCTCGGAGAGCGAGCTGGAGATGGCGGCGCTGGTGCTGCTGCGCCTGTACCAGGTGTTCATCTCCTCGCAGGACGGACCCCGCTGCATGTTCACGCCTTCCTGCTCCGAGTATGCCAGGCTGGCCATCCGCCGGCACGGCCTGCTAGCGGGGCTGCTGATGGCCTCGGACCGCTACCAGCGCTGCAACGGCCTGAACCCGGAGCGTTACCCCCTGGACGCGCGCACCGGCAAGCGTCTCGACCCGCCGCCGGAACGGCCCGGGAGTGCCGGACGGTCGTGAGGAGTCCCTGCGCGGCCGCGGTCCTGTTGCTTTCTGCCTGCCTGGCGGGCGCCGAGCCGGACTACTTCGCGCCCGAGGCGGTAGCGGCCTTCGCCGAGCACCTCTTCCTGGAGGGCGACTTCCTGCGCGCCGGCTACGAGTACGAACGATACCTTTTCGCTCAGATCCCGGAGGGCGATTCCCTGGCGGCGGCGCACGAGCGGGCGGGGCGCGCCTTCCGCTGCGGCGGGGACTTCGGGCGGGCCCTCGGGCACTTCCGGGCGGGCTTCGAAGCGGCGGCAGCTGAAGCGGACCGGGAACGGGCGGCCGCCGAGATCGGGCTGACCTACCTGCACCTGGACGACGCCGCGGGCTCCCTGCGCTTCCTGCAGCAGCAGCCCGGCTGGGAGGCCAGCGTCCAGCTCAGGCGCCTAGCGGCCGGCGACCTGATTCTGCTCGGGCGCTGGGAGGAGGCCCTCGGGGCGCTCGGCGGCCACCCGGACGCGGAGGTCGAGCAGCTCCGGGCCCTGGCGCGCCGGGGCGCTGCCATGAACCGTAAGAGCCCGGCGCTGGCGGCGGTTTTGTCCTCCGTCGTCCCGGGAGCCGGCAAGATGTACGCGGGGGAGTTCGGCGACGGGGTCCAGTCCCTGCTCCTGGTCGGAGCGCTCGCGGCCCTGTCCATCGTGAGCTTTCACGACGAGGGAGTGCAATCGTGGCGGGGTTGGCTGTACGTCTCCATGGGCGGGCTCATGCATGCGGGCAACATCTACGGCTCGGTGGTCTCGGCCCGGCGCTACAACCAGAAACAGCACGAAACCCTGCGGGAGGACCTCAGAGCGCTGCTGCCTGCCTGTCCGCCGGGAGCGTCTGCGGATGCCCGCTAGGCTAGCTGCCCTCTTCCTCCTGGTTCTCGCTTTCCCGGCGCAGCCCGCCCGGGCCGACGACCCGGCCTTCGCCCAGGGCGACGCCTTCCAGCGCTCCGGGGCGTTCGCGGAGGCCGTGACCGAGTACAAGCGCTTCCTGTTTTTCAACCCGGAGAGCGCCCGTGCGGGTGAGGCTCATTCCCGGATCGCTTCCTGCCTCCTCGCCGAGGGGCGGCTGGGCGAGGCGGTCGGGGCTCTTCGCCTGGCTGCCGCGGCTGCCGGCCTGGAAGCGGAGCGAGTCGAGCGTCAGTTGGAGCTGGTAGGAGCGCTTCTCGGGGCAGGGAAGGACGCGGAAGCCGAGCTGGAGCTGCTGCGCCTGCAGGCCTTCTCCGGGGACCAGGGCAGGGACCTGCCTCTGCACCTGGCCCTGCTGCGCATCTACCAGGGCCGCTGGGAGGAAGCCGAAGGAGCCTTGCGGCAGGCATTCCCGGAGAACGCAGCGCAGCTCCAAAGACTGCGGGAGCTGCTGGCCGACGCCCGGAAGCTCAAGTTGAAGTCCCCGCAAACGGCCCGCCTGCTTTCGGCGGTCCTGCCGGGGGCGGGCCAGGCCTACGCCGGAGACGCGCCGGACGCCCTGAATGCTCTGGCCGTGAATGGCGGGATCGCGACCCTGGTGGTGGCCTCCGCCGTGAACGGCTACTACCCGGAGGCCGTCCTGCTGTTGTTCTTCCCTCTGAAGCGTTTCTACACCGGCAACATCGGCAATGCCGGGCGATTGGCGCAGCGGCGTAACGCCGCCGCACAGGAGCAAAACCGCCAGCGCATCCTGGACGCGCTGCTGGGGCTGCCGGCCTGGCCGGCAGCTCAATTCGCGACGAGCGAGTAATTGGGGGCGAAACGCACCGCCATTCCGTCATTCTCCGACCGGATCACCATACCTTCCACACTGATTTTACTTTTCACGGACTCCCCGACGGGAAGAAAGAGGGTCATGGAGAGGCTAGTATCGATCGGCAAAGGGTTTTCGGCAAAGAAAAAAGCGCCGTTTGAAGAGACGTCCCGGGTATACAATTCCAGGATCTCCTCCCTGTCTTTGAGCCTTTGAATCAGGGATCGGAGCCTCAACTGGAATCGCCCAAGACCCCTTCTGTCCTCACTCCCCGGCTGCCCGTTCATTACATCCCGCCTTTCTATAGAAAAGAATGCAAGCGCCGTGCCAGCCGTCAAGGCGAGGTTAAAATTTCCTAATTGCTTGTCCTACAAAGTAATATATAGGATTGCTCCGTTCTTGCAATGCCGGCGGGAATGCTTCCTAAATACAAAAATGTAAATGCCAGTCCGATTTCTTACGGGTCGGCTCTCCCAGCCTCCGGCCACGCTCAGCGCCGGTTGCGGCGCGCGGCCGCCCCCCCGCTGCCCCCGCCCAGGATGATCATCATCCCCAGCAGGAAGCCGAAGTTGTACCAGTTCCCGTTATTGTGCACCTCGTACATCTGCACGGTTTTAGAGAAAAGTGAGATGATGAAGGTTACCGGGGCGATGAGGCCGTGCCAGAGGCCATGCCAGAAGCCGGCCACCGTGCCCTGGCGGTTTGCGGACCTGGCCAGCTCATTGGGGCCGGCCGCGCAGCCGACCAGCATGAGGACCAGGAGCGCCAGACATACCAGTGCGAGAGCTGTTTTCATTTTTCACCTCCGGGTGAGTGTACGGCCTGAAGCGCAGCGAGTCCAGATGCGGGCGCGGCACAGGCGGCCAGCAGGTACCAGGCCGCGTGGGGAATCCACTGCTCGCTCCAGCGCCAGCGGTGCTCCCCCCGCTCCGCATGGGGGGAGGGCAGGAAGTCGATGTCCTCTTCGTCCTCGAAGCCGCCGGTGATGCCGTTGCAGATGCCGCCGAAGGCGTTCGGGAAGCGGGGCTCGTACTCCGGGTTGTTGCGGCCGAAGCCGTGCAGGAAGCAGGCGTCGAAGGGGTTGCAGCCGAGAATCCAGCCGAGCTGGTCGGCGGCATAGCGCTCCAGCCGGGCGGCCGGCACCGGGTCCGGCGGCAGGGAGCGGCAGGCCAGCCGGGCCGCAGCGGCCAGGGAAGCCAGGCGCGCGTTCTCCCCCTGCCACCAGTAGCCGCTCTCGTTGCGGTGCGGAAAGAAGAAGGCTGCCCGTCGGGGCCCGTCCACCGGCTGCACGTACTGCCGGGCGTAGCCGAAGGGGTTGACCACCTCCCCCGTGATCGCCAGCTCGAACTGCAGGGAGCGCCGCACTGCCCGCAGGGCCGCACCGGCCCGCCCTGCTGAAGGTTCCGACTCCGCGTAGCGCAGCAGGGCGATCACGGGAAGGCCAGCTTCAGCGGCGTGGAAGAACGGCCGCTCGCCGCGGCGGTCGGCACGCCAGAAGTCCCGGTAGTTCCCGTCGCGGCAAAGGCGCCCCGCCAGCGACCGGGCGCGCCGGCGCGCAGCCCGCAGGTATTGCCCATGGCTTGTGGCCGCGTGCAGCTCCGCGGCCGCCAACAGCGCGCAGTAGTCGTCGATGATGTTCTCCCGGCCGTCGTCCAGGTACTCGCGGTTGTGCGCTTCCAAATGAGCGAAGCCCCGCTCGGCGGCTTGCAGGAAGGCTCCCTCGGCGCCCCTCCCGGACAGGCCGCGCGAGGCGCGGGCCAGAGCGGCTATGGCCAGGCCTGCACCCTGGCGGTAGGCGGCCTGGTAGTTCTCGCCCCGCTGCCCCTGCTGCCCGCGGAAGGTGCTGATCTGCCGCTCGCCCGGCTCATGGGTCCAGCGGTCGAACACCCCGACGTAGAAATAGCCGGCCGGGTCCTGCATGCGCAGGAGGAACTCCGCCCCGTAGCGCGCCTCTTCCAGCAGCTCCCCCAGCAGTTCCCGAAGGGGGCCGGTCCCGCCGCCGGGCTCGGCATCGCTCCGCAGCAGCTCCGCGGCGGCCAGGAAGGCCCAGACGGCCAGAGGGCTTTGCTGGGGGTTCAGGTAATTGGCGTAGGAAAGGTGGCTCAGGTACTTGCTCCTGTCCCCCGAGGCGTCGTACCACCCCCCGTGCACGTCCACCCGGTCGGCGCGGCCGCCGAAGAAAGCGGTCCGCCGGTCCGCCTCGTCCCACGCAGCACCGCAGCGCTGGGAGCGGAAGTAGCGCAGCACGGCAGGCACGGTCCGGCGCAGAAGCAGGCGCTCCTCGATCTCGAAGGCCTCGGAGCGCAAACCGCCGGCCGGGCCATTGCCGGGTATCTCCAGGGTGTAGCGTCCCTGCCGCCTCAGTCCGGAAAAATCCAGGCTCCATAACACCCAGTCCCGCCACCGGCGCACGGGTCCCACGAACTGCGCCATCCCCTCGAACACCACCGCCCCGGAGGCGGCGTCGACCACGCGGAAGCTCAAAGGCGCCGCCGGAATAGGTGCCGCCGGAATGCGCTCCGTGCTGCCGGTCCGCAGCACCGCCTTTTTCGGCTCGCCCGCGTCGTACCCGACGTGGTTAACGAGGATCCGCATAACTTTCCTTCAAGGCGAGCATCCTGCCGGCGCTGTCCTCCAGGCCTCCCGGGCGCGATCGGGCCAGCCAGAGCTTCCGATAGCGCGCAGCCAGACTCTCCAGCTCCGCGCCCAGGCTCCGGCGCTCTTGTTGCGGGATCTCGGCGGTCGCCAGTCCCGGGGTGGCGAAGCGGGCCCGTCCCAGGCGGGCCGCGTGCTCCAGTAGTTGCGCGGTGAACTCCAGCTCCTCGCGCACCAACCCGCCGTCGTCGGCCTGGAGCTTGGCGCCGGCGAGCGACCGCAGCGCATCGTCGAGCAGGGCGCGCTCCCGCTCGAAGGCGTACCCCCGGAAGCGCTCCAGTGCCTTCTGATGGTAGGGTTGGAGCTGTAGGGCGAGCAGTACGGCCAGCACGCCGGCATTGGGCAGGCGGACGACCTCGTTGTCGGATACCTCTCCCATGGCGAGCAGGGCCCGGGCCGTTCCGCCCGTCGGGTCCAGGAGGATGTGACGCGAAAGGAAGCCTTCCACGTCCAGCTCGCCCTCGGAACCCGGGTTCCACCCAGCGGCGGCGCCGTAGACGTAGGCGGGGTAGGACACGGGCAGCTGCTGCCAGTGACCGTTGTCCCCCCAGTCGGTGAGCAGGAACCCCTCCGCCTCGGCGGCCAAGCCTTCCCTGGCGGCGGAGGCGATGTTGGCCTGCGCGTTGCCCCAGCGGCCCCCGATGGAGTTCCACGAGGAGGTCCCGGGGCACACGTAAAATGGTACGCCCGCCTCGGCGAAGATGCGGCACTCCCGGGCGAAGGGGTGGTCCGCCTCGTATCCCCATTCCAGAGCGATCAGGTCCCGAGGAATTTCCCGCACCAGCTCCGGATAGTGCACAAGGACGTCCGCGCAGAACTGCATCGTCCTGCCGCGGCGCGAGACCTGCTCGTGGATTTTGCGCAGGAAATCCAGATACACCCTGCCGACCCCCTGCCGGAGGCAGGCCTCGCGGCTGCGCCCGTGGCCCAGGTCGATCGGCTCGTCGGCGCCGACGTTGAGCAGGCCGCTGGAGAAGTGGGGCAGGAGCTCATCGTACAGGGCGGACAGCAGCTCGATCGATCCGGGATCCAGTGGGTTGAGCGTGGTGGGCTCCGTCCGCCAGCCCCCCCAGGGATCCGGGAAGCCGCCCGTAGCGTCGGCCAGGTGCCGGTACTTGGAATGCCGGAGCCAGCGCTCCAGGTGCCCGAAGGAGTTCTGGTTGGCCACCAGCTCGATGCCCCGCCCGCGGCAGTAGCGGTCCAGCTCCTCGACCTCCGCAGGCGTCAGCGGCGAAGCTCCCCGCCACACCACCTCGTGGGCCGGGTAAGCGAAGGTGTGCTCGGTGTAGAACTGGACCTGGTTGTACTTGAGCTCGGCCCACAGGTCCAGGAGCCGCCGGAGGGTTTCCCTGGTGGGCACCCGGTCCCGGCTGATGTCCAGCATGACCCCCCGCACCGGGTAGGACGGCCAGTCCTCGATGTGCACGCAGGGTATCTCCCCGGCCCGGTTCGCCTGGCGCAGCAGTTGCCGCAGGGTCATCGCCCCGTAGAAAAGCCCGCGGGGGTCTGCAGCGAGCAGACTCAGCCCATCCGGCTTCACGGAGAGCAGGTAGCCCTGTTCGTGGCGGACTTGAGCACGGTCCACCCGGCCGGTGATGCCGGCGGGGAGCTCCGCCCCTACAGTGTAGACGGCCAGCGCGTCGGCCAGCCCCGCCGGGAGCTGGAAGTTGCCACGGCCTGCGCGGATTCGCCGCGGCGGCGGAACTACAACGATTCTTTCCATGGTCAGTGACCTAACTCCACCTCGACGGTGTGCAAGGCGCCGTCACCGGCGGGGGGAATGAGGTTGCCGGCAAGCTCGCGGCCGTCGACCCGCAGCGCCGCCACCCCCTTGCCGGTGCGATGGGGGTTTTTCACCTCGATGCGGTAGCGGCTGCCGCGGAAGGCCCTCTCCACGGTGAAACCCTCCCAGTCGGGCGGCACGCACGGATCGATGCGCAGCCCGTCGTATTCAGGACGAATTCCGAGAATCCACTGGGA
>Ga0315273_10012302_pt1 | contig 10964 bp, 7 predicted proteins | sample YL17G02_0_MG_FD_205753 | JGI IMG/M metagenome (GOLD analysis project Ga0315273, IMG submission 205753) | Sediment microbial communities from Yellowstone Lake, YNP, Wyoming, USA - YL17G02_0 | ecosystem: Environmental > Aquatic > Freshwater > Lake > Sediment | place: USA: Wyoming | collected...
CCACGATCCCACGGCGGGTCCCTTCGCCGGGATGGTACTCGCGGGCCTCGGCGCGCTCGCGATCCGGCTCCTCAGGCCGCCGCACCGCCGTAGCTGACGGCGCGCTGCCGGGACGGCGGTCCGGGCGGCCGCGGCCTGCGGCGCCGAGCAAGCGCGGGGGTGGTGGGCGGTAGAGGACTTGAACCTCTGGCCTCATGCATGTCAAGCATGCGCTCTAACCAACTGAGCTAACCGCCCGATGATTTGTGCTCAGGAACACCGCATGCTCCCGAGTTATCGCTGGATGGGCCTTGCCTACACCGCTCGAATACCGCATGCTAGCCGCTGTTGAGAACCGCTCGCAGGTGACACGCGATGGTGACGACAGGCCCGACCAGCGCGGCCCATGATACCGAAACCGACGATCTCGCGGCGCTGACCGCGAGCTGGCGCCGCTCTCTCGCGGCCCGTCGCGCGAGCCCGCGAACGATCGCCACGTACACCACGGCCGTCGCGCAGCTCGACGCGTACCTCTCGGCCGCCGGCATGCCCACCCGCGTCGCGCACATTCGCCGCGAGCACGTCGAGGCATGGGTGACGGACCTCCTGGCCCGTCGCGCGCCCACCACCGCGCACAACCGGTTCAGGGGCTGCCAAGCGTTCTTCAGCTGGTGCGTCGAGGAGGGCGAGGTGCGCGAGAGCCCGATGGCGCGCATGCGCCCGCCGCGGCTCCCGGAGGCTCCCCCGCCCGTACTGCGTGATACCGAGCTCCGCGCGATCCTCGCGACCTGTGAGCGCGACAAGACATGGCTCGGCCGTCGCGACGAAGCGATCCTCCGCGTCTTTATGGACACCGGCGCCCGCCGGGCCGAGGTGCTCGGGCTCCGGCTCGAGGACGTGGACCTCGACCGTGGCGTGCTCTCCGTCACCGGCAAGGGCAGTCGGACGCGGCTCGTCGCGATCGGCGACGCCACCATCAAGGCGCTCGACCGCTACATCCGGCTCCGCGCGCGCCGCACGGGCGCCGCGCTCCCGTCGCTCTGGCTCGGGCGGAAGGGCCAGCTCGGCGAAACCGGCATGGCGGGACTCATCCGGGCTCGCGGCGCGGCTGCCGGGCTCGCGGTACACCCGCACCTGTTCCGGCATGCCTACGCGCACTCGATGCTGAGCGCCGGCATGTCGGAGGGTGACCTCATGGCTGTGGCCGGCTGGCGTTCGCGGGAGATGCTGACGAGGTACGCCGCGAGCACGCGCCAGGAACGGGCACTGAAGTCAGCCCGGGCGCTCTCGCCCGTGGACCGGCTGACGGCGCCGGAGCGATGAGGCGCGACGACGAGCCTGGCTACGGCTCGCCTGAATGGAACAGTCGGGCGTTTGCGCAGGCGGATCGGTGGCGCCTGATCAAGCTGGAGCAGTTTGTCCACGGAGGCCCCTACTTCATGGAGCATCGTCAGGACGAACCGGCCGACGTGTGGCTCATCGAACACGGATGGGGGCACAAGCCGTACGTGCAGGTCCTGAGTCCAGCCGGCGAGGTTGTGTACGCGGAGGTGCAGCACCTCGACGACGACCGCCTCGAGATCCGCTTTGCCGTGCCGTACGCTGGCTCAGCGGTCCTGAGCCTGGGAGCAACTTCTGCTCCGGTGATCAGGACAGACCAGCCTCCCAAGGAAGCGCACGGGCTGACTGAACTGCAGATCCGACGCGCTGCCCGACGCCGTGGGCGCAGCCTCTCGAACTGGCGAGAGGTGTATGACGCCGCGATCCGCGAAGTTGGCAAGCAGCACGCCAAACTGACGTGGGGGAACGTCGCAACCGAGATGGGCGCTGCGACGGGAGTGAGCATCCATGAGAGCACGCTCAGGCGTTGGTGCAACGAAGAATGCGTCTCCCACCCCGGTGAGCGTGAGCGCGAGCTCGCCCGCACCTAATCCGCGTGTAATCCGCAGCTAGCACGCGGGCCGGAGCGCCGTAGGCGGTCACCTTACGGTGCATGGACAAGCGGCAGCAAGCATCGGGCAGGATCGGCGGACTGACCGCCTGGTCCCTCAACGACGCGGAGGTCATGGTCGGCCCGGCCCACCGCGGGTTCCGCGAGCGGTTCCGGAATCTCGTCGACCCGGATCGCACGCTCCCGGAGGCGGAGCGCGAGGCGCGGGCCGACCGCGCACGCCGCGCCCACATGCTCACCCTCGCAGCCAAGAGCGCCGCAGCACGCAAGCGAAAGGCCGCCCGCGCCGATTCGCGGCCCGCGGCCGAAGCCCCGGTCGAGCTCATCCGCACTGGCCAAGTCCGCAGCGTGAAGTTGCGGGGCCGGCGCTTGGCGCCCGCAACCGTGACCCGCCGCCCCGCGGAGGAAGCGACCTAGCGCCCGCCAAGTCGACGCCGGGCGGCTACGACCCCACCCGGCGCCACGACAGGAGAAGACTGTGTACTACGACTCCCGTCCCGATCACGATACCACCCCCGCCAGAGACAACCGGTCGACGTGGAGGCGCGGCTGCGCGTGCTCGGGTGCGCCGGGCAGCCAGACCGCCGCCGGGGGCGTGCTGATCGACGGCGTCCGCCGCGCGATCCAAGGTCATCTCGTCGCCGACCTCCTCCTCGTCCTCCCCGGAGAATCCGACGATTTCACCCGGCGCCCCGCCGGGCGCCACTGGTCGCCTATGGGCTAGGCAGACGGACCACTGCACGCTCGCGCGTGCCCACCACCACCATCCACCGCCCAATTACCAGGAGGCCACTATGGCCGAGTTCTCTGCCATCGCCGATGACAATGAAATCTTGGAGCCCGGCGAGTACGCGGCGATCTTCCGAGGAGTCGAAGCGCCAGATGAGCCGGGCCAGTACGGGCTCTACCTCGAGCTCAGCTTCGACGTCCTCACCCCGGACGGCCCCGTCCGTGTCACCGGCCGGGCGAGTCGGCCGGTGCGGTACACCCGGTCCACCAAGGTGCGCCAGTGGTACGAAGCCATCGACGGCCGCCTGCTGGAGAAGGGCGACGTCATGAGCTTCAGCAAGCTCATCGGCAAGCCGTGCCGGCTCGTGCTCGAGGTGAAGGACACGGAGAGGGGCTCCTTCAACCGGATCGTGAACGTGCTCCCGGCCAAGGCCCCGCGGCGGCCCGCGGCACCCGTTGCCGACGCGGATGACGACCTCCCGCCGTACCCCGACGAAGAGGACGGCGAATAGCGCCATGACCATCGACGAGCTCGCCACGCTGCTGGCGAAACCGAAGCGCACGTCGCGCGGCGGGCTCGTCGCCCTCTGTCCCGCGCATGAGGATCGCGAACGGTCCCTATCCGTGGACGCCGGACGGGATGGCCGAATCCTGGTCAGGTGTTTCGCGGCCTGCACCGCGCCGGAGATCGCGGCGGCTCTCGGCCTGGAGATGCACGACCTCTTCGCCGACGACGACGGCGTCGAGGCGATCCTGCCAGCCCGCGAGCGGCTCGGCCAGACCCGATACGAGATCCGAGGCGTCGACGGCACCCTCCGCGCCATCCACGTCCGCATCCCCTTGGGTGGTGGCCGCAAGCGGTACATCTGGAAGCGGCCGGACGGCGCGGACGGACTCGACGGCCTCGCCGTGGAGGACCTACCCCTCTACAACGCACATCGGCTCGGCGAGTGGCCGGAAGACGCGATGGTCCTCGCTGTCGAGGGAGAGAAGGCAGCGGACTCCCTGACCGCCGCGGGCTTCTGCGCGGTCGGGACCGTGACCGGGGCGGCGGGGACACCGTCGCGTGAGGTGCTCGCCGCCTTGGCGGGCCGAGCCGTGGTGTTGTGGCCCGACAACGACGGTCCCGGGCGGGCGCATATGGAACGCATCGCCGCGATCCTCGACGACGTCGCGGCGGTCGGCATCGTGGACTGGCCCGACGCCCCACCGAAGGGTGATGCTGCAGACTTCCTGGCGACGCACAGTGCGGCGGATGTAGCCAATCTCATCGCGGCGGCGCACGGTTGGCAGGCAGATGAGCCGCTCGCGGCCGGTACATCGGCCAAGCCTGTCATGCCCAGTCTGGCCACCGACCGGTCTGCACCCACGAGCGACTGGGATACTCCGATCACCTTGAGCCATTCCACCGAGCTTCCCGGCTTCCCGGTCGCGAGTTTGCCGGAATGGGATCGAGCCTTCGTGGAGGCGGAAGCCGAAGCGACCCAGACGCCAGTGGATATGGCCGCCGTCTTCTCCCTCGCTGCGATCGCGACGATCGCCGCGAGCCACGTCGAGGTCGAGCCGGTCGATGGCTGGCGGGAGCCCGTCAACCTGTTCATGGCCTGCGCGATGGAGCCCGGCTCCCGCAAGTCCGTCGTCCACAGCGACTCGACGGCGCCGATCCTCGAGTACGAGCGCCTTCTACTCGAGCAGACCGCCTTCTCAATCTCCGAGGCGGCCTCCATTCGCCGGATCGCCAAAGCGCATCTCGCGGCTGTCGAGAAGCAGGCGGCGTCCGCGAAGGACAACCTTCAACGAATGGCGCTTGAGGAAGAGGCGCGTGTCGCCGCGAACGCGCTCGAGCGCTTGGACGAACCGACGCCGCCGCGCCTGTTCACCGACGACGCGACCCCCGAGGCGCTGGCGACGCTGCTTCACGAGAACAACGGCCGGATGGCAGTCCTGTCGGCGGAGGGTGGCATCTACGACTTGATGGCCGGGCGGTACAGCAACGGCAGCCCGAACCTCGATGTCTACCTGAAGGGCCACGCCGGCGACCCCCTGCGGGTCGACCGTCGCGGGCGCAAGCCCGAGTTCGTGGACCGCCCAGCGCTCACGGTCGGGGTCGCGGTGCAGCCGTTCACGTTGGTCAAGGCCGCGAGGGTTGCCGACTTCAGCGGGCGCGGGCTCTTCGACCGGTTTTTGTATGCGATGCCGGCAGGGAACGTCGGCTACCGGAAGACCACTGCGGCGCCGGTCCCGGCCGACGTCCGGGCCGCCTACAACACCAACCTTAGGGCCCTCGCCTCCACCCTCGAGCACGGCCTCACCACCCTCCGGCTCACCGACGAGGCGAGCGCCGCCCTGACCGGCTGGCGCGAGGAGCTCGAGCCGCGCCGGCGTCCGGATGGCGATCTCGGCAGCGTCCAGGGCTGGTCATCGAAGCTCGACGGCGCCACGGTCCGGATCGCCGGGCTCCTCCACCTCGCCGACACCTACACGACGGGGTTCGAGAAGCCGATCACCGGCCCGACGATGGTGGCCGCCATCAACATCGGCCGCTACTTCATCAGCCACGCCATCGCGGTGTTCGACCTGATGGGCGCCGATCCCCACCTCGGCGGCGCCCGACGGATCCTGGACTGGCTGGCGAAAGGGAACCGGACGATGTTCACCAAGCGTGAGTGCCACCTCACGCTTCGATCGCACTTCAAGCGCGCCGCCGAGCTCGACCCGGCCTTGACGCTTCTGGCCGACCACGGCTGGATCCGTCTCTTGTCGGGCAAGCATCGGCCAGGGCGACCGTCCAGCGTCTTCGAGGTCAACCCGGCGCTGCTCTCGCAGAACCCACAGAACGCGCGGAAGTCAGCGTCATGAGGGTTTGTGCGCGTTCTGCGGGTATTGGGAACGGGCCATGGGTTGCGTGGTTCTCAGCCAACATGAAGGGTCACGTCGATGTTTGACCCGGACAAGCCTGCGCCCGCGATGGCGGATGGCGAAGCCCCGCGACCGACTCAGTGGCGTTGCAGCCGTTGCTGTGACTCGTTCCTGGGCGCGCCGGAGTCCTCGCTGGATGCCCGCTGGGCCTTCGCCAGGTGCAGAACGTGTGGCAAGCGGGTCGTGATGGTCGGCGGGACCGTCGGCGCTCCTCATGGCAAGCTGAACGGATGACCGCCCACAGACGACGCGCTGTTACGCCACGAACTGGGACTTGACCCGCCACGGCAGCGGCTACTCGACGGCCCCGTCGCTGGCGACACGACCACGGCCAGTACGGCAAGCTGAACTGTGATGGAGCGGGCCTGGGCGAGTCCGCTCGACCCTGCGGGCGCAAGCGGTCGGGCGTTCGCCGGTGGGACGCGACCCGGCGCCACGACAACCACTCGGGAGGGGGCCGGGGCACCACGATGGCGGACCCTGGTGCCCTCACGTCAGCGCGCTGACGGCCTCACGGGCGGGTGATCGGAGACCTCCGAAACGACTGACCGGCTTGCAGCGTGATCCGCGGTCATCGGTGTCCAATGGGACGCGAAGGCTGTCGTCGCCGCTCACGACGACCGTTCCTCCCCCACTTCGCATCGTCGAACCGGAGGGTGCGCGCGTTCTCCTTGACCGTGCGGCCGGCGCCCTCGGGGAAGCCACGTCCGTCCGACGAGATCATGAGCATCGAGTGGGCCGACTCTCAGCTGTGCCCGGCGGCTGCCGCGTCCAGAAGGTACTCCACGCCCCAGTCCTTCACGTTGCGGGTGACGCGACCCTCGGCAAGCAACCCCGGTGGGTCGCGCAGGATTTCCATCGCCTTCGGCTGGCCGTCGGGACCACGCTGAACCACGAGGAAGGCGTAGGACTCGCGAAGATCCTCGCGCTCGGAGACTTCCCACTCGTGCGTGCTCACGATGAACGAGCGGCCGGTCGAGCTCTTGACCTCAAGGAACAGCACCTCCGCCGGCTGCCCGATCGTTCCCGGGAGATAGCCGATGAGGTCGAACCCGAAGTCGTCGCTGGCCTTGGACACGTGGACGAAGCGGATGAGCGAATCGACGGCTTCGTCGTCCTCGACCGCATCGAGCGATTCCTTCGCGCGCGCCGACAAGCCGTCGACGACGTCGCTCTCGAAATGCTCCCTGAGCCTCGCATCCATCGCTCGGACCGCCGCTTGGCGCTCAGACGGTGGCATGTCGAGCAGGGCCTGGATCACTGCACCGAGAGCCCACGACTCAGCGGCCGCGCCCAACTTGCCAGTGTCGGCCCGACCGCGGGTGCCTGGCCGAACATGCTGGCGCTTGGTGGACCCGTGTGGGACGACCTGCCGAGCCGTCGTGGAGACCGGGGTCGGCGCAATGCCCGTCGACCGCAACGCCGCGCCCGCGCGCCGCACTCGGTCGACCTCGTCGCGGACGACGAACGCGAGAACTGTGCGCACGTGCTCCAGGTGTGTCGGATCGGCGACATGCTGCGCGGCGAAGGTCATCACCTCATCGGCGCTCGGCACTCCGATCGCACGGTGCGAGCGCACGAACTCCGCCAACGCCTGACCGAGTACCGCCGACCGCGGCATCGCCACACCCAGGAGATCTGCGATGTCGCCCGGGGTGTCGATGCCTGCGAACTCGCGGTCAACGGTGGCCGCCTCCGCACGGATCTCGTAGCCGGGTGATCCGGGCAAGACACGGCCGGCGACGATGACTGGCCTGAGAACCCGCCGCCAGGCCACCGCCTGATCTCCGAGAAGAACGTTCTGGCCTTCAAGCCCGTGGCGGGCATGCCATCGCTCGAGGAGCTGCCCGGCGTCCAGTGCCACGAGACGGGCGAGGTACTGTCCCACATCGGCGCGCACAAGCTCGGCCGGATCGATCGGACCAAGATCGAACCGCTCGAGATCGTCGATCACCGGCCGGAGGAAGACGCCCGGCTGGGCAGTGACGACCCAGTCAAGCTCAGCCGGCAGTCGCCAGTTCGGAGGGCGGTTCGCGGCCTCCGGATCCTTCTTCTCCTCGAGGACGGCGATGACTTCGGAGGCATGTGCCCGTCTCCAAGAGTCGAGGCGACGCTCGGGTCCGCGAACGTCGAGACCGCGATCGCCCAGCCGCCGCAGAGCGCGGTCGAACGCCTCGATGTCGACCTCGTGGGTCTCCAGTCGGGCGAGCACGCCGCCCGGTTCGATGTCCGCTCGGGCCCCATCTGTCCCTGGCCGTCGCAACAGAAGTGCGCCAAGAGACTGCGGGGTCTCAAGGAGGTCCGCCGCGGCAAGTGCCTCACGAAGGTAATTACGCCACGCGAGGTCGGCCGCGTCCACCTCGAGGTCCACACCCAGCAGGGGCAGCAACGCACGCCACCACCGCTCCTCCTCGCCACGGACGACCCGGCTGGTGGACTCGACGAGGTCAGCGACCTCCTTCACCTGGTCGTCTCCGATCCCAAGCTCCAGGAGGAAGCCGGCGATCTCCGCTTCCGTGTCCTGCTCGACGAGGAGCCGGAAGACAGTCGCGTACGCGTCGTTCTCGAGGATGGCGGCCAGGTGCGGCCCGACGAGTCGCCGGAAACGGTCCTCCCACCGATCTCCGGGGAGGTCGTGATAGAGGATGGGCGACGTCGTCCGTGCTCCCTCGACGAAGAGATCCTCGTTCCGCCCGGCGCCGATCGTGGCCGACGCATCGAGATCGATGACCCGGACGTTGAGCTCGAGGTCATCGACCCGACGGACTTCGAGCGCGGCGAGGCGCTGCGCTCGCTGCCGGAAACGCTGGCTATCGAGTTCGAGCGTCTGTCCGCCAAGCGGGTAGAAGCAGACGATGGCGAGCATCTCGACCGCTCGGTCGTGGATGAAGGGGTGGACTCGGTCCGTGACGGCACGGCCGCGGTCGTCGCCCGATCGCCTGATGTCGAGCTCGAAGCGCGGAACACCGAGCGCCGCGGCGATCCGACCTTGGTCCGCCTTCACGGCGAGGAACGGCACTCGCCCGACGAAGTGCTTCTTGTACGCCGTGAACTCACCGTCGTCGTGACGCGCCTGGTCCGGGGGGACGAAACGGAGGAGGGCGCCTTCGGTTACGAGCACGCCGGTGTCCGAGATGCTCCCACCGAGTCGCTCCGCCACCATCATGCGTATGCCGTCGGTGCCCAACTGGCGGACGCGATCCGGCCCCAGCTGGCGGACGAGGTCGGCCTGGAGTTGCCGGAGCCTCTCGTAGAGCCGACGATGAAGGCTCACGAATGCTCGGCCCTCGTCTATCCCGTGTCGAGGAACGCTGCCGACGAGCTCAGTCTGATGGGCATTGAGCGACCGGAGCAGTCGGCCGACGCGCATGAACGTGGCCGTGTCGATCGTGGAGATCCCGGCGAACCCGGCCAACCTCGCCGGGAACTCGGTCGGGACGAGCGGCACGAAACGAAGACTGCTCAAGTGCATCCGCGACGGGTCCGGGACATCGTCGTCGGTCCATGCGTCGAGCGGCCGCGCCGGATCGACCTCTCCTGCGCCCACCGTCACCGGTACCCAGTGGTCGAAGTCGACCTGGTGACGGAGGAGAGATGGACGCGGGCGCTCCTGCAGGTTGTCGTAACGAGTTCGGTGCGTCTGGCACCCCGGGCAGAAGAGGAACGTCTTCGTGCACGAGTTGTACAAGTCGACTCCGCGCCCGAGGCTCCGTGCGAGCTCGACCGACGCTGTCATCGGCCACCGGAGTCGATAGTCCTCCCCGACGTGGACACGGCGGTGGTGGTAGGCAGCGAAGTCGCCGGTGCGTTCGAGCTGCCGACGGTGCGCTTCACGTGCGGTCGAGCCCGCCCAGGGATCAAGCGCATCGTCGGCCCGCACCGAAAGGTCGTTGATGCTATCGACGGGCGGGATCTCCCACACCCCCACCCGAAGCAGGAACGCATGGATCAAGTCGAGGTGGCGGTCCCGTGCGCGCTGAGGATCAAGGTCCGCGATCCCGACCTCACCGGCGTCATCCGTCGTCATGGGGAAGGCGTCGATCAGCACTTCGGGCGGTCCGAGGAAGACACTGGCATCCGGACCGATCGCCTCCAGATCGCGATACGCCTCGGCCCGCGCTTCGTCGGCCCCGCCCCCGCGGCGATCCGCCCGCTCCGTCGCCCACGTGGCCCAGTCGTGGCCAAAGGCCAGCTGATCGGCCGCGCGCCACTCGTCACCTTCGCGTGCCGGGACCACAAGCCGGGCTAGTCCGCGGGCCCGCCGCAGTTCGTCACGCTCGTTGTCGCTGCGCAGGCCAGGACGGCTCCAGAACCACCGGCCGGGTGGGTCGAAGACGCCCGCAACCTCGGCCACTTTCGACACCGCATACGACGAGGACGAGTCCCGCAGGAGCAGCCGCCACGCGAAGCGCGTGACCGCTCTGGCCCCGTCACCCGTGCGCTCGCTCGCGGCGAGCGCGTCGAGGACCGTCTCGGTTCGGTACTCGCGAACGCCGAGTGGCTGAGCCGCCGAGAGAAGGCGGTCATCAAGCAATCCGTCGGCGAGGAAGTCGAGACCAAGAGCGCTCGGCGGCGCCACGAGCGCCGCGGGTGACTGACCGAGACGAGCGAGGATCCAGGTCGACCCTCGCTCTCCGGAGCGTCCGGGCCCCGTTGGCGGCCGAAGACGCCTGTAGGGCGGATCCTCGTCAAGCACGGGGATGAACCTCGCCGCGGGCTCATCGGCCAGGGCTTGGACGACCCCGGCGGTCTCGGGTCGGACGGTCCTGGTCAGATCGAGGACGTTCACGATCGCGACGAAGCCCTGGTCCATTGCGTCGGCCTGCGGCCCCCAGACAGGCAGGTTCCCGGGAGTCAGCAACTCGCGAAGGTCGCTCTCACCGATTCCAGGACGACCCGCGCCGCGCGCGCGCTGCACGCGACCCGCCAGGAACGCGATCCCGTCGGGACCCACCCCCGGATCCGGGTACCTGAGGCCGGTTCGCCGGTAGAGATAGGTCGACGGGAAGGCGACGGGGAGCAGATCGGCGAGCCGCCCGTCGGGCTCGGCCAGCAGATCGACCGGCCGGGCATGGCTCGACAGTTCGGCGAGCGGCACGGCGGGCACCCATTCGACCAGATCGAGATCGGCGAGCAGTTTGTCGCGGAAGTCGGCGGCCAGCTCGTCGCCGGGCTGACCGCCACCAGCGAGGAGAGTGGCGAAGCGCGCGGAGTCAAGCTTGCCAGCGGCGTGGTCTGCGGTGAGCGACACGAACGCGTCGCAGGCGAGCTCCCGCAGGCCGTCGAGGAGGAGCCGATTCCGCACGTCAGCGCCGAAGGTCGTCGCGAACCTTTCACGGTCCGCCTTGACCTCGAAGTACGCGTGCAGCAGGAACGGCAAGTGTGT